>VSSQ01000263.1_pt2 | contig 12556 bp, 11 predicted proteins | sample 4763081 | NCBI WGS metagenome assembly VSSQ01 (sample SAMN12137344, study PRJNA551015) | bioreactor metagenome | isolation source: SDC9 anaerobic chlorinated ethene degrading culture | place: USA: Knoxville, Tennesee | collected 2015-01-01
TAGGATTTATAATATTCATAATCCCTTCTACGCTCTCATTCTGGCAGTGTTCATAGAATTCCTGAGGTGTAAGATCTCTGTTGAGCCCCAGGTATATTTTAGCATCTGGCTTAGCCTCCAGAATATACCAGCACTCTGTCTTTCCGTAAGAGTCGTGTCTCTCAAGCGAAATTTCATCAGATGGATGGAGCTGAAGAGAGAGAGAGTCATTTATCTGCAGAATTTTGACCAGAAGCGGAAATATATTTCCAAACGATTCATATATAGCATCTCCGGTAAATTCCCCGAGATATGTCTCAATTAATTCGTTAATAGTGTTTTCACGAAGAAAACCATTTGAAACAAGAGAGGTGTCGTCATCAAGACCGCTTATTTGCCATACCTCTCCTCCCCAGACTCTCTCTTTAAGTATGGGTTTAAACTTCAGTGGATACAGATTTGTCATAGTTGCTTTTTAAATACCAAAGGGATGCGATGGTAAACAAAATTGAAAAAACATAAAGAATTATGTATTGATTAAATGGCATCAGGGATGAGAAAGTGGCATCTGCTCCCATATCCGGAAAGAGGAGGGTAATCATAAAAGAGAATCCATTATTAACAAAATGTATAAAAATGGTGGCGAGTAGTGATCCTGTTTTCCAGTATATCCACCCCATCAGCAAACCAACCATAAATGCCGGGAGAGCCTGCCATGGGTTCAGGTGCATAACTGCAAACATAAGAGCAGACCAGAATATTGCTTTTGCGGGTGTGATGTGATGAAGGAGTCCTCTTAAGATAACGCCTCTGCAAAGTAACTCCTCAAACAGGGGTGCAAATATTACAACTGTCAGGAATGAGCTCCACGGATTGAGCTTCATGTTATCGTAAAATTCTTTGATAAAATCCGGAACACCCATCCATGTATAAAGGGGTTCTGTAGCAATATTAAAAGTAAAAATCAGGAAAAAGATGATTATAAAGCTTAAAGTCATCCCAAGTTTTCCAAAATTCTTTGAGTTAACCGGCCGGGTGGGGGGGATTCTGTTTGGCTCAATAAGGCTCATTTCTCTCTGATTGCGAATCTCTCCTATTATAAATATTGTAGCTGGAAGAAATACAAGTGGATATATTATTAAATCTGCCCATTTAGCTGCAGATGGGACTGCAAATGAGATTGCAAGTGTTCCGAATCCGGCTACCAGCATACCTACCAGCGCAGTAAGCGCAAGAAGAATCCAGCTCTGTTTTAGGTCAGGTAGGTACGAGTCAAGATATTTAAAGTACTTATTAAGTTGCATGGGAAATTAGAATAAAGGGGTAGGGTATTTACCACCGGAAACTAAATTGGAGAGGCTCTCTACCACTCTCTCTCTATCCTCCCTGAATGTTACTCCAAACCATTTGTCAGGAGTTGACAGTAGTTTGCAGGTTGCTTTTCCACTGGATATAAGTTTGTTAACAACATATGGAATGTAGAACTCAGATGTCAGATTCTCAATATTTTTGTTTAAAAACTCAATAAAAAGCTGGTCACTCATTGTAAAATAGTCTGGAGTGAATCCCCACATATTCATTGAAACCGGAGCCATTTTATCAATTTCCACTCTTACTCCTGCAGAGTTGTCTCCCATGATTTTTTTTAATCCGTCAATCTCCTCTTCAAAGATATTATGATGCTCCTCTACTGAAGTGAGAAGAGAGTTTGCGTCTGAACTGCATATTCCTCTTGATACCTTTCCTGCCTCAGAAAGGGTATTGGCTGTCATAAAACCTACCATAGCATACTCTCCGCTTTTTCCGGCAACAGAATTTAAAAAGTCTGCCAGGATCCTGAATGAATCCTGTCCATAGTAGTCGTCAGCATTTATAACTGCAAAGGGAGTTGTGATAGCATGCGCTGCCATCATTACTGCATGTCCTGTTCCCCAGGGTTTGCTCCTCTCCTTATTTAACTTAAATCCAACGGGAATGTTTTCCAGCTCCTGCTCAACAAAGTTAAATTTGATTCTATCTCCGTATCTGGTTCTTATTCTCTCCTCAAAATCTGAGCGGAAGTGTTTTCTGATTACAAAAACTACCTCTCCAAACCCAGCCTGAATTGCATCGTAAACTGAATAATCCATGATTGTCTCCCCGGAAGGGCCCACTCCGTCAAGTTGTTTAAGCCCTCCGTATCTGCTGCCCATTCCGGCGGCCAATACCAGTAGTGTTGGTTTTGTCATATCGAACTTATAGATAGATTGTATATTCAACAAAAATAACAAATTATATTTCTATTTTTGCATATCAATTTGATTGCAGCGCTCATATGTTCAATAAATTCAAGGAAACAAGATTCTGGCAAATAGTAAAAAACAAGTATCTGCTTGTTACTGTCGTTTTTTTTGTATGGATCACATTCTTTGACAGCAATTCTCTGATAAAGTGTTCCAGGGTAGTATCCAGTATCAGTTCTCAGGAGAAGGAGAAGAGATATTACAGAGAGGAGATTGAATCAATTGAGGAGAAGCTGCACGAACTTAGCTCAAACAAAGATAGTCTTGAGAAATTTGCGAGGGAGCAGTACAAGTTCTATAAGGAGAACGAGGATCTCTATCTGATTCTGGAGGATAAAAAATAGATCTCAGATAAGGAGGTCTCTGAGATCGTCAGATTCATATGTAGGTCCACCGTCACAAGGGGTGTTTTTATAATTATAGAAAAACTGATCTATTCCAAAAATCATAGCCCCTTCAATATCATTTGCAAAATCATCCCCAACCATCAGGGTCTCTTTTTTATCGCCGCCGATAGCCTTGATTGCCCGTTTAAAAATAATTGGGCAGGGTTTGTGTACACCTTGCTCTTCAGAAATCATTACGGCCTGGAAAAACTTATCAATTCCGGATTTGTTTAGTTTTCTGTACTGAACCTCTTTAAATCCGTTTGATACAACAGCCATTTTTATACCCTTCATATGAAGTTTTTCAAGCACCTCCATAGCATGAGGCATCAGAATATTCTGATTTGGCATCTCATCAAGATATACTTCACCAAACTCTTTTGAAAAATTTTCATCATCAATTCCATAAAGGTTAAATGCTTTATGGAATCTTAACCATCTAAGTTCCTCCTTTTTGATATCTCCTTTCTCGTAACCGGCCCACAATATGTGGTTTATTTGTTCATATTGTTCAAAGAATTCAGATTTATCACCTACCGGAACATTGTATTTGTCAAGTAGTTGGTAGATGTTGTTTCTGGCATTGGCATCAAAATCCCACAATGTTCTGTCCAGGTCAAACAAAATGTATTTATAATCTTTTCTAATCTTCATTTAGTATAGTAATCAATCATAGAGTTTATTGCAGCCTTACAGGTTTCACAGAACCCGGGGGCTTCGTTACTCTTCATTCTGCATTCAATAGCAGGTCTGAAAATTCCTTTTGCCATATATCCACCACCTTCAAAAACCCCTGTTGTATTGGAGAATGTGCTGTTTTGAGGAGTTGGAACAGGTGTCCCCGGAGAAATCAGCCCCTTCCATTTAGAATCAAAATCAACAAGTGTTGTTATGTTAGGTTCCCAGGGCTCAACCTTTAAATTATAGAAATCTTCGTAAGCAACATCTGAAGAGTAGTACTCATCTGCGAGCCCTGCAAAGCTATGGCCAAACTCGTGAACAAATACCTCTGAGGCAAATTTATGATCTGACATACTTAACCCGTAGTAATTGTAAATTCCTCCCCCGCCGTATTTGTCTGTGTTTACAATTACATACATTGCATCACAATGAGATAAAGATGCAAGAGTTGAGACCCTTTTATGATCAGGTGCCGTTAAATATCTGTCAGTACGGAAAGTATAGAAGTTTGATGATGCAACAGTGTTCTTCCAAACACCATAGTGGGGAATATCGGGACCACTCTCCTGTGATACTGATTCTACAGCCCATACATTAAAATCTTTCATCCGTGATTTGTATGGCTCAGTATTGAAAAGGTAAGATGCAAATCTTTTAGCATCCTGCCTGAATTTTCCCATCTCCTCCTGAGTATAGCCCTCTGCAATAAATAACAGGTCTACCTTTTTTGACGGATCTCCGGAGTAGTGGATTGTGTCTGTTTTAAAATTATGCTCTATCTCTCGCTTAATTAATTTATCGGCAGGATCTATGCTGAATTTTGCCAGTTGAGAAAACTTCCCGCTTGCCTTAACTCTCTCATAAAATATAAGATCTACCCCCTTTTTTGGAAATGGAATCCTGCACGATCCGGTAAAAGCCATCTTGTTCTCTTTTGCCTCTGAAGTAGTACGCCACTCTTGAAAAAGGTTATTGAATCCTGCTGAATAAATAATTTTATTGTTCTCTTTCACCTCAATCCGGAACTCCCCATAATTGAAAGGGTCTGCCAGTTTGCTCCTTGTTCCGCTCCAATGTGGCTCCAGAGTAAGCCCCTCCAGATAAATATCCTGTTTTTCTGCATCTCCGGCAAATACCAGATCAATCCTGAGCCTCTCGCCTGTAAAATGGGTGTCAAAATCAATAGCCTGAGAGCGAAGCAGATTTGTAATAAGGAGCAGAGCGGTAAGTACAGCTATCCTTTTCATAAGATATGTTATTTAAATTCCTGTATATGTAAACGGCGTGATTTTCCTCAACTCGTCCTTTATGTTTTCGGAGACAGCAAGTTGGTCAATAAACTCCTTAATTGCATTGCTGTCGATTGGTCTTCCGGTTCTGGTAAGAGCCTTAAGGGCCTCGTAAGGCTTTGGAAAACCCTCTCTTCTGAGTATAGTCTGAATCCCTTCAGCAACAACTGCCCAGTTTGCCTCCAGATCTTCCCGGATGGCCTCTTTGTCAATGATAAGTTTGCCAAGCCCCTTTTCTATTGAGTTAAATGATATAATTGTATGGGCTATCGGGGTTCCCACATTTCTTAAAACAGTACTGTCAGTAAGGTCTCTTTGAAGCCTGGAGACAGGCAGTTTCTCTGCAAGATGTGTAAATATTGCATTAGCAAGTCCCAGATTACCCTCCGCATTCTCAAAGTCAATGGGGTTAACTTTATGAGGCATTGCCGATGAGCCAACCTCTCCCTCTTTGACTCTTTGTCTGAAATATTCCATTGATATATAGCTCCATATATCCCTGCAGAGGTCCAGTAAAATTGTATTAATCCTGGATAGATTGTGAAAAAGAGCAGAGAGGTGATCATAATGATCTATTTGTGTCGTTGGATATGATCTGTAGAGTCCAAGTTTCCCGTTTACAAAGGTCTCAGCAAAGTTGTTCCAGTCAATCTCAGGGTATGCAACATGATGAGCATTGAAATTTCCGGTTGCACCACCGAATTTTGCAGAGAATTTTGTGTGTTCCAGCATCTCAATCTGCTCTTTAAGTCTGGATACAAATACGTAGATCTCTTTGCCTACCCTTGTGGGAGAGGCTGGCTGTCCGTGAGTTCTGGCAAGCATTGGTATATCAGACCACTCTTCAGACATCTCTGTTAGTTTGTTAAGAATGGATGAGAGTTTTGGAAGATATACATCTCTGATTCCCTCAAGAAGAGACAAAGGGACAGAGGTATTATTTATATCCTGCGATGTGAGTCCAAAATGGATAAATTCACCCATTTTCTCAAGGGCACTCCCTGAAATTCTCTCTTTTATAAAATATTCAACAGCCTTTACATCATGGTTTGTAATTTTTTCAATCTCTTTGATTCTCAGAGCATCCTCAATTGAGAATTTTCCGGAGATCTCCCTTAGAAGAGACTTCTCATTTTCAGTGACTGATTTTAGCTGAGGGAGAGGTATTTCGCACAGAGCTATAAAATATTCAATTTCAACAAAGACTCTGTACCGTATTAGAGCATATTCGGAAAAATATCCGGAAAGTTCTCTAACCTGAGAAGCATACCTTCCGTCAACGGGAGAGAGTGATGTAATTGGATGTTGTTGCATAATATTGCTTGATTAAAGAGTCAAAAATAATAATAAATTAAGCCTTTTCAGTTAGTTTTTTGTAGATTTTGACAATTTCAGAGGCCTCTTTAACATCGTGCACCCTTAAAATAGAGGCTCCGTTTATTAATGCTGTCAGATTAAGTGCGGATGTTGCATGTAATACATCAGATGGATCCTTTTCCAGTAGTTTATAAATCATACTTTTGCGAGAGAGCCCTGCCAGGATGGGATAGTATTTACCGGAGTTACCTCTCTCAATTTTCAAATTATCCATTTCTCTCAGAAGCTTGTAGTTCTGATCCAGGTTTTTAGCAAAACCAAATCCGGGGTCAATTATAATATCTTTGATCCCTGCCTCTGTGGCTCTGTTGATGAAATCCTCAAAATACTCTCTTACTGTTAGAGTCACATTTTCATAGTCACACATAGTTTGCATATTTTCAGGGGTACCCCTTTTATGCATTGCAATATATGGAAGCTCAAGCCGGGAAGCCATTTTTAACATATCCGGATCATCCTCTCCGGCAGAGATATCATTGATAATAAAATCTCCTACAAAGTCAAAGGCTCTTAATACAATAGATGATCTGAAGGTGTCAATAGAGATCTCGCTCTCCGGATAGTTAAGCAGCACCCTTTTAAGAGCCGGCTTAAGCCTTTCCCACTCCTCCTCTTCGCTTACCGGTATGGATCCGGGTCTTGTAGAGCAGGCTCCAAGGTCAATGATATCAGCCCCCTCTGACAGTAATTTTTCGTATCTCAGACAGAACTCCTCATCTGTTGAGCATCGGCTCCCTTCGTAAAATGAGTCATTATTTAGGTTTATAATCCCCATTATCAGAGGGCTGGATATTTTATCAATGGTTATCATCTTATCTCTTCTTTTTTGTCTAACTTTGTTTTCTGTCACAAATATAGCTGTTTTAATTATGTTGATTGTGCTTGAAGGACTGGACGGAGCAGGTAAATCTACCCAGATTGAGCTGTTACGCAGATATTTTGAAGAGAGAGGAAGAGAGGTTAGATTCCTCCATTTTCCAAGATATGATTCACCTGTTTATGGAGATCTTATATCCAGATTTCTCAGGGGAGAGCTGGGCGGAATTGAAGAGGTTCACCCATTTCTGATAGCCCTCTTATTTGCAGGTGACAGAGGAGATGCCTCTTCTCAGATTAAAGAGTGGCTGGAGAGTGGTTGTGTGGTTATTCTTGACAGATATCTCTATTCAAATATTGCCTTTCAGTGTGCAAAAATTAATGATTTTGACCGTGCGGAAGAGTTGCGAAATTGGATTTTCCAGGCCGAATATGGCCATTTTGGTATTCCCAGGCCTGATAAAAACCTTTTTCTTGATGTCCCGCTCTCTTTTGTTGACAGCAAACTAAACGGAAACAGAAGCGGAGGCGACAGAGAGTATCTTAAGGGAGCAAGAGACATACATGAAGAGAGTATCAAATTTCAGGAGAGGGTAAGGGATGTATACATAGACGAGTGTGGCAGAGGAGAGGGACTTCGCAGGATTGACTGCTCATCCCCTGAGGGAGATATGCTAAAACCTGAAGAGATTTTTGAAAGAATCAGAGAAAATATTGAGCTATGAAATTTGTGAGGGCTATAGCAAGAGTTATTACCGGATTGGTTTTCCTGCTTGCCGGCTTTCTGAAGTTGGCAGACCCTGTAGGAAACGGATTGGTTGTAAGCGAGTATCTTAAAATTATCGGCCTCACTGATATGAGGACATTTGCTTTGATTATGGGGTTAATTCTCTCGGTAATCGAAGCTCTTATTGGAATCTCAATACTTCTTGGGCTCAGAATGCGGGTAGCTACCAAGGCTCTTTTGGTATTTATGGTATTTTTCACTCTATTGACACTATATCTTGCGTTGGCAAATCCAATAAGCGATTGCGGCTGTTTTGGAGAGGCATTTAAATTGACCCACTGGGAGACTTTTATCAAAAATATTGCTCTGCTTGTCGCATCATTAATTATATATTATCAGAGAGGTAAATTTATACCCGTTGCTCCGCCCGCGTGGGAGTGGGGAACAGTTGTCCTATATACCATGTTGCTTGGCGGTACAGGCATTTATGCCATAAACCATTTACCTTTGGTTGACTTTACACCGTTTCATACCGGTACAGATTTGAACGAGGAGCTTGCCCGAATAAGAGATCCAAGGAGGGCAGAATTTATAACAGAACTTATTTATGAGAAGGAGGGGAAAAGAGAGAAATTTTCAATCGATGAGATTCCGGATTCAACCTGGACATTTATTGATTCAAAAACAGTACCTGCATCAGTTGATCGATTTCCATCTTTAACTGATTTTGCAGTTTCAGATTCATACGGAAACTATGTTACTGATTCCCTGCTCTCTTTAGAGAGAGTATTTATTACCGTGATTCCTTATATTGACAGATTATCTGCATCTCACTACACTACATTAAAATTGATTCACAATAAAATTGGAGACTCCAGCACTCCTCATATAGTATTGTGTGGAGCCTCAGGGGAGATTGCCGATAGTATTAAAAGAGCTGTAGGGGTTGATTGCGATGTGTATTATACAGATTTTAAAACACTGATAGCTCTTAATCGCTCAAATGGGGGAGTGGTCTATATGGCTGGAGGTGTTATTGGTGCAAAGTGGTCAATGATGGATTTTACCAAATTGGCTACCTCTTCAGGTGGTATTTCGGATATAGAAAATGCAGATGCTGAATTACTTTCGGCAGAGAGAAGAATAAAAGAGACCCTTATTGCAGAGATCTCAATTCTGTTTATTCTGATGCTTATTGTAGTAATGAGGTTTATTTTCAGATTTGCGTATAAACATAATATGTTACAGGAGAGCGCTCCTCAGATTGAGGGTACTTTAATAGGGAAAGAGTTAATAATGAAGAAGGTAAAGGATTTAAAATGCAGTGTTGTATGGAGAGAGAGTCTTAAAGCCAGGAATACTCTTGGTCTGGATGTATACACCGATTGGTACGCTGCCCCTGCTGCTGAAGAGGAGCTAATTGAGTTGTTCAGTGTCGAGGAGTTAAAAAATATGGAGAGGTTGGTCATTGGCTCCGGTTCAAATATTCTTTTTAAGGGAGATTTTGGAGGGATTGTAATTCACCCGGATATGGTTGAAATATCTGTAGAGGGAGATAATGAAGATGCTGTTTTACTTAGAGCCGGAGCTGGGGTGGAATGGGATTATCTTGTAAATTATACAGTTGACAGAGGATGGGGTGGACTTGAGAACCTTTCGCTAATTCCGGGTTGTGTAGGTGCCTCACCTGTTCAGAATATTGGTGCTTACGGAGCGGAGGCAGCTGATTCAATTATGTCTGTAAGATATTTTGATACAGTTAAGCTTCAGATGGTGGAGATTGATGGAGCCGATTGTAAATTTGGATACCGTGATTCAATATTTAAAAGAGAGCTTAAGGGAAGAACTATAATTACAAGCGTACTCTTTAAGCTAATGAAGTATCCTGTAATAAACGGTAATTACGCAGACCTTTCAGATTCTTTATCAAAAATTGAGAATCCCGGAATTGCTGATATTCGTGAAATTGTTTGCAGAATCAGAGAATCAAAATTGCCTGATCCAAAGATTATAGGTAATGCCGGAAGCTTTTTTAAAAACCCTGTTATCTCTTCTGAAAAGGCCTCTGTCCTGAAAGATAAATATCCGTCACTAAAGATTTTTCCTGTTTCAGATGGGTTGAGCAAAGTTCCTGCCGCTTGGTTAATTGACCAGTGTGGATTCAAAGGTATGAGAAGAGGTAATGTTGGTGTTCACGAAAATCAGGCATTGGTTTTACTCGCTTTTGACGGGGCAAAAGGAAAAGAGCTCCTTGACCTTGCAGACGAAATTCGTACTGCTGTCAAGGAGCGCTTTGATATTGATATTGAACCTGAGGTTAATATCGTATGACCTGAAATCAGAGTTTTCTCTTTATTTCAACAATAGTGTAAGATTCAATAATATCTCCAACTTTAATGTCGTTGAAATTATCAACATTAAGACCGCAATCATAACCTGAAGCAACCTCTTTGACATCATCCTTGAACCTCTTAAGGGATCCAAGAGTTCCGGTATAGATAACAATACCATCTCGGATAACTCTTATCTTGGCACTTCTTGTGAGTTTACCCTCCTTAACCATACATCCGGCAATCGTTCCAACTTTTGAGATTTTGAATGTTTCACGAACCTCTGCAGTTGCAGTAATCTCCTCTTTCTCCTCTGGTGCAAGCATCCCCTCGATACCGCTTCTTACTTCGTTGATAGCATCGTAGATAACAGAGTATAGTCTTATCTCAATCTCCTCCTTATCTGCAAGTTTCCTTGCATTGGATGATGGTCTTACCTGGAATCCGATAATAATAGCATTTGATGCAGCAGCAAGGAGAACATCACTTTCAGAGATGGCACCAACTGCTTTATGTATGACATTTACATGAATCTCTTCATTAGAGAGTTTAATCAGAGAGTCTGACAATGCCTCTATTGATCCATCCACATCACCTTTTACAATTATATTAAGCTCCTGGAAGTTTCCAATTGCTATTCTTCTGCCAATCTCTTCAAGTGTAATGTGTTTCTGTGTCTTAAGACCCTGGATTCTTATGAGTTGCTCTCTCTTGTTTGCAATATCCTTTGCCTCTTTTTCATCATTCATTACATTGAAAATCTCCCCTGCAGCCGGTGCTCCGTTTAATCCAAGTATTGAAACAGGAGTAGAAGGACCGGCTTCTGCTATCTTCTGTCCACGCTCATTGAACATTGCCTTGATTTTACCGTGATAGCTTCCGCTCAGAAGGAAGTCACCAACCTTCATTGTACCAGTATGGACCAGAACAGTAGCAAGATATCCTCTTCCTTTGTCAAGTGAGGATTCAATTACTGTCCCGTTTGCATTCTTGTTAGGATTTGCCTTAAGATCCAGTAGCTCTGCCTCAAGCAGAATTTTTTCAAGGAGTTTGTCTACATTGAGTCCCTGTTTTGCGGAGATCTCCTGACACTGATATTTACCGCCCCAGTCTTCAACCAGGAGGTTCATATTTGCAAGTTGCTCTTTGATCTTCTCGCCGTTAGCCCCCGGTTTGTCAATTTTATTGATTGCAAAAATCATTGGGACCCCTGCAGCCTGAGCGTGGTTAATAGCCTCTTTTGTCTGAGGCATCACAGCGTCGTCAGCCGCAATAATTATTATTGCAATATCTGTTACTTTAGCTCCCCTCGCACGCATCGCTGTAAAAGCTTCGTGACCAGGAGTATCCAGGAATGTTATTCTTTGTCCGTCAGGTAGTTTTACATTGTAGGCTCCAATGTGCTGAGTAATACCACCAGCCTCACCGGCAATTACATTTGCTTTTCTGACATAATCAAGAAGGGAAGTTTTACCATGGTCAACGTGTCCCATTACTGTAACAATTGGAGGTCTCGGCTGGAGGTTCTCCTCGGTATCCTGCTCCTCCTGTATCGCTCCCTGAATATCGGCAGTGATAAATTCCATTGTAAATCCAAACTCCTCGGCAACCAGTACCATGGCCTCAGCATCAAGACGCTGATTGATTGATACCATCAGACCAAGGTTCATACATGCCTCAATAACTTTTGTAACCGGAACATCCATCATTATTGACAGGTCGTTAACCGTTACAAATTCTGTTACTTTGAGAATGGTAGAGCTCCTCTCCTGCATCTCCTGCTCCTCCATCATCTTTTGACTGACCAGATCTCTCTTGTCTCTTCTGTATTTAGAACCCTTTGTTTTGCCTTTACCCTCAGTCATACGAGCGTAAGTCTCCTTAATCTGCTTTTGAACCTCATCTTCATCCACCTCAGATCTCACAGGTTTAAACCTGTCTTTAGATTTAACCAGATGTTTTGAGTCTTTTGAAGGTCTGAGATTTCTGGAAGTTGCAGCAGCAGCAGTAGCTGGAGTCTCATCTTTTTTAACTGTTTTGCGATCTGAACCTGCCTCTCTTGTAATATCAACCTTCTCTTTTCCGCTTTTATGAATTCTCTCTCTCTTGCCTTTATGAAGACGAGGCTCGCTCTTTTTCTTTTCAAACTGAGAGAGGTCCATTGTCCCACTAATTTTTGGGCCGGCAAGCTTCTCAACTTTTGTCTCAATATGTTCAATCGGAACAGGTGCCTGAGTCTCCTCTTTAGGTTCCTCTTTCTTAATGTTGATTTGAATTGGCTTTGCCTTTTTTGGATCTGTCTTTTTCTCAATCTTCTTTTCAACAAGCTTTTCAACAGGCTTTTCAATCGTTTTCTCAATTGTTTCCTCGGCTGCTTCTGTGATAATCTCTGCAACAGGCTCTTCTGTCGGCTTTTCAACCATTGCTTCTGCCGGTTTCTCTGCCGGCTCTTTTACCGGTTCTTCAACAGGTATCTCTGCAGGCTTTTCGATAGGCTTTTCAACCGGGATCTCTACCGGCTTTTCTACTACAGGAGCCTCATTAACTACTGGTTTAACCTCAGGAACAACGATTGGTTCAGCTTTAACTTCCGGTTTCTGGGGAGTCGCCGGGTGTTGCTGATGGAAAGGTTTATCGAGGTCAATTTTTCCAACTATCTTGGGTTGTGGGGGTTCCACGATGGTGGTTT
>VSSQ01000089.1_pt2 | contig 12535 bp, 12 predicted proteins | sample 4763081 | NCBI WGS metagenome assembly VSSQ01 (sample SAMN12137344, study PRJNA551015) | bioreactor metagenome | isolation source: SDC9 anaerobic chlorinated ethene degrading culture | place: USA: Knoxville, Tennesee | collected 2015-01-01
ACCCTCACCGCCGAGCGCAATGCCGCACGGGCGAAGGCCGCCGAGATCGAGCCGCGGCTGATCGAGCGGGCAAAGGCCGTCGACACCCTCACCGCCGAGCGCAATGCCGCCAGTGCGGAACGCGACCGGCTGACGGCGGAACTGGCCGAACGGGCCCGCCGGGACGAGGTGCTCAGCAGCGAACGGAAAGCCCTGCAGGACGAGCTGAACCGGACGCAAAACACCCTGACGCAGCGCAAGGCCGAGATCGACGACGCCGCCGTCGCCCTCCACCGCACGCAGGACCTCCTGACCCGGGCCGAGCTGCGGATCGAGTCGCAGGCGCAGGAGATCTCCGCGCTGCGCTCGGCACGCGACCGCCGCGACACCGAGCTTTCCGAAATCACCAAATCCCTGGCGGCCGCCCGCAGCGACCTTACCTCGGCCCAGGCCGAGCTCGCGCGCCGCGAGGCGGAGATGGCCCGGCTGCAAACCGAGCATCTCGCGCTGAAGAGCGGGCTTGCCGAAAGCGAGACGACCCTCGCACAGCGCGAAAGCGATCTGGCCCGGGCCTCGGGCCGTCTCGCCGAGGCCGAAGCGGACGTGGTCCGCCTCGCTGCGCAGCACGGCGTGCTCGAGCGCAAGGTGCAGACCCAGGCGGATGAGATTTCCGCCCTCAGCGCCTCCAATGCGGAACGCGACACCGAGCTTTCGGAAGTCGCCAAAATCATCTTGGAGTACCAGCAGGGCCTTGAAGACGCCCGGGCCAGCGCCGATCGGCAGCGCAGCTCGATCGAGACCGCCCGCGCCGCCCTCGCCGAGACGCAGGGGCTCCTGTCGCAGAAATTCGACCTGCCTGCGGCGGGCGACTCTGCCGCGACCGAGGACCTCGCGGATCTTCTCGCGGCGCTGCGCCGACAGGTCGAAGACCTCGCCGGAACCTACGAGCAGACGAAAGAGCAGCTCTCGGCGGTGAGTGCCCATAACGATGCCCTGGTGCATTCGACCTCGTGGCGCCTCACCTCCCCCATGCGATGGATCGTCAGGCACCTTCGCCGCAGCTGACCGCACGCCGGGGCAGAGAAGCACCGACACGAGACGGCGCGCGCCGCCTCACCTTCGCCGGTGTCCCGAAACCCGCCCCGCGGGCCAAGGGGACTTATATGCCGCGGCATTTTTGTGTTGCAACGGCATGCGGCTTGCAGGTCAATGAGTGCAAAGAATATCGGGGGGCGTTCATCCGACATGAAGGAAGTCTTGCTGCACATCGGCATCCACAAGACCGGATCGTCGTCGATACAGGAAAGCCTGAAGGGGTATGCGGACCAGACCACCCGCTCTGCAAGCTTCCAGGAAGTCAATCACTCCATCCCGATGACGACGATTTTCTCAAGGAATCGATACGATTATCACATCTGGAGGAAACTTGGATTAAGCCGCTCAGAGGTCGAAGAAAAACGCGCGGAATACCTCGATATTCTCGAAAAAGACATTTCCGACAATAGGTACGAAAGACTGATCATATCGGGCGAGGATATGAGCACCCTCTATGAGGAGGAGAAAAGAGACCTGATCTCGTTTTTCAGGACGCACGGTCTGAACGTCAGGGTTTTCACGTTTGTCCGGGACCCTCAGGATTTTGCCGCATCATCGATTCAGGAACACATCAAGGGCGGCGCAAAATTCCTTCCGAAAATCTCGACCCGGTATCGCGTCAGACTGGATGAGTTCCGCAAGGGGCTGCCGGCGGACTGTTTGATCGTAAGGGATTTCCAGAAGACCATCTCCGAATTCGGCGATATCTCAGCGGGGTTCGCAAAAATTGTCGGGCTTGATATCAAATCTCCGGTCCGGGCGAATGAATCACTTTCATCCGCGGCGACGAAGCTGATCTACCGGTTGAACAAGCTTCCGATCAACACATTCGGAAGCCGACAGCGTGTCGGCGCGCGCAGCAGGGTCATGGCCCTACTCGCCAACGAGTTCCGCCAAGAGGACGGGGGGCGCCTCGACCGGAATATGCTCTCGATGGCCCTCTCTCCCGCCGAGAACGACGAAATTTCGTACCTGAACTCTGAATTCGGCATTGCCTATCCGAAGGTCTCCGCAACCGAGGATGTGCAGGGGGTCGAAGGATATCTGGACGATCTGTCCGATCTGGATGTGAGCCGCCTGCACAAGATCGCTCATTTGATCGGCGCCCCCGTCGAAACAAGCGATTCCATCGACAATCTTCTGATCTCAATCTACATGCGGGCCCTGATCAGCGGCGGCCTTCGCCTGGAAGATGCCGACATGCTGCGGGATCTCGCCGTGCGCATGGAGATCTCTGCGGATTTTGACCTGAGCGATGCCTACAAACTCATGTTGCTGGCCCGACGCGCCCGTCCGGATGGCCCGCTTATCCTGAAGAAGGTCGAGCAGTACGAGCATCGTCTTGCCGAGCGGCGCGGCGGGAACTGACACCACCGCCCCTCGCGTCCGGCGTCCCGCGGCGCCCCGGCCGCTACGGCCAGAACAAGTGCTTGATGACCGCCAGGTTCGGCGGCTCGTGTCCCTCGTCAGGACGGGCCGCGATATGCACGTCCAGCTCTTCCGTCGGCGCGAGGTCCTTGATCTCGTGCAGGAACGGCAGCAGGTGGTGCTCGACATGATAGCGATCGTAGAAGTTCTGCCAGATCGTCATGCGCGGCACATACTCCAGCCGGCGGAGCATCTCGCTGAGAACGAAACGCTCCTTGTACTCGCCATAGGCGTCGACCAGAGAGCTGATGGCAAGGCACGAGCGGAGCGTATTCGTCAGCTGCGACGGGCTGTGCAGCTTCAGCCCGTTGGTCTGCGGGTTCACCGCCAGGGCCCGTGCGCCCCGGACATGCGCCGCCAGCGCGATCGAGGAAAAGCCCCCTGCGCTCGAGCCGAAGAACAGGATCTCGGCGGGGGCGGTGCCGCGTGAGGCGGCAAGCGTCTCGAGATAGCGCGCGACGACCGGCAGGTAATGGGTCGTCCTGTCACCGATGAACCAGCCGATCTGGGTATTGCCCAGAAGCAGGGTCGGATCGGTGAGGAAAACGCAGGTATCCTCGAATTGCTGCGCCCATTTCATCCGCTGGAAATAGGGGTAGGGAAACCGTCCGGCGTCCAGAAAGCCCGGCGAGAACACGATCATCCGCTTCGTCTTGCCCGGAACCAGGAAGTAATCCAGCGCGAACCGCCCCAGATCGACACTGTAATGCCCTGCGGCCTCGGCGCCGGGCAGCTCTCCGGCGCCAAGCGTCGTGGCGACGCTGCGGCGTTCCGCGGGCGCCGCCGGCGTGGCCGGCGTGGCCGGGCTCGGCACCGGGTCGGTCCAGGTGTCAAGAAGATCGCCGTCGAGATTGCGGATGGTCACGTCGCCGCGCCGCGACGCAAGATCCGGCAGAGAGCAGATGAACCCCGCCACGCCATCGCCGACGCCCGCCTCGAACAGATCCGGCCGGAAGACATCCGTCGAGACGGCGCCAATCCGCTCGCCCCCCCGGAAGATCTGGATTTCGCGACCGGGAACGCGATCGGGATGGAACCAGCCCCAGATCTTCGTCTTGCCGTCGCAGCCGTCGATCCTGCCCCGGGACGTTGTCGCGACCTTGCGAGACAGCCGGCGGATTTCGTCGGGCAATTCCCGGGCCCGCACCGACGCCATTCGGGTGAAGGCGAGCGTGCCGAAACGCGCCCCGATCGCGGCCGCGTCGGCGGCCGAGGTCATCAGCACGAGCCCGTCCTCGCCGTCGATGAGATATCCGCGAACCCCCATTTCGCGGCAGCTGTCCAAGAGATCGTCCTCGGCAACAAAAACACAAACAGCCCGGCAGTCCTGCAGTCCAGAATTCGTCATTTGCCCGCTGTCCGTCGTCAGATTTCTGGCACGGCGCACATGCCGGACCCGTTGGTGGTAGCGCAGTCTAAGCCAAGCCCGGGAAAGGCGGCAAGCCACTCCTCCCCCGCAGGCCTATGCCCCCCGCCCGCGGTAGGCGGCCCAGGCCATCTGCGCCAGAGCTGCGCGGGCGGCCCGCTCGCGTTGGCGCAACGCCTCTGGCAGCGCGGCCCGAACGCGCCCCTCGCGCCAGATCTCATCCTGCACCTGCGCCTGCGTGACCTGCCGGCGTGGCGCAAAATAGGACACGGGCAAGCTGAATTGCCGGGCGAAGGCCGCGTTCGCCGGCGCAAAGGCCGTGTCCACCCGGTCCTTGAGCTGGGCCAGAAAGGTCTCGTTCGGGCCTGCCCCGTCCGCGCTCACCGTCCCCATATAGTCGAAGAAATCCGTATGCTCGCCCGGCCCGGGCATGGCATAGCCCGCCTCGATCGCCGCGCAGACGCCTTCAATGAGGGCTGGCGGAAAGCCGGGATTGCGGACTTGCTCGACCGCGGCCGCAAACTCGGCCGGCAGACCGATCCGCGCGAGAAAATCGGCAATGAGCGGCCGCTCGAAACCGGGCCGCGGCAACAGCCCGACGGACAGCGGCACGCCAAGCGCCGCCAGCGCCGCCGCCCGTTCGGACACGCTGGACGACCAGTCGAAATAGAGATGCCCACTGAGCTGCCGCCCGACCTCCCATCCACCGAGGAGCACCGCGATCAGGTGCCGCTCGACGCCCCAGAACAGCGCAGGATCAAGGCCGTGATCGCGCAAGACCGCGGCGGTCTCGGCGATCCGCGCCGGCGCGCGGAACAGCCATTGCCCGAAGGCCGAGACCAGGAAATCCGACTGCCGCCGGACATAGGCCACGACCACAACCTCGTCGGCATGGGCGCGGGCGATCCGAGCCAGGTTGCGCAACACCGGCACCATCTTGAAGATCATCTCGTGGCTCAGCACCAGAACCTTGCCGGGATGATCCGCCTGTGCCCGTGCGATCAACCGGTGAAACCGGTCCTCGACCGCGGCCTCGGGCTGTTCACGATCGAGCCCCAACAGCTCTGCGGGCTGCAGCAGCACCCCCGCCAGATGATCGTGCAAGGCGGTCGCCGGGCGCAGAATCGCGGCCTGAACAGAGGAGGAGCCGCATTTCCCCGGCCCCACATGCAAGACAATCCGCCTCATCCTTCGTCTCCCGCCATGGCCGACAGCTCTCAGATGACAGGATAGACGAAATCGGCAAGGCGGTGCATCGGGCGCCATTCCCCGGGCGGACGCAGGCTGCCATCGGCAAGCCCGGCAGCGAGGGCCCGGCACAGCGCCGCCATCGCGGCATCGCCCGCCGCCTCGGCCTCGGCGGCGAGCGCCGGCCAGATCCCCGGCTCCGCGGCGCACAGCTGCCCGAGGCTGCGCAAAGGGGCCGCCTGCGCCGCGCCTGGCGGCGCAAACAGGCTGGCCGTGCCCGATGGGGCAACCCCGCCCCGCCCCGCCCCTTCGGGCGCCGGGGCCAGTGCCAGCACCGCGGCCAGCCGCTCGAAGAAATCTGACATCTCAGTCGGCTGCAAAGCGCGCCCTCCCCACCCGGCTCTCCACCCATTCCCCCTGCGCCGCGCGATGGACCAGGAACGGCCCGATCGCCAACAGATCAAGCCCGGTGTTCAGGAAGCAGTCGATCGCGTCCTTCGGCCGGCAAACGATCGGCTCGCCCCGCACGTTGAACGAGGTATTGAGCAGCATCGGGCAGCCGGTGCGCGCCTCGAAGGCCTGCAAGATCGCCCCGGCACGACGCCCGTCGCCGGGGTCGATCGTCTGCAACCGGGCACTGAAATCGACATGTGTCACCGCATCGAAAGCGCTGCCGATCGCGCCTTGCAGCTCCATCGGCGTGCTCAGCCCCTGCGCCCGCGCCGCGCCAAGGTCGGTCGCGCCGCGGAATTCCGGCCGCAGGTCGGCCACCAGCAGCATATAGGGGCTGTCCACCGGCGGCTCGAAGATCTCCGCCGCCCGCGCCGCAAGAACGATCGGCGCGAAGGGGCGCCAGTCCTCGCGGAACTTGATGCTGCGGTTGACCCGCTGCAAGGTCTCCTGCCCGCGCGGATCGGCAAGGATCGAGCGGTTGCCAAGCGCGCGCGGCCCGAATTCCATCCGGCCGTCGAAATGGCCGACAACCTGCCCCTCGGCCAAGGCCGCGGCGACCTGATCGGCATAGACCGCGGGGGCGGTCTGCTCGACGAAGACGAGCCCCGCCGCCTGCAACGCCGCGCGGATCGCCGCGGCGGAAAAGCCGGGGCCGAGCAGGGCATGCTGCATCCGGTCGCCCGCCGGAGCCACCCGCCCCTCGGCCCGTGCCTCGGCCTCGGAGACCTCGAGCGCCGCACCAAGCGCGCCGCCCGCATCCCCTGCCGCCGGCTGGATCCACAGCGTCTCGAGCTCCGGCAGATCGAGCCGCAGCCGGCGATTGGCAAGGCAGTTGAGCGCGACACCACCGGCAAGGCACAGCGCGCGTGCCCCCGTCCGGGCCAGCGCCGTGCGGCCCAGCCGCACCACCGCCGCCTCGAGCACCGCCTGCACCGAGGCCGCGACATTCATGTGGAAGGGCGTGATCGGCGCGTCGGGATGGCGCTGCGGCTGGCCGAAGAAGGCCTCGAACAGCGGCGAGGTGCCGCTCTGCCGGCGGTCGAAATCGAAATAGCGCATGTCGAGCGCGAAGGAACCGTCCTCCCGCAGGTCGATCAGCTGATCGAGGATGCGTCCGGCCCAGCTCGGCGTGCCGAAGGGGGCGAGCCCCATCAGCTTGTATTCCCCCGAATTCACCTTGAAGCCGCAATACTGGGTGAACGCGCTGTAGAACAGCCCCAGCGAATGCGGGAAGCGGGTCTCGGCGAGCGCGGTCAGGCCGGTGTCGCGGCTTCCGTGCCAAAGCGTCGTGCTCGCAGCTTCCCCGACCCCGTCAAGCACCAGAACCGCGGCAGTCTCGCAGGGCGAGGGGTAAAAGGCCGAGGCAGCATGGCTGCGGTGATGCGGCACCAGCACCACCCGCTCTGCCGCCCCCGCCAGCGCGGTCAGCTGCCCGGGCAGGTTCTCGGCCAGCGTGTGCAGGCTGTGCATCATCCGCGGCCATTGCAGCGCCCCGGAAGGCGCGAGCCCACGCGCGGTGTCGAGGATGCGCCGGATCTTGTGCCCCGGGTCCTCGTAATAGGCGACGCGGTCGGGGCGCTCCCCCGCGGGCAAATGCGCCAGACAGGAGGCGATGGCCGCCGCAGGCCAGCGTGCATCGCCCTTGTGACGGGAAAAGCGCTCTTCCTGCGCGGCCGCCAGGATCTGCCCGTCCTGCACCAGCGCCGCCGCCGAATCGTGGAAATGGGCGGAAACCCCGAGAACACGGAAACTCATGCCCGCTCTCCGCTGCGCGCCGTCTCGCCAAGGGTGCGCGCCAGTGGCAGCAGCCGCTCGGCGTAAAGGGCGTTGGCATGGGCATTCGGATGGCGGTCATGTGGCCTATGGGTATGGGCCGCGTCCATCGGCACCGAGATGTCGACGCAGCTCTCGCAGCGGGCGCGGACCGCGGTGTTGAATGCCGGCGCCAGCGCGTCGAGCAGCGCAAAGCCCACCGGGATCTGGTGCGCGGCCGCCTCTTCCCGGATCATGTCCAGCGCGGCAAGCGTGGCGTCGGTGATCATCCAGTCGTCGGGCAGGAAGGCCTCGAACCCGCCACGCGCGATCACCGGCTGCCAGATCGGCAGATAGACGATGCGCGGCCGCCCGGCACCGCCGCGGCGCAGCACCGGGACGTGCTCGACCCCGAGGGAGGACCATTCAAGCGACAGGTACTGCCGCATCCGGGACGGGTGCGGGATATTGCGGAAGCGGTGATCGCTGATGATCGCGAAGATCGCCGCATCCACCGCCTCCGCTGCAATGTCGCGGCGGAACTGCAGAAGGTTCTGCACCGTGCCCTGACCGCCGATGCCGCGATTGAGAAGGCGGATTTCCGGCAGCGCCGCCTGCAGCCGCGCGACATAGGTCTCCTCGTCGGAAAGACCGGTGCCGTAGGTGAAGGAACAGCCATAAACCGCAAGCCTCGGCCCGGTCGCGGCGCTGTGGCCGGGCACCTGGCGCCAGCCATCCGCCCCGATCCGCTGTACCACACCGTCGCGAAAGGCGACCCGCACCGCATGGCCGGGCGTCAGCGACCAGCCCAGAACCGGGTCCGGCCGGAACAGCAGCCGAGGTTTCGATACGATCATGTCAGTGCCCAGTGTCCTCGGATGCGCGCGCAGTGGCCGGCCCAGGCGAACACCGTCGAAACGCGCCCACTCCTCCGCGCAGGACCACACGTTATAGGCGAAATATCAAGCGTAAAAACGCCCGGAGGTAGCGCTTCGCCGCCCCCGGGACTGCCCGAGCGCCCCTCAGGGATGGGACGGATAGAGGCCGGTGGTGGCCACGCAATAGCGCACGGCCAGGGTCGGATCGAGAACCGAGACCGGCGTGTTCTGCCCCACCGGCGCAATCATCTGCGCCGACATCTGCTTGTTCGGCGACTGGTCGGAATAGATCGTCTCGTTGCCGGTGCCTCCGGTCGGCGCCGCGGCCAGAAGCCTGCCGGTCGGCCCGGCGAGATTGCCGTCCAGATTGTTCGCCGCAACCCCGTGATGGTGGGGCGCAAGATTGGCCTGGGTCAGAGTGACCGCCTCCTGCCCGCGCTTGAGGCCAAGAGGCGTCGGCGACAGCCCCGCCCCCGCTCCGGCTCCGACCGGCACCCGGCTGCGCAGGTCAGGCAGGCCAAAGGAGACCCTCCCGTCGCCGCCATAGGTCGTGCCGTAAAGAGTATACAGAGCCTCATACTCGGCGATCGACAAAAGCTGTCCCTCGGCGGGAAGCGAACCGCGCGGGCAATAGCCGACCACGCCTGTCGCCCAGATCTCGCCTATGAACGGCATGCTGTCGGCCCGGGCGAGGCCGGGCGCCGAGATGCCGGCCAGCGCCAGCACCAGTGCCGCGCCCAAGACCGTCTTCGAATGAAACATCGTCATCTCCACAATATCCTTGCTCCGAAAGGCTGTTCAGCTGCGCGGCGGGAAGAGGCCCGTGACCGCGATGCAATGCAGCAACGACAGGCCGGGATCGAGCACCGAGAACGCGGCCCCGCCGCCGGTATCCGAGATCATCGCATCCGACATCAGCTTGTTCGGTGGCTGGTCGGAATAGATCGTCTCGTTGCCGGTGCCACCGCTCGGCGCGCCGGCCAGGAGCTTGCCGCCGGGGCCGGGCTGATCGCCATCCGCCTCGGTCGCCCGAACCGGATGCGCATGGGCGGGCATTGTGGCGCTGGTCATCGCCACCGTTTCCTGCCCTCCCTTCGCGCCGCGCGACGGCCCCGCCAGCGCATTGGAACCGACCGTCACACGGCCCTGCAGATCCGGCAGTGCGAAGGTGGTCCGCCCATCTCCGCCATAGGTGGTGCCAAGCAATGCGAAAAGCGCCTGATTTTGCGCGATCGCCATGACTTGGCCCTGCGCCGGCACCCAGTATTTCGGGCAGAAGTTGAACCCGACGATCATGATGTCGCCGATATAGGGTTCTTCACCGGCCATCGCCGGGCCCGCTCCGGCAAGGGCGGCGATCACTGCGAGGCTGGGCAGGCTCGCCCCCGTCGCGGATTTCAGAAAGGACATAAAGAGTCTCCGCTGTCTGAAAATTCTGTGTCAAGTATCCTGACGCCGCACCGGCGGCGGGAAAACGCGCTCTCCCGGACGCTCACTCCCGCATCGGGAATTCCCCGGACACGGCCACGCAATATTGCATCGCCAGATAGGGATCTTGCGTCGCCAGGGGCTGTCCGTCACCGGTCTGGGTGATCATCTGCGGCGACATCGTGGTATCGGCCGGCTGACCGGAATAGATCGTCTCGTTGCCGCTGCCACCGCTCGGCGCCGCAGCCAGAACCTTGTCGGCCGGCCCGGGGAAATTGCCGTCGAGATTGTTCGCATTGACCGTATGCGCATGTGCCGGCATCTGCGAGACACTCAGGGTCTGCGTCGGCTGCCCATATTCCTCGCCGATGTCGCGCGGCGTCAGCCCCGGCCCAGCCGCCGCCCCCTGCTCGGAGGCCGCACGGCTGCGCAGGTCGGGCAGGCCGAAGCTGCTGCGCCCGTCCCCGCCATAGGTGGTGCCATAGAGTGCGAAAAGCGCCGAATAGTTGGAGATCGGCAGAAGCTGCCCATCGGCGGGCTCCCAGCCGACCGGACAATAGCTATAGGCGACCGCAATGATATCGCCGAGATACGGTATATCCCCGGCCCGGGCCGTCTGTGCAGGGAAGGCGAGAACTGCGGCAACGGCCATCGCGGCCACGGCCGGCCACGCCGGTTTCGTAAGCTGTTTCATGAAAACTCCGCCCTGAGTAATCTCTCCAATAGAAAGGCCAGCTTGGGGCAGGTCCGGCATTCATGCAAAAGCAATATCGTTACAATTCAATCCTCTTCGGGGATTGCTTGAGCGGAGAAGGGCCGCGCAGCGAACGGGGCCTGGTCGAGCCGCGCGACCTCGGCCGCCAGATCCTGCGCCGCCGCGACATCCGCCGCCGGCAAGCACGACAGGTCCTGTTGCTGGGCCCGCCCGATCGAACACGGCCGGATCAGGAACTCTTCCGGCAGCGGCCGGTCCTCAGGCTGGCCCAGGAAGCGCAGCAGCCGCCGCCAGTGCCGCAGCGGTTCGGCACAGACCGCCTCGTAGGACACCACAAGGAAACGGCCTTGAAGATGCGTGCGACCAAAGTCCAGCGCCCTGCGGTTGGCCGCCGTCCAGTAGCGCAGCTGCCGCGCCGGGGACTCCGGCTCATCCTGCGGCAGGCCGTAGAGATGCGACCAGTTCCGCAGCTGCTGCATGTTGTGGCTGAACGCCATGTCGAGCCCGTCGCGCACGACGTGGATGTAGCGCAGCCCCGGCAGGTGCCGCACCAGCGCGGGCAGGAAGACATGGGTGTTCGGCTCTTTCCAGCCCCAGCGGTCGCTCCCCGCCCCCGGGCTGTGCAGGAGCGTGTCGAGATCCGGCACCTGCGCGCCGCAGCGCCAGCCGCCGTTCGGCGGCAGATCCCGCCGCAGACTGTCCAAGAGCTGCGCCCCGGCCGGGCCAGGCGTGCCGCCGAGACCTGCGGTCATTGCCCGCCGGAACAGTGCGGCGGCCAGCTCGAGCTCCTCGGGCCGAGGAGCGCAGCGCGTCCAGTCGATGCGCTTGAACAGCACCGTGAACCACAGGTTGTCGAGCGCGCCGTTGAGCCGGGACCCGATGTCGCAGCCGCTCAGCTGCAGCATCCGGGCAACGACACGGGTGCCGCTCCCCCCCAGCCCGCCGATCGCCACCGGCGCGGAAAACGACGGCGCGGCGTTTCCATCAGACGGCATCCCGGCGCCCCCGTCCGCAGGGGAACCGCCCGACTTGCGCCACGGCACAGGGCGAGGCCGGCCGCGCGTGCCCCCCTTCGGGGCTGCCCCCAAGAGGTCACGCCCGGCAGAAAACAGCTCGACCGCCCGGTCCTCCAGAAGTCTGGTGTTCATTATCGCCCCTGGAGAACCCCATCCCTGCGTTGCCGTCTGGTTTCGCAGCCTCAGTCGAAGTAACAATATTTCGTTTTCAGGTGCAAGTCGGGGCTGAAATATCCATGGGCATTCCGGTGCTTGGTTTTGGACAATTGCTCCATAAATTCCGGAATGATATCGCTGGCCCGGGAAAAGTCCGCCTTGGTTATATGCTCGAAAAACCGCAGCCGAACGTCTTCCGCAACCGACCAATAGACCCCGTATTTTCGGCTGATCTGATTTTTCGAGAACGTCACCTGCCGGCGATGGCTCACCCGGTATCGGGCCTGCTCGCGGTCGGCAAACCGCATATGCACCGTAATCAGGTCGCTGGAAAACACATAATCATACATGCATTTATGGATGCCGGCCGCCACGATGCTCGCGGCTTTCCAGATCACCGGCTTTGTCTGCGACGATTTGAAATACCCGTATTTCCGCTGGGAAAATACCGGGGCGTCGACATCATATTGATCCTCAAAGACCGAATTCTGAATCACCTCGAATCCAAGCGGCGCGATGACATCGGCAGACAGCGCAAGGCAGGTTCCGACGAGATCCCCCTTGAGCGGCACGACCAGCTCATCCACATCGGAAACGATGACAATGTCATATGCCGCGCAAGCCATGCTGCCGACCGAGGAAAGCGCCATCGACTTGAAGTCGTCATCGAACGGAATATCCGGAATCCGGATCACATTCACCCGCCCCTCTGCGAGATCATGAAATTTCTCCCGGATCACGGAACTGACCGGCCTCGTGGAGGCATGGTCGATAATATAGAAATCCGCATCAGGACAATTCATCAGATAGTGCTTGATATACATCTCGATGAAGTAGTCTTCATCGCGCACCATCGTGACGCATGCCAACCGCCGCACCGTCTCCCTGGCAGGCCATAATGCCCTGAAGTCCATCGAGATTTATCCTTATAAAATCAGATTTCCGTCAAGATGTTGACGAAAGACGGCCGCCCGTCAACCGCTGTCGCGCCGAGGCTCTCAAAAGGGCGTCCCTGCCCCGCTCCCCGCAGGGGAATCGCATATGGCCGTGACGCACTGAACGGGATGGCTTGTGGCTGGGC
>VSSQ01001002.1_pt1 | contig 12490 bp, 5 predicted proteins | sample 4763081 | NCBI WGS metagenome assembly VSSQ01 (sample SAMN12137344, study PRJNA551015) | bioreactor metagenome | isolation source: SDC9 anaerobic chlorinated ethene degrading culture | place: USA: Knoxville, Tennesee | collected 2015-01-01
AACGTGGGGAAGAATTAAACCAATATGGCCAACCAAAACTATCACAATCAACTGATAGGCGGAACGTTGGGCGTTACCTCCATGTTGCTGGAAGACAAACTGTCGCTCAACTGGAATAATTCCTTTATGCTCAATAAGATAAATAGCGAGAACGGAACGGTTTTCAATACCGGCCTGAACGTTGGTTATCGTTTCCTGCCCCAACATTCGGTAACACTTAATTTCAATTTGATCAACAACTCGTTTTCAAATTCCACAACCGTCCCATCATTTAACGAAATAAGAGGAGATATAGGCTATGTATTCACATTTTAACTTTCAGAATATCCGGCGGATCATGTTCGTCCTGACTTGTCTTTTCACGGTAACGATGGCTGCTGAAGCACAATTTACGCAATCTACCGCCGTGATGCCCCCGTACTCCAATAAACTTTCGGATTACATAGCGTCGCCCGGTAAAATCAACAGTATCATTACCGTCAGCTCCGGTTATGACAGGGCAGAATACAGGATATATGTCCACGGAACGTTGATGAGTACGGACGAATCCATAATTATCCATACTAAAAACGATTATAAACCGGCTACACCCATTTTTATTAAAGGTATGCCTTCGCCTACAGGTGCAGTTATATTCGCACCTTATACGCTAACTTACAGTGATATACTCCAAATATTTAACCCTCAATTTTTAGAATACAAAGGGATCACCCGCGACCAGGCGGCACAGCAGGGGCTTCCCGAGAACAGTTACCAGATCTGTTTCTCCATTTATGATTATGACACGGGACGGCCTTTGTCCGGCGCATCGGCTTGCAGCAATGTTTTCAATGTCTCATCGGTGGAAGCGCCGATGATTATCAGCCCTGTGAATCAGGCTTTGCTGAGTGAACCGGAAACCAAAAATATAGTTTTTACCTGGACTCGCCCTCCGGGTTCGCCTGTAACCACACAGTACAAACTGAAAATTATCGAATTAAACAGTCCGAACGACAACTATCAGGATAAACTCAATTCAGTTGGTTATCCCACTTTTTTTGAAACAACGGTAATGAGCAACACCTATCTTTATTCTATTGCCAATCCGCAATTGAATCAAGGAAAAACCTATGCCTTTATGGTTACGGCTGTTGACCCCTCAAACCAAACATCTTTCAAAAACAAGGGGAAAAGTGAACCTTCTATTTTTTCTTGCAAGATGGGAGAAGAAAAATCTTCTGCCGCAAGTACCGGTTCCGATTTTGCATTTATGATTCCCCGGAAATTACCACAAAACAAACCGGATACACTTGTGGTTAGCAATAATCAAGATTTGCTTGTCAATTGGGGATGGATAAAAAAGGTTACATCGGATTCCGTTATATTAACAGATGCAGAATCGATTCAGAGTTTGGGAATTGATAAATATATTTTAAATATCACAAAGAAGAAGAGCAACAATGCGGCTAATCAGCCTTTTCATTTTTCACAAACTTTTACGAAGGATATTAATGGAAATATTTCCAACAAACTGCAAGTGAGCGAGCAGGATGCAAACAATGCAGGATTTACGGATGGAGATATTTACTTTGCAACCATTAAACAGTACGGTCAGAATGGTAATTTGATAGATACTGTCAATAGTTCTGACTTTGTTTATAAAAGAATAACTGACGAACAGAATCAGGATGTTTCGGTTCAGGTAGTATTGAAATACAGTTTCAAAGGATTTCCCGAAATATATCCCGTTAGCAATGCCGATGTGATAGCGGAGGCATTAATACCTGCTTTGGCGGCTTCGACGGAAGATTTTTCCCCCACGATCACCATTGGCAACAAAAGTTACAAGAAAATAGCCTCTATGACTTTCACGACGGACGATTTTGGAAAAATTACAGGTAAACTTCCTGTCCCAATCAAATATCTCAAAGATGAATCAATTTATTGCCGGTTAATTATTGGTAATCAATACTATGTGGATGACGATTTTGAACCGCAAGTCGTTGTTACAGATAAAAACGGGGGTACCCCATTCGTTGATTTTGGACAACTGACAGCTAAAACCTACGCTTACAAGCTAAACCTGAATGTCAAAAAACGTTTTACATCCTATTACATCACGCAGGATGGAAAGAAAGTTACCGTAGAGCATAAAGAAAAAAGTGAAGCACAGCAAGAGTTTGAAAAAATAAAATCCGAAGATTTTGCAAATACGCTTAACGATGAAAACCAGGCCGGTTATTATGCAACAAACTTCTCATCGGTAGCGCCGGGAATTCCGGTGATACTTTACCGGATAGATAAAAATAAGTACATTCCTAAGTACGAAGGAGATATAGACCTGAAAACTCCTGTTTCGGGAGGAAAAATAACCGTTGTGGCAAAAGGGATAACCGCGGTTGAAGGAGGCAACTCTTATGCGGTCTTCGAACGACTGTTGGCTTCCAATACCGACAAATATAAAATTTTAGCTGTAAAAGATATAGATCAGTGGATAAACAAACAAAATCAATCCGTTTCACAGATAACAAAAGCAATAAAACCTCAAACATCGCAATCGCCGCAAACCTACCAATTCAAACCCAACACTGCCATTACTCCCACGGAGAAAATAATGCTTGAAGCAGTTGTAGCAGATATTATTACAAGTGGGGGAAGTTCCGTTAATTTTATTGATGGCAATGAGTTTATAGCCGAACCGATGGAATTTGGTTTAAATCTTCCTGAAAATGACGACCCTGATGCTTATTACAGAACGGTATCGGCAGATTACGACATCGTATCCTGCAAACCGCCTACTTCCGTGATTCGCGGGCGTTTGCTATATACATGGAAGTCGGATAAAGGGAAAGTGAAACGCCCGCTGGCAAACACCCGATTCAGGGTTGTGGTCAACTATGTGGATGATAAAAACGTATCCATCGGCTCAACAAAACAAAACTACATCAATCTGCCCGGAATGCCCGGCGGAAGCGAATCATATACTTTTATTCCCGACAAGTCCGGTAATCCCGAAGATTTGGTTCCGCTTTTTGATCAATACATGACAATGGCTTCGGGGATAACCAATTCAAATGGAGATTTTGAAGTGGAAGCGGTAAATATGAATTTTAAGGGAGATTTGGGCGCAGGTACTGTTCAACATTCAAAAACAAGCCATTCGGCGCCGATAGTAACTCCCGGAGCCGGATTAAAAGAGCAATTACAAGAAAAAATTGGAGGCGGACTTTCTGGAATGGATCAAGTGGTAACAAATCCGTGGAACGACGGCAGCAGTTTCACTTTCGAAGGAGGAACTTCGGGTTCTCAATTCAAGCCTTCGGGTGGCAATAATACTGAAGCGGTAGGGAGCCAGTCCGCTATCAATTCAGGTTTCTCGGTTACTTTTGATAATTCTTTGAACTCTTTCGAACTGAATAACAAAAATCTCAAAAACACAAAAGGAGGAGCAGGTGCAAATACCAAGATGCTTTTTGCTCCGGCGGAAAACTATGCCCACGGTCCGAATCCGTCAGAATCTTCTCCCTTGGGGAGCGATCCGAAAAGTGAATACGAAAACAAACATTACAGCAATTTCAAGCGGGTTTTCCGGATAGTTATCGATGGTGATGCGGGTTCATATTACTATCCATCGGCCGATATAATAACTGTTCAGCCGCTCGAAGAGATCAAAAATCCCTTGAACATTACCCATTTTGTGCGGGAGTTTGAAATGAAGGTTTTCACGAACGAACTGAATGCCGACAATGAAAAACAGGCACTTACGGCCATGCAAGTGACCCTGTTCAGAGATTTGGCGGATAAAAAGAAAAATCTGCCACAAGGCGAGGGTGATGGGAAATACACCTTTGCCGAACTAATAAACCCACAGTACAATTCGCAGGACGCTGTTTCGAGTACCGGAAAAATAAATCCGACCACTGTTTTCGATAAAAAATTTGAACATCTCTGGTCGTCTGTGCCAACCGGGTATAACGCTAAAGATAAAACAAGTTTTGTTACGCTTCCGGGTCTGGTTCAGTCGCAATATCCTTATTATTTCATTGAAGCTTCAAGTTTTGTAGATAAAAGCGATAAAACTTATCAGGCTACAATACAGGAGACACCGCAGGTTCCGCAAACTATCGAAAACGACTGGACCAATCCCGATATCCCTGTTGTGAATGCCGATATGGTATTAAATCCGCTGATAAGCAGAGCTCTAATTACCGTCAGAGATGTCAAATCGGGCGCCGTGATTACAAAACAGCAAAATGCGAAGGTGCTGTTGTCCAAAGAAGAGCATATTTCCGGCAGCAACAATTTCAAATCCGTACCTGTAGATGATTACGGAAAAGCAGAAATACTGGCAAATGGAGGCTCTCCGCTGGATCAATACATTGCCGATGGAGCATCTCCCACGAAAATTTACTTTTTTGCATCGGCCAACGGATACAAGGACTCACCCAACGGAGAGCAAAAATCTTTCAAGAAGCAAGGCGTTCAATTCACTAAAGACATCAGTCTTTCACCATCACATACTGTTTCGGGTACCGTAGTGTGCTCCGATGAGAAAAAACAAACGACTACAGTTGTGTCGTATATACGGATTGGGAACGGGAAATTCTACGAAACCGGTCCGGGCGGTCATTTTGAGTTTCAGGGAGCATTCATGGCAAAGGATACGCTGAAGATCATACCTAAAGATGTTGCCTACTTCGATACAACGTATGTTTTTACCGCATCAGACGAAGCAAAAGAATGGGTAGGATTGCAGGATATTCCTGTTTTACGTCGTCGGCATCGTATTCAATTTTTAATCACTGAAAAAAACAATCAGCTGGGTCCCTCTAAAAGCATTTCCGGTGCTACAATTCAAATGGGAGACATGACAAAAACTACGGATGCTAACGGTGTAGCTCAATTTAATTTCGAAAACGTGTCGGTCAACAATTACACATTTGTGATTCGCGGAGCCGATGGCAGTAATTATATTCCTAAAACGGTTAATATCAAAAACAAGGAAACTTCCCATTATGTTGCCGAGAAGGTAGAGTTGGAAAAAGGAAGTGAAATCAGCGGAATTGTCAGGTTAGACGGAACCCCGGTAAAGAATGCGAAGGTTTATCTCGATGTTTCGAACACATCATCGCAGGGATATGTTGTTCATAATTATCTGAAAACCTCTACAGAGCAGAACACTAACTCTTCTGCTGCAATTACGCAAGATGCCAACCTGCTGATTGCCACTACAAATCAGGACGGGAAATACATTTTACGGGGATTGCCGGTGGACAATCAGGATGTTGCTGTCAGGGCTACACTGGATACCACTTTCACTGTTGCAGGCGACAAGCAGACCGCTGTAATAAAATCAGGAAAAGCGGTGTTGGATTTGAATATAAAGGCTTACAGTCAGGCTATTATCAATAAGATATACGGTTTTCTGCTGACGGTTGAAGAGATCAACCCCGTCAATTCCAAACAGGTGAAAGTAACCGGACTGGTTCATTGGACAGAAGCCATCTCCGATTTTTCTTTGAAAGAAGTAAATAAAGTACTCCGTGTTGAAGATATACTCTTCGATATGGTGAACAAAGAAGGTTCAACTGTCGGCATTGCTCACGACGATGAGGTGGCTATTCGTGGTGTATCGACCCTGAAATTGTCATATTTGGACAAGTACAATGTGGCGATCCAATCGGCAGGAGCACAAAATAACTTCAATACACAACCGCTTTTGCTGAAAAGGGAAAAAGATTTTGGAAAAATCAGCGGCAAGATAAAAATTGTGGATAACTCGTTCAACTATCCGAGCAGTTACCTGAATTTTGATAAAAGTGAGTTTTATCTGGCTAAAAATCAGAATAATTCAATCAATAATGTTGTGGATTTGGTGTCGAGTGCATTGTCTGAAACGGAAGCATCAAAATCCGCATATTTCAATACAGGCATCTACCGGAAGAAAGTTGAAACCCAAAGTTCGATTTACCGTTCCAACCCCAAACCGCTTTACTACCTGTGTGATAAAGAGGCCAATCCTATTGCATTCAAGTTGATAGATTTTCCTGCTACAGCCAATCCGTTGAAGAGCTACATCGACGAAACCGGAAAAATTAACCTGAATGTTGATTTAACGTGCAATATAGCCAATGCAAAACCGGAGAATTTCAAGGTAAATATTCCAAAAATCGTTCTAGATGAAAATAAAATCAATCCTTCTTCAGGTACAGAACCCATCAAACTTATACTTGAAAAATGGACACTGGAAGTAAAAGATTGGAGTTTTAGCACTTCCGAAGGCGGAATTGTCAGCGAAAAAGCAATGATAAGGACAAAAGTTGTGGATATACCCGTGAATCAGTTTGTATTGCGCAACGATATGTTCATCATCGACAAGTTCGGAATGGACAAATTAGCTTTGGCCGGTGGAGTATTTCCGTTGAAGGATGTTAACCCTGCAAAAGCCCATCTGAATTTTGAACAGAAAATAGGCTCGGATATGAAACCTCACTGGAATTTTAATTTGGTAAGCAACGGTACTGATAAAGTGGCATCATTACCGGGTTTGCAGGGATTGACCCATTCCGATTTGAAAACGCCGTACTCTGTTGATTTTGATTATCTGCAAATATTGAGCAACGACGAAATGGTTGTTCAGTTAAAACAAAAGGATGTTGATGCACGGCTGAACGGAAACAGCCTTGCCACCTTTTTACCGCAAACCATTTATAATGGTCCCGATTATATGAATTTAAGCGGCACGCTCAATGTTGGTGCTCCAAGAGTAAGTGATATTTTGCTGAGCGTTATTTGGAAGAGTCCGGTTAAAACTCCTGTCTTCGAAAATGTTGACGTTGATTTTGAGACCAAAGGATTTGTCCATTTTTACTCTCAGAAAAAAGAGATTATGATTGACCAGAACCAAATAAGCATAAAAGGGAAAGTGGTAGAAAAACCCGAGAAAACATTTAACCCAATCCCTTCAACATTTGTTGCCCGTGCCGCCGGCACACCGAAATACGAAGTGATGATGCAAAAAGGCTGGGTCACCCAATTGACAAGCGAAGAGAATGAATCCATCGCAACACCTCAAAAAACGGCAACGGGATACAGTCTGAAGATCGACGAAGGCGGGATGACGGTTAGCGGAAATGATTGGACAACCACGAAATTTTCCGGTGATTTGACCAACAACGAAACATCCAAATCCGATGATATAGCCCCAACTAAGACGAGTTTTGAAATTCTGGGCGATATTTCTGCCAACTCTGAGAAACTGTCGATGAGTAACATAAATACTCCATTCGGCTCCATGACACAAGTTTTCGATTTCAAACGAAAAGAACTGATAGGCTCACTGAGTTTCAATTACGAATTGACCTTGGGGTCCCTTGTCATACACGAAGGAACCATTGCCTCTTGCTTTGGAGCCGAAGGATTTTACATTATTGGCGCTTGTAATGCATTTATCCCCGCCGGAATTTTTTCCGGGAACTACAATACGGGACTGATGGTCGGCTCTCATCAACTCAACGATGAAATGTGGCGTTTGACCAACGACTACATTGATCCGCTAGTTCAAAACTGGTGTTATAAAAAAACAACGGAACGGCTCTCCGGGTTCTATTTTGCATTCAACCGTGAACTGTTTAAAGCTCAAGAAGGTTTCGATTTTATTCTTGCAAAAGGATACGTGGACGCACTTGGATTAATTGGCGGAAACACCTATGTAAACGTTACAGGCGGTGAATGGAAAGTGGGATTGGGCGGATATGTACACCTGCATGCAAAAGCCGCACTTTCATCCGTAACAGGTACAAGCATATCCGGTTATGCTCTCGGTGAAGGAAAAATCGAATTTCAAGTAGGCACCCCTACCTTTATTGATGCGACAGTTACACTTGGCTTTGGCGCAAGCATATCGCAGTGGACACCCTTTGGAACAGTAAGCGCTTCAAAAGAGGTGAATGCCATGGCAAAAGGAGGAACAAGCGGATTCTCTTTCCTGTTGGAAAGTGGAGGAATTAAATTGGATAGTTGCAAATAATGAAAAATATAAACTATATGAGAACAAGAATATATATCCTGGCTTTATTGAGTTGGTTTGCAGTGATACCATTTGCAAAAGCTCAATCGTATTCGGGGAAGGCCTATGCAACCGGAAATTTCATATTTTGCGGAAAAGAATTGCCGAAGAATTTTTCCTATCTGGTTGAGAAAAAAAGCGAAAAAGGCGATTGGATTTCTGTAGCGGAACTGAAAGCTCCGGTAAATCTATCGGAATGCAGGGCAAGGCTCTCATTATTGCCGAAAGTTGTGTCATCTGTTTCTGCTTTTGATTCTGAAACAGCCGATTTTATCTGGGAGAAAATAAAAAAATCATCCGCCACGCTCGATTCACTATATGCACATTCCGGCGATCCGCGTTTTCAATATACTATCGGTGTGGGCTGGTTCGACGATGGGTTGAAAACTCCCGGAACTTATCAGTATCGGATCAGCCGGTTGAGCAAATCGGGGGGCAGAACGCTGATTGGTGAAACAAAGGTGGTTTTTCCTGCCAAGCCGTTCGAGGCAGAAGCCATCCCGTTGCGTTATAAAATAAATCTGGGAAACATTGAAATCAGTTACGATATAACTGATATAAAAAATACCGTCGGGTTGAAGTTGTACCGCAGTATTTATCAGAAGACAGCATTTAAAGAGATAGGGGTTAAGACACTTTTTACGAATGAAAAAGGAAAGATGGTGGCTGTGCTTAATGACGATGACGTAAAAACCGGACTGACATACAGCTATGTGGCTGTGCCTTACGATGGGTTGGGCAATATGGGGAAAAGGGCAGAAACCGTCAATGTTTATTTTGTTACCAAGCAGGCCGATGTTGGATTAATTACGCAATTCACGGTTACGCCTCAACCCGAAAAAGGAGGGAACCTGTTGAAATGGGATTATAACCAGGCAGGGTTTGTAAGTTCTGTTGAAGTTTATCGTTCAACTTCTTACGAAAAAGATTACAGACGTGTTGTTTCGCTTCCTTCCACTCAAAAGGAGTATTTTGATGAAGAAAACCTCGCTCCCTCCATTGCCTATTATTATTATCTTGTCCTGAACAATGGTCAGGGAAACAGTATGCCAAGCACCCGTGTACCGGCTATTTTACAGGGGAAAAGGGAAAACTTCATCCCTCCTCAGGACCTTTCGCTAACCAGAAACAGCAATGTGGTAAAACTTCAATTCAGGCGCGTGGGATATGACGTTCGTGGGTATTACGTGTATCGTGCCAATGGTTATTCGTCCGAACTTCATCAACTGCCCCGGATGATTCATTCTACCGATAGTCTGGTTGTATATACCGACACATTGCCTTTGTCCAACCGGTCATCGGTATATAGCTATGCGGTAGCTTCAATCAACACATCGTACAACATCAGTCCGGTGAGTAATCGTGTAAATACGGTTTTCAGTGGAGGCCAACTGCCTGTTCCCGACAAACTGAACGCAATGTTGGAAAACGATGAAGTGAGGCTTGTCTGGAACGATGTTTCCGGGTTGAACTCTGCACTATCAGCCTATGAAGTGTATCGAAAAACAGTGAATAATGAGAATGAAGCAGAGCCTGAAAAACTGCTGGAAACGGTTAATTTCATGACAAACAGCATTAAAGACAATACAGTCTTGCCCGGTAAAAAATATATTTATCGTGTCAGAAGCATAGGCGCAGATGCAGGCGACGCAAGCAGTTTCAGTTTGCCATACAGCATTTACATACCAACAAGCGGCCTTTTGCCTCCGGGAGAAGTTTCTGCCATTGCCTCTTCGCAGAAAGTGACGCTTAAATGGACCCTGCCGTTGTCAGAAGATATTGAATCTGTATTGCTTTATCGCGCTGCTGAAAACGAAAAAGCAACCTTGCTGAAAACTTTGGATGCAAAAGTGGAAAGCTACGATGATGCTTCGGTAAAAAAAGGAACGATCTATTATTACTTTGTAGTAATCAAATACAAAAACGGGTTGGAAAGTAAGCCTACCGATTCTGTGAGCGCGAAAGTGTAGAAAAAAAATAACGAAAGCCCCTGTTTAAAAAATGGGAGCTACTGCGTTGTTTAAAATCTATTTTGTAATATTCTTATTTCTTCATAGAAGATGGATCTTTCCTGCAATCGAAAACGTCTGTAATATATATTACTGTGCTGGTGATTCTGTAAATAATTTTGTATTTATTATGGCCTCGCAATATATACCGGTACTCTTTTCCTGATTTCTTGAGATTAGATTCAATGGTTCCGGATTGAGGAAAGGATTCTATCTGCTTAGTATTCAATACATCTTCTATAATACCTTTAGCTATGGCAATGCTGGTATTGTCAAGAAGGTATTGATATATTAATACAAGCTCATTGAGAGCAGGTTCAGACCAAACAATCTTTGTTTTCACAAGCCAAGTTTTTTTCGAACTTCGTCAGTCGTAAATACACGGCCTTCTTCTATCGCTTTTTCAGATTTTTCGGCCCGTTCTTCTAATTCTTCAACTGTAAAATGATTTACCGATTGAGAAAATTTCTTAATAATTTTCTCAATCTTTTCAAGTGAAGAAGCATCGTTCACATTCGGAATATCCTCTGCTATCATTCTTTTTCTTGCTTCTAAACTTATTGTATTCATGTCTTAATTTTAAAATTTATTATTTGCAAATGTATGAATAATAGTCGATAAAATCATACCAATTGTCATTAGAACGACTGGGAATATTCATCAATAGGTACATAGCTGCTTTTTCCAAGACGCAGGTCCTTTAAACTAATTTTTCTTTCAAGGCCATTCGCACAAGTACCGCCGTATTTTTTGCTCCAAGTTTTACGAGCAGATTTTTTCGGTAGCTGTTGATCGTTTCTACACCGAGAAACATTTTTTCGGCTATTTCATGGTTGGTCAATCCATCTACAATCCATTTCAACAGTTCCTTTTCGCGCGGAGTGAGCCAAACCGGATCGGCGTTGCGTTTGTGCATGAGCAGGTCAATCTCTTCGCACAGAAAAATTTCGTTCTCCATTACCGTTTCTACGCTCAAAATTATTTCTTCCGGCATGGCGTTTTTTACTACGTAGCCCGAAGCGCCATTTTCTATCATCTGCCTGACGATGGCGTATTCATTAAAACTTGTCAGCGCCACAATTTTTATTGGGGGATTTTGTTTTTTTATCTCTTTGCACAGGTCAATGCCGCTGGCATCGGGTAAATTTATGTCGAGCAAAATAACGTCGGGTTGTTCGTTGCGCAGGAAAGCGCGGCACTCTTTGCCGGAATATGCCACTCCAATCAATTGTACTGTTTCTGAATTTTCAAACAGTTTTTTCAACCCATCCACCAAAATCCGATGGTCATCCACTATCAACAGTTTAATTTTATTCATTTTGAGGTTGGTTTAAATCTATGTCAATCGTGATTTCGGTACCCGCACCCGCTGAGGAAAGTATGTTGATTGTCCCTCCAACCGAGTTGATACGGTTTTCAATGTTCTGAAGCCCGCTTCCGGAACTTATCTTTTCCGGATTGAAGCCGATACCGTCGTCCTGCACAATAAAGGAAATCCTGTCCGTATCCCGTATCATCTGTACGTTGATGTTCTCTGCCCGGGCATGTTTAACGGCGTTGTTCACCAACTCGTGAATGACGCGATAGATGGTCATCTCCATTTTGGGCTCAAGGCGGTTCTCATTCCCGTAAAAATGAAATTTCACATGGGGAAAACTGTTGCAGAAATCTTCGAGCGACACTTTCAGCCCGTAACGCGAGAGCGATTCCGGCATCATGTTGTGTGCCACACGCCGGAGTTCCTGCATCGAGCTGTCGAGCAGTTCCATCACTTTGTCGAAGCGCGATATATCTTCCGTATCTATTATTGCTCCCTGTTTCATATCAAATAAATTTAGTTTTACAGCCGAGAGCATTCCTCCCAATCCATCGTGCAGGTCGCGTGCCAGCCGGGTACGTTCGGCAGTTTCGCCATCAAGTACCGCCTGCGTGGCTAAAAGTTGTTTTTCCTGTTCCAATTTCAGGATTTTTTGTTCGGCTAATTCGTTTATATATTTTTGGTTCCTGTGTCGGTAGACTAATAACCCGATAAAAGCGAGAGCTGAAATTCCGCCCAGTATAGTGAGCGAGATACCGAACTTTTGCAATTTTTGCAGGGAGGCAATTTTCATCTCCTTTTTTTCGGTCTGATACTTAAACTCCATTTCGGCAACTTTCCCTCTCCACTCTTCGGATGTGATTTTTTCATAATTATCTTTATAGCCCCGAAAGAATTTCAGCGCATTCTCCCGGTCGTTTGTTTGAATACAGGTTTCCGTTAGCGTTTCATATAGCATGCTTAAATTTGTCTTCTCGGTTGTGTCTATCAGGGCTGCTGATTTGAATGCCAGTTCTTTTGCTTCGTTATAATTCTTCGTTGCGAGGTAGTAATTGGCTTGCAGGTTCAGGGCTTCTCCTTTCAATGGTAAAATATCTAACTTATCGGAGATCCTGA
>VSSQ01001003.1_pt1 | contig 12476 bp, 16 predicted proteins | sample 4763081 | NCBI WGS metagenome assembly VSSQ01 (sample SAMN12137344, study PRJNA551015) | bioreactor metagenome | isolation source: SDC9 anaerobic chlorinated ethene degrading culture | place: USA: Knoxville, Tennesee | collected 2015-01-01
TCATATTTATTAAATATGGCTTCTAAAGTAGTTGCATCTGTGATGTTTCCTTTTTCATATTTGATATTAGAGTTAGGAATCGGAAGAAATGAACCATTGTTGAAACTACTCATAATTACGATTTGTTCATCTTTACTTGCCAGTTCATTGACAAGGTTCTTACCAATAAACCCGGTGCCACCGGTAATTAGATACATTTAGTTGATTATTGCGATTGATTTCTATATCCTTTTTTGCATATAGTAAAATGATTATTTTTGGTCTTATCATCACAGTCATAATGACAAATTCCAAAATCTAATAGGTACCTCACCAACCAGTTTGTCCAAACTAAAGTTACCAGACTAATACTTTGAACCATTTGCGGTAATTACCGCCCCAGTAAATTCCAGTTAGGTTCATGTCTCCCTCACCCCCGCATCCCAATCATCTTCGCCACCAAGTACAATATCAGCCCCGCAATAACCAGCAGCATACCCACCCCGCATTACCCATGAGCACTATCGACTCGCAAGCCCATCTCACTTCGTTCATGGACTTGGTCGCAAAGCTTCGGTTTGGTCGCAAGGCAAAGCCTTGCTCGCAAGTTTCCTTCGAAAACTTGCTCCGCTAAGATTGCCAGCTGCGCCGTCAATCCGCCTCAGCTAAGGTCGTCCACTTCGTGTCCAACCCGCCCGATCGCAAATCAGAGATTTGCTCGGCTGAAATCGCCGGCTGCGCCGTCAATCCGCCTCTGCTGAGGCCGCCCTTCGGGCAGCCCGCCTCAGCTGACCTCGCCCTTCGGGCAGCCCGCATCCGCACCTATCCGCGCCGCTCCGCACCAATCCGCGCCTCTTCGCGCCTATCAGGCAACCAAAAAACGCACCATCATCTCCAAAAACATCCAACAATAGTATGAGGAAAAACCCTCAGGAAGTGATACAAACAACAAACAAAAACAAAAAAAACGTGTCTGCCCGATTCTGACTTTAGAGGGAAAGAAAAGAACAGACACTATTCTCTTGGACCTTTCGGATAATCAACATACCCGGTCCATCCAAAAAAGACCAGCCGCAGTAACCAGCCGGATGATTCCATCAATCATCAATCATCAATCATCAATCATCCATCATCAATCACACACAAACAGAAAAAAAAGAAAGCACGGAAAAAACTTCGAGCCGCACTCTCCCCTAGAGAGATGAACTGCCGAAATACTCTTGTGTTATTTCTTTCTTTCTAAAAGTATATATAGTTACTGTAAGGTCTCGAAAAAATCGAAAACAAAAAACGGGGGTCAGCGTCACAATCATCCAAACGCACTGATGGATGATTGATGACTGATGATTGATGATTGATGACTGACCCCAAAAACTCACAACAATGAGACAAAACACCTACGTCAACATATCAAACGAGGAGTTCAAGACCCTCGACCGTATAGCGAGCGACCTCGGCTTCATCAGCCGCACCGACCTCTTCACCGCCTGCGCCCACCTCCTCATCTACGGAGAACTCGCAGCCGGGGAACCGGCTCCTGACGGCATCACCGCCGATCAGCTCACGAGACTCCATCATTACAGCGAAGACGTCAACTGCATGCAGCGGACCTTCATGGAGATCGTCCGCGAGACAGCGCTCCCCGTCATCGCCATGAAAGGCATCGCCACCGCGGAAAACGCATTCGGCGAAGACATCAAACACCTCATCTACGAACGCTGCGGCATGGTTCCCGAGGACACCGACATCCGCACCTGGTTCAGGATCTTCAAAAACCTCCACAGAGCAGAGCTCCTCGAATACCGCAGCAGACAGTTTGCCGCAGCACTTGCAGGAGACGAAGAATGAGCGAACTTATCGGCGACGCGCCGGGCGACTTTGCCGCCTGGCACAAACTCATCACCGGCTGCTGGGTCTACAACATCGTCACCGGCGAGGTCATCAGCATGACCACGCAAAAACCGCTCACCTTCGAACCAGGACCTGACGGCGGCTCAGTTCGGACACGCGTCCATGGTCACCGGTTCAGGGTGACCAAAGAACGGATCGCAAAAATTGCCGTCTGGATCGGCAGATGCGAAGGCAACATCAAGACCGGAGGGAGCACATGACGGAAGAAACGACGGAGAACACGGGCGGCACAACGGCAGCGTGCGATGCAGTATTCCCTGCAGGATCCGCAACGGAAGATCTCACACCCGCCTCTCTCGAGATCCTTCTTCTCGGGCACCGGCCTCTTCCCGCGGACGAGTTCGCCGCGGCATACTGGTATCAGGAGTTCCTCTACTGTATGAAGGAGCTGACGAAGACCTTCGAAGCCCGCCATAAGGAGCTGATCGAAATCATCAGAGCAGAAGATCTTGCATCGGACGAGTTCGTGCTCGAGATCCCGACGGACGATGTCGTGAACACGGATCTCCTGATGGACGAACTGCCGGATGTGTATGACAGTCTCGTGTTCATCAAGGCTTCGGATGCGAAACGGTTCATCGGCCAAAAGGCGCTGTATGATCTCGCGGTCGATACGGCGGGCCGCGAACGGGTGGCGAAGGTCGAACAGGTGAATCTGCTGGATCTGAGAAAGGCGCTCCCGGCCGTGGAGGCGGCGAGGTATGTGAAGAAGGATCCGCATGAGAGCCTCGCGAAGGTGGTTCATCTCCGATGAAGCAATGGTATGAGTATCCCGCGTTGCGGGATAAGGAGACGTTTCTTTGCATGCTCCGGAAAGGGATGACATGCGAGGAGATCGCGGAGGAGACGGGGTGTTCCGTATCGGCGGTGCATACCGCGGAAAAGCGGCATAGGCTCCGAAAGCCGGTGATCATTATGTCCGAGGAGCTGCGGCGAAAGCTGGAGCTCTAGGGCTTCTTATTTTTCACACCGCTGAAGCATGTGGTCCAGATAGATATACTCAGCTTTCATGCCTCTGCCTTATTTGCTTCGAACAGTATCATATCACGTTCTATGTACGGGCGGAGTGAGGGTGCCAGCCATCGTACGGGAACTAAATCGACCGTTCGTCCAAACAGATCTTCCAGATACTGTTTGAAGGCAAAAAATTCCCGAAGAGGGACCCCGCCTGTTTTGAACGCATACAATACATCCACATCAGACTCAGCCGTATCCTCTTCCCGACTCACCGAGCCGAATATTCCTATTGTTTCAATCCCGAAACGCTCGCGTATCTCCGGAAGGTTTGCCTCTAATTTCGTGAGTACCTCCTTTTTGATGCTTGTGTATTCGGACATGATACAGGTATATGATACTTTGTCGGTGGATGGTAATGCGGTTTTGCCTGCTTCAGGCAGGGTGTGCTTTTAATGGAATCGGAGTTGGCATGACTGGGGATAAGTATAAAACAGTAAACTACTAATTTCATAATATTAGTAGTTTGGAGATTAGTATATGGCTGATGAAAATACTTTGGGTCGCGATATCCACATTAAAGAATTAAGTAAACAGCTCACCGGTCTGAAAGGTGCACTGTCACTCGGGAATTTGGGCGAATATTATACCAAAGATGAGTTAAAGTACCGGGTGCCGAGAGATCAGTGGGAGGATAACTGGGCGATTCTCAAATTGACACGGGCATTATCCTGTAACCATCTGCCGTATAAACCGCTGGATATCACCTATGTTCTTACGCCGGAGATCTCGCGGGAACTGCATGTGTGTGACCAGAATCTCTCAAAAGTTTTTTCACAGGGCAGTAAGTCTCTGGAGTCTGCAACGGAATATATTATTGAGGCTTTGTCCGATGAAGCGATCGCTTCGAGTAAGCTTGAGGGGGCTGTTACTACAGAGCTTGCAGCAAAGAATATGCTCCGAAAAAATATTCCGCCAAAGAATAAAGATGAGCAGATGATCGTGAACAATCATCTGGCGATGCAGTTTATCCGGGGCAAGACGGATGATATGCTGACCCCGGAGTTTATCCGGGAAGTGCAGGGTATCGTGACGAAGGATACGTTGAAGGACGAGACGCAGTCGGGTGTTTTCAGGAGTACAAATGATGTTTCCGTAATCGATAAGATGACCGGCAAAGTGATTCATTACCCCCCGAATGCCGAGGAGATCGAGCCGATGATTGCCGCATTGTGTGATTTTGTGAATCATGACAGGCATTATCCAAATGACGGGGATTCATTTGTTCATCCGATTATCGTGGGTATTGCACTGCATTTTCTGATCGGCTACATCCATCCGTTTTATGACGGTAACGGGAGGACAGCCCGAACACTCTTTTACTGGTATGTGTTGTCAAGGAAGTATGAGGTGTTTGCATATATTCCGATTTCGAAAATCATTCAGCAGGCACCGGCAAAATACCGGGATGCATATCTCGCGACGGAGGAGGATGATCTTGATCTGACGTATTTCATTTTGTATAATATCCGGTGCATCAGAAAGGCACGGGAGGCATTGATCAGTCACCTGAAGCGTGAGAGCAGCAGAAAGAGTAATGCAGAGAAGGCAATTTCTGTGCTGCCGGATGTGAGCAGGCGGCAGGCAGCCGTCCTTACCTATATGGTTGAGTATAAGACAGAAGAATTTGGCATTAAGGAGATCGCGGACCGGTTTTCGGTGACGTATCAGACGGCAAGGACGGATCTGATGCATCTGGCGGATTCGAAGTATCTGAGTGTAAAGAAGAAAGGAAGGGCTTTTCTTTATTCAGTGCGGCCTGAGTGGTTACAAAAAATCGACTAATTTTTTTTGAATTACTAATGAATTCCTAAGTTGTGTAAATTTAGTAGTTGGATTCATTTTACTCGTACTCACTGACTGAGGAAGAGGGGATAATGGGCCAACTACTAATGAATTACTAAGTTGTGTAAATTTAGTAATTGGATCTTTCACTCATATGTAAGGAATAGAGGTGGGGAGGGGGCATAGGATCCAATTACTAATCTATTACTAATATCTGTCAAATTAGTAATTGGATCTGCAGACTTCCCGACACCCCCTCCGCATACTCCCATATAAACCCATCTTTTTTGGTAAAAATCTGCAAAAACTTTACCGCTATCCCCCACCCTCTCCAAGAGTATAATCAGAGGTTGGACGGGGCCCCAACTGATCTCGGGACAAAAAACCATGACAGCAGATTTCATTCAGACAGCAATCTCGAAGTCCGCAAAGCGGATCTTCAGTACAGAATTTACGAACGCCGCCGCGTATGATGCGATCATCGCAGAAATTACCGGCGTTACAAATCCCCTCGGCCTTACCGAAGTCGAGCTCGGGAAGCAGACCTACAAGACCTATGTGGGCTACTTCGACCCGAACACCTCCGAAATGACCGGCAAGGTTCAGGTCACCGCCTACAGCAGGGCTGAGTATTCGGCCGCGATCACCGCCCTCACCGGCAGTGCGGATCTCAAGACCGCATTCGGGAACGGCGGTACTGCCGAGACGACCGAAATCGGTACCGAAGCAACCTGGAACGTCCGCATTTCCGCGAAGCTTGGGACCGACACCTTCCAGATCAGTTTCAACCGCGATTCGATGACCGTTTCCGGCTACTCTGACGACGCAACGGTCGCCGCGGTCGATGCCTGGGCAGACACGAAGCCGGCCCTGAACTGAGGGAGGCAGGAGATGAGAATCTCCAGCCGCCTTAGGAAGCTTATCACGATCTTCCTCGGGTTTCTCATCATGCTTTTTGGGAAGCTCGTGGAAGGATTCCTTGAATCTGGAAAGTAAGGGGCGGGGTGAGCCGCAAGGCTCGCCTTTAGCTAAGCAAACCAAAGGTTTGCGACGGCGGGCTGCCCCAAGGGGCGGCCTCAGCTGAGGCGGATCGACGGCGCAGCCGGCGATTTCAGCCGAGCAAATCTCTGATTTGCGACCAAGGCTTTGCCTTGCGAGCGGGGTGAAGAAATTCACCCTGCATTTTTTTATATGGGAATTACGCAGTGTTGGTGTGGCTCCAATTCGGGAAGGAGTTTGTTGTGTGTGGAATTATGAGAAGAACCAACCGCGCTCAAAAATCAGAGATTTGCTCTCCGACTCGGGTCTTCGATCCTCGCTTGAATCGGGGCGAATCCAATTCGTGAGGGGGTGGGGCAAGTGTGGATACAAGAGAAAGAATAAACCGCGTTCGCAAATCAGAGATTTGCTCTCCGACTCGCTTCGCTCGCTTGAATCGGCGCGAACCGCAAATCAAAGATTTGCGAGTTTTCTCACCGGGCAGAGATGAGTTCTCCTCTTGTATTTCATGTTATTCTCCATACTTGGAGGGGAAACCCTCCGAATATGGGGCTCTTTTTTTAAGGTGAGTATATTGGACGAATCCAATTCATGAGGGGCAGGGTAAAGTGTGGAACTATGAGAAATCCCACCGCTTATTCGCGGCGGGATATCTCTGGTGTCCACAGTATTGCCGTACACGAACTCGACGTACACCCAAAAAAAGAGATCCTGACCTTGCTTATTTCACATCATCTAAAGATTCCGCTGCAGATGAAACGCCTGCAAAGCCCATTTGAGGCGGCACGCAAGCCGAAGGCTTGCACGCAACATATAGGAGCCTCCCCTTACCGAAGATCCGATCGTATCAACACGCCCACTCGCAAACCTTCGGTTTGCTCGCAAGTCTATCGACTTGCTCCGCTGAGGGACCTAAAGGTCCCCGCCTCGGCTAAGGTCGGCCGCGTTCCGCGTCCAACCCGCCCTTGACAGCAAAACCTATTATCTTCCCCTCCCCATTATCAGATACGATCATGCAGGCAAAACCTCATAACATACGAAAGACAAATACTCAGACATCAGTCAATGTCCGAATATGTAAGTATCAAAAACCGCGTCCTTACACAACTTGCCTCCTCTCTTTCAACTCTCCAGACAGTCTACGGCATTGAGTTCCTCGCTCTCTTCGGCTCAGTCGCACGCGGAGAAGACACACCTTACAGTGACATCGACCTCCTGTATACATGCAAACCGGAATTTGACACATTCGACAATTATCTTGCTCTCGCTGAGTATCTTGAATCGATACTGGAACGCAAAGTCGACCTCGTCTCCTTTGAATATCTCAAACCGCGGATCCGATCCAGCATACAAAAAGATGTCATCTTCTGCAGTCCAGGACAAGCTGCTGTATGAAAACGCCTGATATCCTCACATATTTAGATGACATCTGCGAACAATCTGAAAACATCATGGTTGCTGTCGGCCGCATGGATTATCAGGAGTTCTTAACCGACCCGCTCTACAGCGGAGGCATCATCCGTTTCATTGAAATCATCGGTGAAGCGGCAAAACATATCCCGGAAGAGATCCGCACCGAATATCCTGATATCCCCTGGAGAAAAATGGCCGGAATGAGAGACCGTCTGATCCATGCATATGCGAATGTCAATCTCAAATACGTCTGGGATCTTGCAGTAAACGATATTCCGCCTCTTTATAAGCAGATATCTGCCCTGCGTACAGCACTTGAATTAAACCAATGATTGATTTTTTGATGCTGACATTTTTATGTGTGCCTGAGGCGGGCGGCCTCAGCGGAGGCGGGTTGGACACGAAGTGGACGACCTTAGCTGAGGCGGGCTGCCCGAAGGGCGGCCTCAGCAGAGCAAACTGAAAGTTTGCGACCAAGTCGATAGACTTGCGAGCAAATCGTTGATTTGCTCAAGCTTTGGTCGCCCCTCCGGGGCAGCCCGCAGTCACCTCCCGCACCCCATAATCAGAAAAAAGGAAAGAGATGTGGGAGAAGTATATTTGCCAACAGTCACTTTCAGGGTACGAGGGTGATCCGTTCCAATTCTCTCTGCATATCTATAGCACCCGCCGCATTCCTCCCCATACCGAAGAACCGATCGTATCAACACGCCCTTGACAGCAAAACCTATTATCTTCCCCTCCGCATTATCAGATACGATCATGCAGGCGAGAAATGGAGACAGAGGAGAAGAGTATGGCGTTATATATCTCCATTCAGTATTCATTGGCGGCGAGATCACAAAGCTGAAAAAACCTTTATCTTTGATATTGAATATTGCAGAAAACGGCTATATCCAACTGGCAAATACGGAATACTCGATCCTTGTTTCATCTCCAAACGTCAAAGAGGCCATTGAAGAAGCGAAAGCACAGTTTTCAGATGGATTCGAGTTTTTCAATAACCCTGCTCTGAATCTCTCTCCAGCTGCAAAGGCCCGCGGCGAACGCTTTAAAGATACCGTGTGGATGTGACCTCAATCCAATTCGGGAAGAGTGTGGCATCAGTGCAGACACAAGAGAAAAATCAACTGCAAATCGAAGTACGTCACATAAGTACTTCTGTTTTTTCAGTTAAGATCATACTAACTCCTCTCTATAGTAACATTCACCATATGTAATCTGGATTTCAAATCATCAAGCTTCCCGGTTGTTTCAGCCTCCACATTATTAAGCGGATCATAATCAGGGTCATCTTCAAGGTCTAATATGCCGCTGACTTCTTCCCACCTCAAAAACAACGCACGGCCATAATTATCAAGATCCTGCTTTTGACGTTGTAAATCTTCAAGCTCACACTCCAAAATCTCAATTTTTAACTGAATGGCGTCTGCTTTTACATATTTTTCATGCAGCAGTGAATCATACTGTTCTGCCTTGATTTTACGTGAATCTTCTGTATCGCCATCTTCAACACCTTTGAATTGTTCAAGCCATTGCAGTGAATCTGCATCATCCAGTAGCTCCTCGATTTCACATTTAATAGCATACAATTCTTTGGAAGAGTTGATATGTTTATCCACTTCATTTAACGAAGCAAACCCCCCATTCCCTCTAAATATTTCATCCATATTTGATTCCAGAAGTTTTTTCTTCTTTTCGTATAGTAAAATCAATGCAGAAATAGAACAGAGAACATTAGCCGAAGGTGACTCTGTATCGGTCATAACAGATAGTTGTTTGTGTAAGATAAAATACATCTTGGTTGAATTTCAGAATCTTAAATGAGAGAATTAAGAGAGACTCAAGTCTGCAAAGAGAGATAGATATAGAGTCTGAAAAAGATATTCCTCAGAGATATCTTCGATGTCAACCTGAAATATATTACAATAGGACTTACGCGGTGTTAATCACAATCCAATTCGGAAAGAGTATAGCTGGATATGGACACATGAGATAAAACCAACCGCGTTCGCAAACATTCAGTTTGCTCTCCGACTCGGGTCTTCGACCCTCACTTGAATCGGCGCGATCACAAAGCTTCGCTTTGCTCCCCGCTTCGGGCAAATCCTATCGGCGCCCCAGCGCCTCCTGTCAAGAAGATGTTCATTGAACGATTCTTGATCTGAAAAATATCCTTTTTACTGACAATCACGACATAAGATCAAGAGGCAAATAAATAATGGGAGCCGCTGGGGCGGCGACAGGATTTGCCCGAACGGTCACGATGAAGGGATGAGCAAGACTGCATAGCAGGCTTGCGAAAGTGAGGAGAAGCAAATCCGATTCTGAGAGCAAGCCAAAGGCTTGCGAGATTCGCGCCGATTCGCGGTTGGTTTTTCATTTGTATCCGCGCTCATCTCGTACACCAAATCGAAGCACACTCGCAAACCTTCGATTTGATCGCAAGGCAAAGCATTGCTCGGCTGAGGCCACCCCTGCGGGGTAGCCCGCCTCGGCTAAGGTCGTCGACTGCGTCTCCGACCCGCACCCCAAAAATAGATCCTGTTATCCATGAATATTCCGCTGCAGATGAACTACTTTGAATCGTATATGGGTCTAGGAAATAAGATATCTCCACCGCGTCGGGCTCCGCGCCGGAGTCGCCCTCCCGCACCCCGGGATTAGAAGAAGGATTGGAAGAGATGAGATGTATTTTGAAAAGTATATTTCTTGGATTGGACAAAAAGAGAACTATCTTAAAAGAAAAACCGGCACGAAAGCGAACGGAGTGAAGCGAAGCGGCGACCAAGGCGCAGCCTTGCAACCTGTTCTGCACCTCATGCATCCACATCCAACTGTAATCTCCCTATTCGTGTGTATTTTCTCTCATCCAGACAGTTCAGATCACCCTCATTCTAACCCTCATTCTAAGAGACCCATGACCTTGGAAATAGCTATTTGAGGCTGTAAAACCAATATACAATACAACGAAAGCAGCACCTGAAAGCCTGCATGCTGCCGGGTCTTTTTCTGTGATCACCATGACCGATACCTTTGAAAAATGCAGATATTATAAAAAACGGATAGACACATTACGTCCATTTTCTCCGGAAACACTCGCATCATTAAAGGAATACTTCCGTGTAGGTCTCACCTACACCAGCAATGCAATAGAAGGGAACAGTCTTACCGAATCGGAAACAAAGGTCCTCATAGAAGACGGACTCACCGTCAGCGGCAAGCCTCTGCGTGATATCTATGAAGCCCTCGGCCATGCCAAAGCATACGGATACATCTACGACATCCTTTCAGCCAGAACAATAACCGAAGATCATATCAAAACACTCCACCGGTTATTCTATGACCAGATAGACAAAGGCAATGCAGGCATCTATCGGACAGAGCGTGTTGTTGTCACGCGAAGTCATTACCCCTTGCCGAAACCGGATCAGATCCCGGATAGAATGAAAGAATACATCGATTGGTTCAATGCCCATGAAAAAACTACTGATCCGGTCAAATTTGCAGCACTGTCACACCAGAAATTTGTCTTCATCCACCCCTTCATCGACGGCAACGGACGGGTCGCGAGACTCATCATGAACCTCGCATTATTACATGCAGGATATCAGATCTGCATCATACCCCCAATACTCCGGCATGAATATATCGGATCCCTCGAACTCGCTCATAAAGATACAAAACCCTTCATCGAATTCATCGCCGGCAGGATCGTCGAAACGGAAAAAGACATCCTGAGATTATTTGGAGAATCAACAGCACTGCATGAAGGTGCAATGCAGAAAAATGAAGGTGTAAATTCGAAGGTCAGCCTGGAAAATGAAGGTGTAAATGCAGTATGCAGACTCATCACTGAACAGCCGGGTCTCAATACCAGGGATCTGGCTGAACTGACAGGTAAGAGCAGATCCAGTGTTGAACGGTATATCCGTATTCTCAAAGCAAACAGCAGAATCGAGTTCCGGGGTGCTGCAAAAAACGGCGGATATTATCCGCAAAACGAGTGAGTGACCGCTTGACCTGCGGCCATAAGGGATAAGAAGCCAGTTTTGTAGAGAGCGGGTCGATGGACAAATGCTCGGGTGAAAAGTCCGGAAAAATCAGGGCTGCGTTCCCTCAATAATTTCCCGGATCTTCATCCGGATCACCGGCGACTCAAGAGCTTCTAAGAGCTGGGAGGTGAGAGTATCGACACTCATCTCTCTCCTGGTCATATCTGCAACCACAAGCGAGGTCATATAATCGCTGATCGACGTGAACAGGGTGTCATCTCCCTGGCATAACTCCTTGATTTTGCGGTAATATTCCGGACTGATCCGAAACCCGATCTGCTCCTTTTTGCTTTCGATCGTGACCATGATTTCTCACACTATATATCTAGTTCATATCATTAAGATATCCGGTCGGAAATACCGTCGCAATCGATTGAAACAAAAAAACACTTCATCGCAGATGAAATCGACTGTGATCCTTATTCAAGGGATCCATTTTAGGTGTACTCAGGTTTGGCGTTTCTCTGTATGCAGCAAGAGAATTGGCAAAATATATATATCCGGCTTTCCTCTTTTGTGTATGATTCAAAGGCGAAGACCCAAGATTTCGGATATCCGGCGATCCTATATTATCAGTGTCTCGATGCAGCCGGGATGCTACAGGCATATCCGCATCTCGGCGAATATGACCCTGGAAGATCTGCATGAGATAATTATATCAGAGACAGAATTCTGGGATGTTCAGCATCTGCATGCGTTTTTTATGGACAATAAAGTCTGGGGGAGTCATGACAGCTTTTATGGATATGATGCGAACGGCGGAAATCAGCCGGGGGACAGGATCGACAGGGATGTCCAGCTGAGTCAGCTTGCTTTATTTAAGGGGAAACAGTTTGTCTATGTGTTTGATTTTGGTGATGAATGGACGTTTAAATGCCGTGTCCTGCAGGTTCTGGATGAGGATACAGAAAAGCCGGTTGTGATACAGAGCAAAGGCAAGCCGCCCGAACAGTACCCGGATGATGTTGAGGACGAAGATGAGGGAGATGAGGAGGAGGAGGTAGAAGAGGACGAAGAGGAAGATATCTGAAAGGATTTCAAAATACCCCTCAACATTACTATATGATTTTGAACAGAGACAAAATGGGTGCGGCTCTGTTTTCATGGGTCCGCAGAAATCTGGTCGAGCCACTGAAGAACACTTCGAGATTCTTTTTAGTTTTAAATGAGGAGACCTCTAATTTTTATCATAGTACTTACGCGGTGTTCTTTCCCCCCTAAGAATTAGAAGACTCTCAGTTCCTTGTTCAACTCGTTCATTTTCATTAGGAGTTACGCGGTGTTTGTGTGGATTCAATTTGGAAAGGGTATGGTTGGATG
>VSSQ01001004.1_pt1 | contig 12462 bp, 12 predicted proteins | sample 4763081 | NCBI WGS metagenome assembly VSSQ01 (sample SAMN12137344, study PRJNA551015) | bioreactor metagenome | isolation source: SDC9 anaerobic chlorinated ethene degrading culture | place: USA: Knoxville, Tennesee | collected 2015-01-01
CGGCGGCGTGGCGCAGGGAGTAGGCGGTTATGTCCAGACCGCACTTCTTTCCGTAGGCTTTGACACGCCGTGACCAAGAGGCTTCCTGAAGGGCGGTCCCCGTTTCCGTGGCGAAAATCGGGACATCTTTCCATGATTCGGGATGGATCGTCAATAGCTTCCGGATAGTGTCAACAGTGGGAGCCGCAAGAGGAAGAGTCCTCGGCGTTCTGGTCTTTGCTATGTCCGCACGGACCGTCATGTCCATTTTCTCGGGGTGGAAATCATCGGGCATCAGTTGAAGGGCCTCTCCTGGTCGAATGCCGGTATCGACTTGAAGACAAAGGAGGCTGTAATCACGGAATCCGGCATAGGTTCCTTTATTGGGTTGCTGCAAAAGCCGGGCAACCTCTTTTTCCTCCAACTGGACTATTCTTCCCCGGGGCTTTCGTTTCTTTAATCCGTCCATGGGGTGACGATCGCCCCGGAAGTATCCTTCTCTCATGGTCCAGTCCCAGAATACTTTCAAGTAGGCAAAGGTTTTATTGTAGGAATTGGGGTTTTGATATGAGGATAGGAAGTCCAAGGTCCTTTCCCGGGGATGGTCCAGGGCGTCGGGGAATCGCGAAAACTGAAGAGACAGAATATCCTTGTAATCTCTCAGTGTACGTGTGGATAGCCCGGATGCTGCTTTGAAGGAGAGAAACAAAGGAATAATGTCCTTCGGTTGGAGCTTACGCGACTCCTTACGAATCGGAATTGTGGGCATGATAATATCAACCCCTAGCGGTTAACATTCCTCAAAATGGAGATTTTTCCAAGGGCAACGGACTATTCATCCCTTGCGGGCTTTTTCTATCATCTGAGAAGGAAAACTTTTTCTCGTTTTTTTGCCTTTCCGGCTTGACGGCTTCTGATTTTTGTGTAAAATAATCACTTGCGCACGCCGGAAAGAGTCGAGCCGTTAGCTCAGATGGCAGAGCACCGGACTTTTAATCCGGGTGTCGTGGGTTCGACTCCCACACGGCTCACCATTTTAACGGTCCCATCGTCCAGTGGCCTAGGACACAGCCCTTTCAAGGCTGTGACACGGGTTCGAATCCCGTTGGGACCGCCATCTTTTATAATGTGCCGGTGTAGCTCAGTTGGCAGAGCAGCGCACTCGTAATGCGCAGGTCGGCAGTTCAAGTCTGCCCGCCGGCTCCAGAAACAGCAAGGGTTCCCGTGGAAATCGGGAGCCCTTTTTTGTTGCCTGTATCTCACCCGTGTGTCCCAGCCTCCACATAGCCTCCAGTATCCATTCCTCCGGAAAACACCTCCTCAAATCCGCAACGCCTCATAGTGCCGTTCCATGAAAAGAAACCTGCGGCAAGGCTCTTTTCATGCTATCATCGTCGTATCAAAATGTTCGCTCTTCGGAGGCTATTGTGCCCAAAAAAAGACTTCTCCTCGTGCGCCACGGAAAGACGGAATGGAACGGACTCTCCCGTTTTCAGGGAAAAAGCGATGTCCCCCTCAACGATGAAGGAAAATGCCAGGCTGAGCTGCTGGCAGCAAGGCTGGAAGCCTGGCAGCCTGACGCCCTGTTTTCGAGCCCCCTGTCGAGGGCCCGGGAAACCGCGGAGACTCTTGCTTCCCGCAACCCCGGGATCTCTCCGGTTCTTCTGGAGGAATTGTCCGAGATAGGGTTCGGGAGCTGGGAAGGCCGTTCCATCCATGAGATCGAGTCCGCCGATCCCGAATCCTTCCGCAGATGGAAGGATTCCCCCTTCGATTATCCCCCTCCCGGGGGCGAATCCTTCGCTTCCGTGGAATCCCGTGTGAGGTCGGCCTTGGGCGAAATCCTGTCAAAGGGCGGGGAAAGGATAGTGGTGGTGAGCCACGGAGGAATCCTCAGGGCCATGCTGGCTCTTCTCCTGGATCTTCCCCTCCGGCCGGTCTGGAAAATGAAGATCGCCAACTGCTCGGTCACCGGAATTGATGTGGGAAGGAAGGGAACGTCCCTTGCCTTTCTCAACGACGATCTGCACGCCAGGATGTCGGGGGCGGAGCCGGAAAAGCTGCTTTTTCCGGTTTAGACTTCTTTTTCTCTTGCTGGTACAATTAAATGCGTTGCCGAGCAAAGGAGGCGCATGAGCCATGTCCGACCGGGAGCAGGATGCGCACACCGCAGGTTCCCTTCTCTTCCCCGGAAACCAGGGAGAGAATAGCAGTACCCATCCGGGACGAACGGAGCCCCGGGATCATTCCGGAAATGAAAGAACCCTCTCGCCCGAGAGGGAAGAAGAATTGTGGCGGAGGCTCTCCTCCTCCGGCGACGAGGACGCCAGGGATGAAATCATTGTTGCTTACCGTCCCCTTGTATTTTGGCTGGCACGGAAATTCCGCGTCCGGCCGTCCTCTTACCAGGATCTCATCCAGGAGGGAATGGTGGCGCTGATCAGGGCAGTGGACAAGTTCGAGCCCGAGCGTCATCTCCGGTTCACCACCTACGCCTTCTACCGGATTAAGGGACAGATGGTGAATTTCCTCCAGAGGAGCGAACTCAAGGCTCCCGTTCCCGTGGACGATGAGTACCTCATGCCCGAGGATTCCTTCGCCCCTGATTCCTTTGAAACACTCATCGCCGTGTCCGAGGAAATGCACCGCCTTCCAGCGAAGGAGGAAGAGATAGTCCAGGCTCTCCTCGTGGAAGGGCAGGACGCCAAGGATGTGGCCAGGAAACGGGGCATCGACATCAGCCATGTCTACCGGCTCAAGCGGAACGGGGTGGCGAAGCTGCGCAAGTGGCTCGGCCCGGAAGGAGACGCCACAAACAGGGCCTGATACGGGATAAGAGTTATGCGGCACAGACTTTTATCTCCCGGGGGGACTGCCCAATGGAAAAAAAGATCGCCCGAATAGCCCGGTGGCTCGACAGGTGTTCCAAAGCATGTTCAGCCATGTCGTGGCAGAGCGCACTGCTTGACATGGAATGCGCAAAGGCCGAGCTTGAGGAAGCCCGGGAGCAGTTGTGGGCACGGGCTGAGGGCAGCACCCAGGCCTCTCCCGTAGTGCGCAGGGCGGGACGGATGGCACTGGCGGCGGTCCTGGGACTGTTTCTCGTCCTTTCGGTAGCCGGTCCCGTGGCGGTCCAGACGGCAAGAGAAGCTGTATCCATCGCTTCCGGACCATCCATCGAATGGGTTTCCACCGATGAAAAGGCCCTTCTTTCGGCCCTCCGTCGGAGCCTGAGCGACGCCAACCTGGCCCGTCTCTCCGCGGAACCGGAAGAAAAAGCCCCTGGCCGGGAAGAGGAAACAACATCAGTCCCCCGGCAGGCTGATTCCAGTCGGAATTCGATGGCCCGCCAGAGGGGGCCAAAAGAAAAATTTCAGAATCCCTCCTCTTCCGGCAGGGAATTTGATACAATAATCACTCTGGTACAGATCGGGCAAAAGGCTCTTAGGGAAAGGGAGTCCGCGATTCGTTTCGATGCCCCGTAACGAAGTTTTTTCCATTTTCCGGAAGGAGAGATCGTGCGTGAATGTAGATCTGAAAAAATCGTGGCGGATCCTGGTGCTCCTCTTTGCTGTAATCCTGTTGCCGAATGCCGCCGCTTTTGCCGCGGAACCCCTTGTTTCTGCCCTTGCCGTGGAAGGAAACCAGCAGGTTGTGGCGGAGCATATTCTCGGGGTCGTGGGGACCAGGGTGGGTGAACCCCTCAGCAGAGAACAGCTTCAGACGGATGTGGAGGCCATATATAACCTCGGGTTCTTTTCCTTCGTGGACATCAGCCTGCAGAGTGTCGCAGGAGGAGCGGCTGTGACTTACGTAGTCACGGAGAACCCGGTGGTGGAACAGATCACCTTCACCGGCAACAACATCTACACGGACGAGGACCTTCTGAAAGTCGTATTCACTTCGCCGGGCACGGTGTTCAACAGGGTCTTCTTCCGGAACGACCTCGACCGGATCCAGGAGAAGTACCACAAGGACGGCTACGTCATGGTGAAAATCGCCGACGTGCAGATCGAGAGCGGCCTCATCGACGTGAAGATCGTGGAGCCGAAGGTCGGGAACATCATCATCCAGGGGAACAAGAGGACCAAAACAAACGTCATAGCCAGGGAGATCAAGCTGAAGAAGGGCGACCCCTTCAACGCCACCATACTACGGCATTCCATCAACCGCCTCCAGGCAAAGGGTTTTTTCGAGGATGTGAGCGTCGGCTTCGAACCTGGAGATGATCCTGAGGAAACGGATATTATACTTACGGTCTCGGAGCAGAAAACTGGAAGAGTCGGATTGTCGATAAGTCACGGAACGGAGAGCGGATGGTCCGGTGGGCTTTCGTATACGGACACGAACTGGAAAGGTCTTGGACACATCGGAGAAGTGGGCTTTGAGACGGGGGATAATGAGCAATACTGGATATCTTATCGTGAACCTTATATGGATTCGAAGTATTTTGCATGGAAAATCGGCTTTTCCAAGCGGAAATGGGAAGACCGGTATTACTACCGCCAAGGGCAGCGAGCGCTTCGTTATGATGAGGAAGTGAAAAATATATATCTTGGTGCCGGAAGAAAGTTTGGGAAAGACGAACGGTACAGCTGGTTTCTCACGCTCGACTGGAAAGACGTCGATGCATATAACATCCGAGATATTGTTATACCCGGTAGTGAGAATGATTTAACAAGGGGCAAGATCTTTTCTGTCATTGGAACTTTGACGAGAAATAACACTGATCCTTACCTTAGCTATTCAAAAGGAGACATCATTGACTTAAACGTCGAGCATGCCCTCGAAGCACTGGGGGGAGAATACTCCTTCACAAAATATTGGCTTCAGGCGAGGTATTATGTCCCTGTTAAAGGACTGGGGGATCTTTTTGACAGCAGAATCGGGGATGAAGACAACCCGGCTATTTTCGCCGCTCGCCTCAGAATTGGTTTTTCCTCCGGTGATCTTCCGACGGCCAGCCTTTATTCCCTGGGCGGTTCCGGGACGCTGAGGGGGTACGATGATGCTGAGTTTGAGGGAGCCGAAATGCTTCTTGCAAACTTCGAGCTCAGAATACCGATTGAGAAGGCCTTTGGCTTTGTTGTTTTCTACGACACCGGAAATACCTGGAAAAGTCCCTGGCAGAGCAACAGCGGATCCTTCAGCCTTTCGGATCTCCATGATTCATGGGGAGTCGGCGTCAGGGTGAAGACACCCCTCGGAAATTTCCGGCTTGACCACGCTACAGGCGAGAACGAATCCCGGACTCATTTCGGTTTCGGGGAAATGTTCTAGGGGATCGGAGGACGGAGTACGGTGTCCCCGGCGGGGGAAGTGTCCGGAAGCGGGATAGGAATACTGCGGGCTGTGGCGGTGCTGATCCTCGCCGCAGCCCTCCTTTTTCCGGGGCCGGCCGGGGCTGCCGTCGTCATTGAAGGAGCGCCTCCCTGGCTCCGGGAAAGAATGGAGCGGAGCGCCGCATCTGTCTGGTCGGAAATCAGGCAGGACGGTTCTTTATCCGCAGGTGACAGCCTCCGCCTGCTTTCTCTGGTGGCGGAGCGGGTGTTTGCCGGGTTTGCGGTAGAGGATTCATTTTTCCGGGGAGAGGATGCCGTTCTGCGGATCAAACCCCTTGCAAGAACGGCGCCCTGGCGGGTGGAGATCTTCCCGCCCCAGCTCGCTTCTCCCGTGGACGGCTGGTTTCGGGAAAGCGTTTCGGGAATCGGAGAGAGAATACGGGATCATCTTGGAAACCTTCCCCTTGAAGCTCTTTCCTGGGCGGACAGCCCTCTCAAAGAGCTCATTGATACGCTCTGTACCCCCGGCCTGCCGGGCTGGAGCGCATCCCTGCTCGTGAGGCTCGAACAGGAAGGTCCCGTCCTCAGGGTTTCCTTCGTCCCCAAGCCTCCCTTTGTTCTGGCCGTGGTTCCCAGGGTCTCGTCGGATACCCTTCCGGTGATGCTCCGGTCGGACCTGAACGAAAACATTCTTCGCACACTGTCGCCTGTGGTGGGGCTGCCCATCGAATGGGTCTCCGCCCACAGGGACAAGGTGGAAAAAATGGCCGCGGAATCGCTCCGGCAGACGAACATCGTGGGGAACACACGGTCCGCAGTGGAGGTTTCCTTCAGGGCGGCCCAGATCGCAGCGGCAAACGCACTTGTGGAGAGCCCGAAATATTCAGTCCGGGCATGGGTTGCCGCCTATGCCGGCTCCGACACCAAGTACCCCGAGATCGGCCTTCACATGGGACGGAAGTTTCTGCCCGTATCGGGGTGGGACATGGAGTTCTACGGTGAATGGATCCTGTCCGCCAACGATTTTTCCCTCGAGAGCAGGTGGGGCATTCGATGGAGCCCATGGAAAAACATACTGGCGGGTGTTGAGCGGGCTTTCCCCGGAAACGTCACCTGGTACCGTCTCTGGATTGAAGGGGGCGTACGGGCCCCGTACCTGTGGTGGCGGCTCAGCGAGGACGGAGACCACCACGTGGGGCTCGGGTACCGGCTGAACCAGCGGATTTCACTGGAAATTCATTACGACGGCCGTGACGAGGACAAGATCAGCATCAGGGCGCTGAGCGACCTCTGAGTGAAGCCGGAAAAACGGAGAAAAACCATGAACGGTGAAAGAATACTACTGGGTGACATTGCCCGGAAACTTGGAGGAGCGGTCGTCGGCGATTCTGCCGCCGAAGTCACCCGCCCGGCTTCGCCGACGGGGGCTCGTGCGGGGGATATCTGCGCGGTGTGGGAAGTCCGGGATTTTGAAAAAATCCGGGTCGGTGTCCATGTCCTTGCTTCGCCTGATGCCTTTGCCTCCCGGCCGGAATTGACCGGCATTTCGGTGGACGATCCCCGGGCCGCCTTTCCTGCCCTTCTTTCTCTTTTCCAGCCCGTTCGAAAGGGCAGGGGAGTCCACCCCTCGGCGGTGATTTCTCCCCTCGCAGCCCTATCCCCCGACGCATGGATCGGTCCACTCTGCGTGGTGGAAGACGGTGCCGTTATCGGCGAAGGAGTCCGGCTCCGGGCCAATGTCTTCGTGGGAGAGGGATGTGTCCTTGGCGCGGGAACGGTGGTCGAACCCGGCGCGGTCCTCCTCGAAAAGGTCCGCACGGGACAGAACTGCCTCATCCACGGCGGAGCGGTTCTCGGGTCAGACGGTTTCGGTATCCTTCCCGCCGGTGAGGTGAGCGGCCCCGTCAAAATCCCCCAGCTCGGCGGCGTGGTTCTCGGCGACGAGGTGGAGATCGGGGCCTGCACAACCGTGGACCGGGGAACCCTGGACGATACTGTTGTGGGGGATTTCACCAAGGTGGATGACCACGTCCATATCGCCCACAACACCGTCATCGGAAAGAACTGCATCGTGGTGGCCATGACGGGCATCGCAGGAAGCGCCGTCCTTGAGGACAATGTCATCATGGCCGCAAGGAGCGGTGTGAAGGACCATACGCGGATCGGCAGGGGCGCAACCGTGGCCGCCAATGCCGGGGCAATCAAGGATGTGCCTCCGGGGGCCGTGGTGTCCGGGTTTCCCGCCCGGGACCACAGGGAGAACTTCCGTGTCCAGGCAGCCCAGCAGCGCCTTCCGGAGCTGCTCCTCCGGGTCCGGAAGCTCGAGCAGGCGGTGTTCCCTTCGGACGAAAAGCTGCCGGACAGGAAACAGGGAGGGGAAGGACACTGATGGAATACCGTCGGTTGACCGGGGAGATTGTTTTTTCCGGAAAGGGGCTCCACACGGGGGAAGACTGCCGCGTGATCCTGTCTCCGGGCGGTCCGGGGGAGGGTGTGACGGTGGACCGGGGGTGTGGTTTGTCCCCTCTTGATGCCTGCACTTTTTCCGGTACCGGGCGGGGGACGGAAGTCTTCCTTCCCTGCGGACAGTCGGTGAAGACACCGGAGCACCTCTTTGCCGCCCTCTACGGCCTCGGCATCTGGTCCGTCCGCATTTCGGCGGAAGGACCGGAGGTTCCCGCCCTGGACGGCTGTTCCGCCGCCTTCTCGGAGGCCCTTCTGGCAGGCTCGCGGCCGCTGCAGGAAGGGGAAGAACAGCCGGAACCCTTTGCCCTTTCCAGCCCTCTTGCCGTTGAAGATACGGGGCGGAACGCCCTGGTGTTTGCCCTTCCTTCCGGTGGACTGTCCCTATCCTACGTTATCACCTACGGGGGAACTCCCATCGGAACCCAGGCGGCCGACTTCCGTCTTTCCCCGGGGAGCTTCAAGTCCCTTCTCGCTCCTTCCAGGACCTTTGTCCTCGCGTCTGAAGTGCGGTCCCTTCTCGACCGGGGGCTCGCGAAAGGAGGAAGCCCGGAAAACGCCGTGGTGGTGGAAGAAAAATCCGTTTCCGCCGCCGGAGGGCTTCGGTTCCCCGACGAGTTCGTCCGCCACAAGATTCTCGACCTTCTGGGAGACCTCTACCTTCTCGGCCGCCCCCTACGGGCCCGGGTGATCGCCCTGAGGGCCGGTCACGACCTGCACTGCCGCCTCGCTGAGAGGCTCCTGTTTCTGTCAGCTGCCAGACATTCCCGAAAAAAGGAGACGAACCATGTATGACATCCAGAAAATCATGAAGTGCCTTCCCCACAGGTATCCCTTCCTTCTCGTGGACAGGGTGCTCGAGATCGACGAACAGCATGCCGTGGGCATCAAGAACGTCACCATCAACGAGCCCTTCTTCCAGGGGCATTTCCCCGCCGAACCGGTCATGCCCGGAGTCCTCGTCCTCGAGGCCATGGGGCAGGTTGCGGCCATGATGATGTCCGCCCGCCCCGGAAGCGAAAACCTCATCACCTTCCTCACGGGGGTGGAAAAGGCGAAATTCCGGAAGCCGGTCAAGCCGGGCGACCAGCTTGTCACCACCGCCGAGATGGTAAGGCTTCGGGGTAAGATGGGCAAAGTCCGCACCGTGGGCCGCGTCGACGGGGCCGTGGCCGCCGAGGCGGAGTTCAGTTTCGTGGCGGCTGAAACCCTGGCCGCCCCTTCGGAGAAGGAGGAGACCGAAAAAGCATGACATCCATCCATCCTTCGGCGATCGTTTCTCCGGGGGCCGAACTCGGAGAGGACGTGACGGTCGGCCCCTACTGCATTGTCCAGAACCATGTGAAAATCGGGAGCGGGTCGGTGCTCTCCTCCTTCGTCACCCTCCTCGACTACGTGGAGATCGGCGATAACTGCCGCATCGCCCAGAATGCCGTGATCGGCGGAGAACCCCAGGATCACGGATTCAAGGGGGAGGAGTCCTGGGTCAGAATCGGCCGGGACGTCATCATCCGGGAAAACGTCACCATCCACAGGTCCACCGGCGAAGGCACGGCCACCGTGGTGGGCGACGGCTGCTTCATCATGGAAGGGGTCCACCTGGGACACAACGTGGTCATAGGGAAGAACGTCACCATGGCCAACAAGGTCGGCATGGCGGGATTCTCCTCCGTGGGCGACGGGGCGGTCCTCGGCGGCATGGCCGGAGTCCACCAGTTCGTCCGGGTGGGTAAATTGTGCATGATCGGCGGCCTGTCCAAGATCGTGAAGGACATCCCACCCTTCCTCATGGCGGACGGCCATCCGGCGGACATCTTCAGCCTCAACAAGGTGGGAATGCGCCGGGCGGGGTACGATAGTCAGGAACGGGCGGCGGTGAAGGCATTTTACGACAGGCTGTTCCACGGCGGCCTTCCCTTCCGGAAAGCCCTCGAGAGCCTCGCGTCGTCCGAGGAGGGCCGGAGCGGGGCAGCCCGGGAAATAATCGATTTCTGCACCGGGTCGAAGCGGGGCATCACCCTGTGGCACCGAAGCCGGCCGGCTGTGCGCGGCGAAGAGGACGGGCATGACGATTAGGCTCCTGGCCCTCGACGTGGACGGCACTCTTACCGACGGGGGCGTCTACATGAACGGCCAGGGGGGCGAATTCAAGCGGTTCGACATCCGGGACGGCATGGGAATCGTCCGACTGAAAAAGGCCGGCGTGGAGATCGCCCTGATCAGCGGACGGCATTCGGCGGCGACGGAACAGCGGGCCCGGGATCTCGGCATCACCAGGCTCCATAACGGCGTGGCGGACAAGATGCCCCTGCTTTCTGCCCTTGTGGAGGAGCTGGGGATCACCTTCGCCGAGACGGCCTACATGGGAGACGACGTGAACGACGTGGAGTGTCTCCGGGCCGCCGGCCTGGCCCTGGTCCCCTCGGACGGCGTGCCGGAGGCCAGGGCGGCGGCGGATTACGTGACATTTTCGCCGGCGGGAAGAGGGGCTGTCCGCGAGGCCGCCGAACTCATCCTCGCCGGAAACGGAGGGCACTGACGTGGCGGGAAAGGGCAGAACCTTCGGGCTTCTCGACAGGTACATTCTGAAGGAGCTTTCCGGCTCCTTTCTTTTCGGCGTCACGGCCTTCACCATGGTGTTCGTGGCGGGGGACCTGCTCTTCCAGGCGGCGAACCTCATGATCGAGCAGGGGGTCTCCCTTTCCGTGGTGACTCGGCTCTTCGTCTACCGTCTCCCCGAGGTTGTGGCCATGACCCTTCCAATGGCGAGCTTGCTTTCGTCCCTGCTCACCTTCAGCCGCCTCTCCACGAACAGCGAACTCGTGGCCCTCAAGGCGGCGGGCATCCCCTTCCACCGCATTCTCCGCCCCGTCTTCCTCGCCTCCATCCTGGTCGGGATCGGGGCCCTCGCGGGAAACGAAACCCTGGTCCCCTTCTCCAACAGGGCGGCGGAGAACCTCATGAAGTTCGAAGTCATGCGGGAGAAACCGTCCCTGCTCAAGGAAAAAGTCTTCCTCCGGGAGGAGAGCAGGGGGGTTCTCCAGCGGGTGATTTACCTGGACCAGCTCAAGGCCCGGGAGGGCACCATGAAGGATGTGATCATCCAGGAGTTCGAGGGAGGCCGCCTCAGCCGCATTTCTTTGGCCGACAACGGAATCTGGGGGGACGGCGAATGGTGGCTTCAGGACGGACAGGTCTTCGAGGTCACCCGGGAAGGGCGGGTCAACCCTCTTCTCCGGTTCCAGCGGCAGAAGCTCCAGCTGAGCCTGACGCCCGCCCAGGTGGAAAAAGCCTCCCGGAAGCCCTCCGAGATGAGTTCCACGGAACTTCTCGTCCAGATAGCCCTCCTGTCAAAAGAGGGCCGGAACCTTGCCCCCCTCAAGGTAATGTTCCATCTCCGGCTCGCCCTTCCCTGGGCAAGCGTGGTCCTTGCGGTGCTCGGCGCCAGCCTCGGCGTCCGGTCGAGCAGGGCGGGCCCGGGGATCGGCTTCGGCCTCAGCGTCCTCATCGTGTTCGCCTATTATGTCACCATGTCCTTCAGCCGGGCCCTCGGCGAGGCTGGATACCTGTTCCCGGTCATTGCCGCCTGGATACCCAACGTGTCCTTCCTCCTCGTGGGGGGATACTTCGCCCGCCGGGCAAACGGCTGAGAGCCGGAAAGGATTGATCTCATGAAAACCGTGACAGGACCCGCCGCCCTCATCGCCGGCGATGGAGCCCTTCCGGAGGAAACCGCCCGGCAGATGGCCGGAGCCGGGCTGGACGTCACCGTCTATTCCTTCTCGGGCGGAGCGGAAGACCGGTTCCCCTTCCTTCCGAAGGACCGGGTGCTTTCTCTCCTCTCCCTCCCCGGGGGCGAAGGGAAGCTGAGCCTTCAGGCCCTCCTCGCCGACCTCCGGGCCAGGGGCATACGGTCCGTCTGCATGGCGGGGCTCATCCCCAAGACGATCATGTACGGCGCAGGGGCGGACACTTCTCTCCTCGGCATGCTCTCTTCGGACGGGAACGACGATCACAGTCTCCTGGGCCGCATCGTGGCGGCCTTCGAGAGTTTCGGCATCCGGGTTCTCCCCTATACGGGATTTGTCCGGGAGAGCCTGGCGGCGGAAGGGGTTCTCGCGGGCCGGGAACCCTCGGAACAGGAGCGGGAGGATGTGAGCTGCGGAAAGGGGATCCTGTGCGTCACCCTTCCCCTCTCCTTCGGCCAGTCCGTCGTGGTGGCCCGGGGTGCGGTGGTCGCCGTGGAAGCCATGGAAGGCACCGACGAAATGGTCCGCCGGGCGGGGGGCCTGCTTTCGGGAGCTCCGGGCGTCGTGGTGAAGATGATGCGTCCCGACCAGGATATCCGGTTCGATCTCCCCACCGTGGGGACGGGAACCCTCCGGGCCATGGCGGCGGCGGGGCTGACCTGCCTTGCCGTTGAGGCCGGCCGGACCATCATCCTGGACCGCCCTGACTTTGCCTCCCTGGCGGAGAGTTTGTCCATCGCAGTGGAGGGCATCATCCCGTGACGCCGGCCGGGCGGGGAGTATTTTTCAGCTGCGGCGAAGTGTCCGGTGACGGTTACGCCGCAGGTGTGGCCGCAGCACTCCGGAGAAGGGGGGTCATCGAACCTTTTTTCGGCATGGGCGGCCCCCTTGCCGCCGGAGGGGGAGCGGAAGTGGTCCGCGATTCCCGTTCGCTTCATCTCATGGGGATAGCGGACGTCCTTCCGGCCATTCTCCGCCTTCTCCGCCTG
>VSSQ01001005.1_pt1 | contig 12460 bp, 8 predicted proteins | sample 4763081 | NCBI WGS metagenome assembly VSSQ01 (sample SAMN12137344, study PRJNA551015) | bioreactor metagenome | isolation source: SDC9 anaerobic chlorinated ethene degrading culture | place: USA: Knoxville, Tennesee | collected 2015-01-01
ATCGACTGGCTCCACGGTTTATACGCTTTTTCCTCTTACAGTCAAATATCTTATACCGACCAAATGGATGCCGTTTCGGTTGGCTGGGCCAGGATCTCGGTGGATCCGGAAACCGGCCCCTGGCTCAACAGTACCAGCCAGGGGAATAACGAGTGGGTTCCGCCACAGGATCCCACCCTGGTTACCGGCTATTTTAAGGAAAACAATACGCCCTGCAATCTGAATGTGTACGCTTCGGTCTGGGATAGCGTTGCGCTGCCAGACGGCACCGCCTCAAATGCAGCCGCAGAGATCCTGAAAAGTGAGGAAAGCCGAAGACAAACCGTGGCCGCCATCGTTGCCGCCTCCCCGGACTGGGCCGGAATAACGATCGATTTTGAGGGCATGAAGAGCTCTTTGAAAGACGAATTCACCTCGTTCATGACCTCTCTGCGCGCTGCTCTCCCCTCGGACAAAACCCTTTACGTCTGCGTCCCGCCGGACACCTGGTTCGACGGTTTTGACTACCGGGCGCTGGGCGAAGTCTGTGATAAGGTCATTCTGATGGCTCATGACTACCAGTGGTCTTCCATCCCCGACTATTACGTGGGTACCGATCAGACCAACTGCCCCGTTACCCCTTTCCCTGAAATTTACAAGGCGCTTCGGGCAATCACAGACGAGAAAACAGGTGTTGCCGACAGGGGCAAGATTGCACTGGCCATTTCCATTGCCAGCACCGGTTTTCAGGTGGATAATAACGGACTGCTTCTTTCCACCACTTTTTACAATCCTTCTACCGCCACCATTCTTTTGCGGCTGCGACAGCCGGGCACTCAGATGTTCTACTCCGATTACTACCGCAATCCCTACATATACTACACAGCGGAAGACGGCAGCCGTTATAAAGTATGGTATGAGGATGCCCGGAGCGTGACGGATAAGCTGGACCTTGCCCGGATGTTCGGCATAACAGGCGTATCCCTCTGGAGAATCGGCAACATTCCCGCCTATGACGACGCGTCTCTTAACTACAATGTCTGGGAGGCGGTTTTAAATCAGAGATCTTAAGGGGCTGTTTTACTTGAAGCAAACGCCGAAGGAATTTGCTCTCATGACCCTTGGTGTTCTGTTTGTCTCTGTCGGCGTATACTTTTTCAAATTTCCCAATCACTTTTCCACCGGCGGCGTCTCCGGACTCTCCGTCGTCCTGGGGGCGATAGTGCATGTCTCCTTTCTTACGCCTGGAACGTTCGTAACCATCATCAATGTGGCCTTTCTTCTTGTCGGTTTCATCGTTCTGAACAAGGGCTTCGGGATACGAACGGTATACTGCTCCCTGCTCTTTTCCGGGGTGGTCCAGCTGTTTGAGTATTTGTTTCCATTATCCAAGCCTCTTACAGATCAGCCTCTTCTGGAATTGTTTTTTGCCGTCATTCTGCCCGCCATCGGCTCGGCTATTCTGTTTAACCTTGAGGCTTCCACCGGGGGTACCGACATCGCGGCCATGATCCTTCGCAAGTATTCCTCCATGGATATTGGCACGGCTCTCCTGTGCAGCGATATTCTGATCGCCGCCTCCACATTTTTCGTTTTCGGAGTGGAAACGGGTCTATTTTCTATCCTTGGCCTGATGCTCAAATCGGTTTTGGTGGATAATGTGATCGAATCCCTCAACCGCAAAAAGAGCTTCACCGTGATCACCACACAGCCCCAGCTGGTGTGCGACTATATTATTCACACTCTCCACCGCGGAGCCACCACTTGGGAAGCACAGGGCGCCTATACCCACACGGCCCACTGGGTAATCCTCACCGCCCTCTCCGGAGGGCAGGCCGCATCTCTCCGCCGATACCTCAAAGCGAACGAACCCACCGCGTTCCTGCTTATCACCAATTCAAGCGAAATTTTTGGAAAAGGCTTTTTGAGAGGATGATCTGCTGCTATGTCGAAGAAAATACCGAATTCCAACCGGAAAATAACAAAAAACGCGTCGGGGCTTCTTGTTCTGCCCGAGGATATCACTCCGCTCATTTATTCCGTGAACAGCCGTGCCATTCTCAGCAAGGAAGGAACTCTGCTCACTGATAAAAAGGCGGAAAAACTTGTGGAACTGGTGGCTTTCAGGAAAAAGCGCGCCCACTTCTCCCGTCTGGCCGACCTTTATGTGGGGATTCTGACTACAATATTGGACGATCATACCGAGGCGTTTTTGGCCGATCATCCGGATGCCGTTGTGCTCCACCTGGGATGCGGACTGGACAGCCGCGTGGAACGGATCAAGGGAAGCTACGATCAATGGTACGACGTGGACCTTCCCGATGTAATCGCCGTCCGGAAAAGATTTTATAAAGAAACCGACCGTTATCACATGATCGCAGCCTCCGTCACCGGAAACGCCTGGCTGGATGAAATAAACGCCGAAGGGCACCCCGTTATCATTTTGGCCGAGGGGCTCATGATGTACCTCAGTGAAAAGGATGTCTCCCATCTTTTTATAAATCTGTGCAATAAATTTCCTCTGGCGGTTTTGATCTTCGACACCTATTCCATGGCCGGTTACAGCGACGCAGTCAAGCGTACCCTTCCTCTCTCAAAACAAAAAAAGATGACCGAAGACGACCTGATTATCAAATGGGGTCTTGATGATCCGACTATTGTTGAGAAATGGCATCCCGCCCTTCATTACCTTAAGACCATGCGTTTTTCCGACAGTCCCCGCATCGAAAGTCTCACGAAACAGGATCAATTCGAGTTCCACATGATGCGCAAGCTGCCCCTTTATAACCATCTTTATCTGATCTACTTTTTCAGCATGGTTACGTACAATCCAATCACGCCTGCCGACTAATTTCTTCGGGCGCTTTTACTCCCTGCATTCCTTTGTCACAAATTGAAAACCGCGCGAGCTATCCGCTGGCTTGCGCGGTTTTCAATTTGGGCAGATTGCACCAACATTATCCTGTGTGTGCAGATATTTCTCGTCTTAAATACACAGGGCCATGGGGGAAACACACTGTTGCTCTTGACTTCTAATTGTTTTTTCTGTACTATTTAAATATATACAAAAAAACAAAACAGGAGGGCTTTCATTCATGGATTATCGCGCAGAATACCAAAGAAAGCTTACCACGGCCGTTGAAGCGGTTAAGGTGGTAAAGTCGGGCGACTGGCTGGATTACGGCTGGTGTGCAATTCACCCTAAGGCGCTGGACGAGGCACTGGCCGCCCGGTACGAAGAACTCACCGACGTCAACATCCGCGGCGGCGTTGCTCTGTGGCAGCCCGCAATTGCCAAGGTCCCCAATGCAAAAGACCACTTCACATGGAACTCCTGGCATATGAGCGGTGTGGAACGCAAGATGATTGACATGGGTATGGCTTATTACGGCCCCATGCGTTACTCCGAGTTGCCCCGTTTTTACCGGGACATGAACGTGTCGGCCGTTGACGTCGCCATGTTCCAGGTCGCACCCATGGACGAGCACGGTTACTTCAACTTCGGCCCCAGTGCTTCCCATCTGGCCGCCGTCTGCGAGCGCGCCAAAATCATTATCGTTGAAGTCAACCAGAATATGCCCCGATGCTTGGGCGGCATGGAAGCCGATATCCATATCTCTAAGGTGGACATGATCGTTGAGGGCGGCAATTCTCCCATCAACGAATTGGGCGGCGGCGGGGCACCCGGTCCTGTGGACGAAGCTGTCGCCAAGCTTATTGTGGAAGAAATTCCTAACGGCGCTTGTCTTCAGCTTGGCATCGGCGGTATGCCCAACGCCGTAGGCTCCCTGATCGCCAAGTCCGACCTTAAGGACCTGGGGGTTCATACCGAGATGTACGTGGATGCCTTCGTGGACATTTCCAACGCTGGCAAGATCACCGGGGCCCAAAAGAACATCGACAAGGGCCGTCAGGCTTACGCTTTCGGCGCAGGCACCAAGAAGCTCTACGACTTCCTGAACAACAATCCGGCCTGCATGTCCGCCCCCGTGAACTACACCAACGACGCGCGTGTCATTGCCCAGCTGGATAATTTCATGTCCATCAACAACGCCGTCGACGTGGACCTCTTTGGCCAGGTCAACTCCGAATCCGCCGGCACAAAGCACATTTCCGGCGCTGGCGGCCAGCTTGACTTCGTCATGGGCGCTTACCTCTCCAAGGGCGGCAAGAGCTTCATCTGCTGCTCTTCCTCCCTCACGGGCAAGGACGGCAAGGAAAAGAGCCGCATCGTTCCCACCCTTACCAACGGCTCCATCGTTACCGATACCCGGGCCAACATCCACTGGCTGGTCACCGAATACGGCAAAGTCAACCTGAAGGGTCTGCACACCTGGCAGAAGGCCGCCGCCATCATCTCGGTTGCTCACCCCGACTTCCGGGACGAGCTTATCGCCCAGGCCGAAGCCATGAAGATCTGGAGAAAATCCAACAAGCGCTGAGTAACATATAAAAGAGCGGACAGAATTCTGTCCGCTCTTTTATTTTCTTTGAAAGGGAAGGGGTAACTTACTCATCCAGCTTCAATACCGCCATGAATGCCTCCGTCGGCATCTGCACCGTCCCAAGACTGCGCATCTTCTTTTTCCCTTCCTTTTGTTTCTCCAGCAGTTTCTTCTTACGCGTGATATCACCACCGTAGCATTTGGCAAGCACGTCCTTACGCATGGCCTTAACCGTTTCCCGGGCAATAATCTTTCCTCCGATCGCTGCTTGAACGGGAACTTCAAACATCTGGCGGGGAATATTCTCTTTCAGCTTTTCACAGATGCGCCTGGCCCGCGCGTAAGCTTTTTCCCTGTGGACAATAAAGGAGAGCGCGTCCACTTGATCGCCGTTAAGCAGCATGTCTACCCGGACAAGATCGCTGGTGCGGTACTCGAAAAACTCATAGTCCAGGGAAGCATATCCTCTGGTTCGGGCTTTCAGAGCATCGAAAAAATCGTAAATAATCTCGTTCAAAGGCATTTTATAATGCAGCTCAACCAGACGGGTGTCCAGATACTGCATGTCCTCGAACTCGCTGCGCCGCTCCTGGCACAGTGGCATGATGTTACCCACATAGTCGGGAGGGGTAATGATGGATGCCTTGACAAACGGTTCCCTGGTCTCCGCGATCACGGCTGGATCAGGGTAGCTGTGGGGATTATCCACCCTTACCAATGTACCGTCGGTCTTCACCACCTCGTAGGTGACGGAGGGCAGGGTAGTGATAAGCTCGAGGTCGAATTCCCGCTCCAGCCGCTCCTGGATGATCTCCATATGGAGCATTCCCAGAAACCCGCAGCGGAAGCCAAAGCCCAGGGCAATGGAGGACTCCGGTTCGAAGGAGAGGGCAGCGTCGTTCAGTTTCAGCTTTTCCAGGGCGTCCCGAAGGTCCCCGTAGCGCGATCCGTCCTCGGTATAAATCCCGCAGTACACCATGGCTCTGGCGGGTCTGTAGCCGGGCAGCGCCTCTTTGGCCGGGCGGTCGGCCCCGGTAACGGTATCTCCCACCCTGGTATCTTTCACATTTTTGATGGACGCGGTAAAGTAGCCTACCTCGCCGGCGGAAAGAGTCTCCCTGGGTTCATTTCCGATGGGATGCAGCCATCCGCATTCCACCACTTCATAATCGGCACCCGAGGCCATCATGTGCACTTTCATGCCGGTGGAAAGGGTTCCCTCCATGATACGCAGAAGAACAACAACACCCCGGTAACTGTCGTATTGGCTGTCAAAAATGAGTGCGCGCAGGGGGGCGTCTGGATCTCCCTTCGGGGAGGGAACGTGTTTAATAATGTCGTCAAGAACGGCGGGAATATTGATCCCCAGTTTTGCGGAGATTTCCGGCGCGTCGTGGGCTTCAAGCCCGATGATATTCTCGATTTCCTCCTTCACCCTTGCCGGTTCCGCGGAAGGGAGGTCAATCTTGTTGATGACGGACCGGATCTCCAGATTGTGCTCCATCGCCAGATAAGTGTTAGCCAGAGTCTGGGCTTCGATCCCCTGAGCTGCGTCCACGACCAGTACGGCCCCTTCGCAGGCCGCGAGCGACCGGGAGACCTCGTAATTAAAGTCCACGTGTCCCGGTGTGTCGATCAGGTTAAGGACATAATCCTCCCCGTTCTCATCGTGATAGTCCAAGTGCACCGCTCTGGCTTTTATCGTAATGCCCCGTTCACGTTCCAGATCCATGTTGTCGAGGATCTGGTCGGCCATATCGCGTTTGGCAACTGCCTTGCACTGTTCGATCAGCCGATCGGACAGTGTTGATTTTCCATGGTCAATATGTGCGATAATTGAAAAATTCCGTATATTTTCCTGCTTCATGCACAGCACTCCTCGCGTTGAGACGGTTTCGTAATTATTCTTTGGATGTACCAGTTTCTTTTTCTTCTTTGTCGGCATTCGCGCGCCGGTTGATCCGTTCACCGGTGCTGTGGATGATTTGAAGCAGCGACTGATACAACCCCGGGTAATTGCGCATCAACGCTTCGTTGCTCAGATCGGGAAATTCACCCTTTTCCTTTCCATGTCGGGAGAGCGCATCAATATAATCCGCTTCCGAGTATATCATATCCGCTTTTGCCATTCCGGTTATAAAATGACCGGAAGAAACCGAGAAAAAGTCCTCGTTATTGGTTCCGTTCGCACGGTAAAGGTGACGAAAAACAGTATATACAGCCGAACTCAGATAATCCGCGGCTGCAGTTATGGCAGATTTGCTCCCGACCTTGCCCAACAGTTCAAACAGCATCGAAACGGCATTCACCAGCAGCTTTTTGGATAGGGTGGCCATCACGCTGCCCCGAAGTACATTGTCTTTCTCGACGCTGTAATCGTAAAGAGTTTCTGCGTTGATTGCGGCGCCTTCCCGCGAAAGGGTCCGGCCAAGCATGAAATCGGCGGAAACGTTGTAGTAGTCACAGGCATGGCTCACAAACTCAAGACCAGGTTCGCGCACTCCGTTTTCATAGTGGGAAAGAAGCGCCTGGGAAATGCCCAGTTCTCGGGCGGCGGTACGCTGGCTGACCTTTTTTTCCCGTCGCAGCAAAGAGAGGGTTCTGGAAAAATTCGCGTTCATTCTTACACCTCATCACTGTGGCCGTCTGCCACCAGAACACTTATACAATATGTATAAGATAGAAAACTCAAAAGCATTACAACTACATTATAGTATAGCGTAAAATACTCTTTGTAAAGGGCAACTTTCGGTTTTCACCCTTGCAATTTGCGTCTATCCGTGGTAGATTGAAAATCAGTTTTTATATCTTATTACTTATAGGATTTTATTAAAAGGAGTAAAAACATATGGAAAATCTGAACATCTTGATTGAAGGCTCCGGCCGTCACGTCCATCTGAGCCGGGCGGACCTGGACGCTCTGTTCGGTAAGGGTTTTGAGCTGGTAAACAAAAAATGGCTTTCTCAGCCCGGACAATTCGCCTCTGAGCAGAAGGTGGACGTGATAGGGCCCAAAGGCAAGCTTGCGGGAATTTCCGTTCTGGGTCCCTGCAGGAAGGAATCTCAGATAGAGCTCTCCTTTACCGACGCCCGTCTGATCGGACTCACCCCCAAAGTCCGTGAAAGCGGCATTTTGGACGGCACCGACGGGTGCACTCTGGTTGGACCCGCCGGCCAGGTTACCCTTACTAAGGGCGTCATTATAGCAAAGCGCCATGTTCACCTCACCCCCGAAACCGCCGCGAAATACGGCATTGCCAACGGCGAGATCGTTCAGGTAACAGTGAAGGGCGAGCGGGCGCTCATCTTTGACGAGGTGGTCGCCCGGGTGAGCGCTTCCTACGCAGACGCTATGCATATCGATTACGACGAAGTAAACGCCGCCTGTCTTTTTGGCACCGTTTATGGAGACGTATTGAAAAAGTAAGCCGCAGCTTGAGTAACCGGTCCCCCCGGGCTTCTGCCCAGGGGGGACCGGTTACTTGTGTGAAAAGCTTATTTGTGCATCTGTTTTCTTGCTTTCCGGGTACCTGTCGAAAAAGGGAGAAATTAAAAATAATATTTTTGTATGCCGCTGAAAGAATTACACAATATATTGTATTCATTCTTTTTGAAACTACCAGTCAATTCACTTTTTGTGCAAATATGCTCACAGCGGCAAAATTTTATCAAAAATCTCTTGACGAAACCGCTAAAAGCGAGTATATTTACTTTTGTAACTTTTTGTAATCATTTATTGTCGCTCTGTTATTTTTTACCGCGGCGATTTTCTTTTTTCTAAAACAGATGGTAAGAGGAGGCCTGGTTACGTATGGACGAACTGCTGCGTGCTCCAAGTCCGGGTGGACCGCTTTTTAATCCGCCCGTGACCCCTGCCTCGGAGGAAGCCTCCGTAAGGTCCAGCGGCTTTTCGCGTTTTTTGGCTGCCGCCGAGGCTACCGCCGACCGTCTGCGACGTCAAGGCACCCGGGTTTTCCACCGCCGCCTTTCCGCCAGATCAGGCCATCCGGCTTTGGAGCCGCTTCCGTTCTTGGCCATAGCCGCCGCCGTGGGTGTGGCAGCCGTGGTGAATACCGTCTACGTTCCCGCTTATGCGGTGACGGTAGATGGAGTCCAGCTCGGAACCGTAACCAGTCCCCAGATATTCGAGCGGGTCATGGACCGGGTGGAATCCAGGGCCGCAGCCATTTTAGGTCATGAATATGTGATCGACAGCAAGGTCAGTTATGCTCCAGCGCTCATCCGAAGAGATGCTGCTTCCCCTATTTCCGGTTTCGAAACCTATCTCTTTGATCACATTGACGAGGTCGTAAAGGGTTACGTCCTTACCGTAAACGGTTCGCCGGTTGGTGTTTCGTCGGACCGGGCGGCGCTCGATCAGATACTGGATTCCATAAAAGCTCCCTATATCACGGCGAATACCGTTTCCACAGAATTTGTAAATCCGATTGATGTTTCCCTTGGATATGCTTCCGCAACCTTACTGCAAGATCCCGCCAAGATCTCCGAATATCTCACCCAGAACGTTAACGGAGAAACCACATGCGAGGTTGCCAAGGGGGATACCTTCTCCGGCATCGCGGAAACCGCCGATATGACCATGACGGAACTCAAGGAGCTCAATCCAGGCGTCGATATTGACCGCCTTTCCATCGGCCAGATCCTCAACGTTAAGGAAACAATTCCCTTCCTCTCTGTTCGCACGGTTGACAGCGTGACCTATACCGAAGCCATCGACTGCCCGATTCAAGAGGTAGAAAGCAATACTATGTACCAGGGCGAACGCAAGGTATTAGACGCCGGCGTACCGGGTGAAGCGAGTATTCAGGCTGACATCACTTATGTCAACGGCAAGGAAGAGGAGCGCGTAATCAACAGCACAACCGTTCTTTCCGAGCCCACCACCAAGGTAGTTGCCATCGGAACCAAGGTCCGTCCCTCCTGGTATCCCAACGGTTATTTCCTGTGGCCCGTCTCCGGTAATATCACTTCCTACTTTGGCTACCGCACTATTTTTGGTTCGTACAGTTACCACTCCGGTCTTGATATCGCGACATCCTATGGCACTTCCATTCGGGCCGCTGACGGCGGAACGGTTACCTTGTCCGGCTATATGGGCACCTACGGCAAGCTTATTATCATTGACCATGGCAACGGATACAAGTCTTATTACGGTCACTGTTCCAGTTTGCTGGCATCCGTCGGCGATAAGGTATATCAGGGCGAGGTCATTGCAAAAGTCGGTTCCACCGGCAGGGCAACCGGTAACCACTGCCACTTCGAAATCAGAGTCAACGGCACCCCGGTCAACCCGCTGCGCTATCTGCCATAACCGTTAAACAAAACCCCTCCTGCTGCAGTTGCAGCAGGAGGGGTTTTTATGTGTGGAACGGGTGTCAAACTGGCAGGCAATCACGGTAACCGGCTCTCCTGATACTTTTTACTTTCCGCCACGGCCATCTCGTCGCAGCGGTTATTACATTCATTGTCCTGATGTCCTCTGACCCAGTTCAGGTGAACCTGATGTTTTTCACAGAGGGAAAGAAGCTTTTCCCATAAATCCGGATTGAGCGCGGGCTTCTTATCCGCCTTTATCCACCCTCTTGCCTTCCAGCTCTTGGCCCAGCCTTTGGAGAGCCCGTTCACAAGATACTGAGAGTCCGACCAGAGTTCAACCTCACATGGCTCGGTCAGCGCTTCCAGCCCGGCGATCGCCCCGCAAAGTTCCATTCGGTTGTTAGTCGTATCCGGCGCGCCGCCCGAGAACTCCTTTTTATGCGCACCATACATCAGTATGGCACCCCAGCCGCCGGGTCCTGGATTTCCACTGCAGGCACCGTCCGTATAGATTATTACTTTTTTCATTCGCTTCCTTCCTTTTGTTTCCCTAAGAAGCAGATAGGGTAATGCCCGTAAAGGTGATACGGCAACGTAAGCATCTGCTTTTTACCGCTTCCATAGCTTATATCTCATTGCCGTCTTTATTGTCAGGAAGTTCGTTTTCTTCTTTCTCGGTCCGTGCCAGGGAAATCACCTTAACCCCCTCCGCAAGGCGCATCAATATAACGCCCTGAGCGGTGCGGCTATAGGTATTGACGGAATCGGCGGCCATGCGGATGATAACCCCGTCGTCCGATATAAGGAGGATATCGTCGTCGTCGTTTACCACTTTAACACCCGCGATAGGACCTGTTTTTTCCGTGACGTTATATCCCTTAAGGCCATAACCTCCCCGGAACTGCGGTTCGCCGTCCCCTCTGATATACTCAGAGATGGGGGTGCGTTTTCCATAACCGTTTTCGGTGACCATGAGAAGGGACCCGTTTTCCCGGGCTCTCGCGGCGCCGACCACCCAGTCGCCTTCCCGCAGGCGGATGCCCCGCACGCCGCTGGCGTCCCTGCCCATGCAGCGTACGTCGGTCTCCTTGAAGCAGATGGCCATGCCGTTATGGGTGACGATGATAATATTCTGTTTTCCGTCGGTCTGGCGTACCGAGATGAGCTCATCCCCTTCTTCTAGCGTGATGCAGCGGATGCCGGCCTTGCGGGCCGTGTGAATAGCCGAAAGGGGAAGTCGCTTCACCGTACCGGTTCTGGTGACCATCACCAGGAAGATTTCCTCGGAGAACTTCTGCACCCGGATCATAGCGGTGATTTTCTCATCCCCCTCCACCGGCAAGACATTCACGATATTGGTTCCCTTGGCGGTCCGTCCCGCCTCGGGGATTTGATAGCCCTTTTTGCGATATACCCGCCCGCGGTTACTGAAAAAGAGAATGTGGTCATGGGTGGAAGCAGTAAAAAGGGTGTCCACATAGTCCTCGTCCCTCAGCGTCTGGGCGGTAACACCCCTGCCGCCCCGATGCTGGGCCCGGTAAGTCGAGGCGGGCATCCGCTTGATATATCCAGCGGAGGTCAGGGTAAAGACACACTCCTCCTCGTCGATGAGGTCCTCGATATCCAGTTCGTCCTCCACAAAGGCGATCTCGGTACGGCGATCGTCGCCGTATTTTTCTTTGATCTCCTGAAGCTCCGTCTTCAGGACGCCGCGCAGAAGGGTTTCCGAAGACAGGAGTTCGTTATAGTAAGCGATTTTCTTTTGGAGCTCGGAATACTCGGCTTCCATCTTTTCCTTCTCAAGCCCCTGCAGGCGGCGCATCTGCATATCGAGGATAGCCTGAGCCTGGATATCGTCCAGGGAAAAACGGGCCATGAGCCGATCTTTCGCGTCGTCATAGCTGGTGCGGATAATATGGATGATCTCATCGATGTTGTCCTGGGCAATAAGCAGACCCTCCAGCAGGTGGGCACGCTCTCCGGCTTTCCGCAAATCGTACCGGGTCCTCCGGGTGATGATCTCCTCCTGGAAAGCGATGTACTCGTCCAGAATCTGCCGCAGAGAGAGGGTTTTTGGCTGGGTCTGATTGTTCACCAGCGCCAGCATGATGATGCCGAAGGTCACCTGCATCTGGGTGGAGGCGAACAGCCGGTTCAAAGTAACCTGTGGGTTGGCGTCGCGCTTGAGCTCGATCACCACGCGCATTCCGTTCCGGTCGGATTCGTCCCGCAGACCGGAGATTCCGTCGATCCGCTTTTCCTTTACGTGCTCCGCAATGGACTCCACCAGTCTCGCCTTGTTGACCTGGTAGGGCAGCTCGGTAATGATGATCCGGGTCCGACCCTGATTATACTCTTCCATTTCTGTGCGGGCGCGGACCAATATACGTCCCCGGCCGGTGGCATAGGCCGCGCGGATACCCGCTTTGCCCATAATGATTCCGCGGGTGGGGAAATCAGGGCCTTTGATGTGCTCCATCAAATCGTCCAGGTCGGCCTCGGGGTTCTCCAGGATGCAGATGCAACCGTCGATCACCTCGCGGAGATTGTGGGGTGGAATGTTGGTGGTCATACCCACCGCGATGCCGGAGGAGCCGTTTACCAGCAAATTCGGGAAGCGGGAGGGGATGACCACAGGCTCCTTGCGTTCCTCATCAAAGTTGGGGACGAAGTCCACTGTCTCCTTGTCAATGTCCCGC
>VSSQ01001006.1_pt1 | contig 12431 bp, 11 predicted proteins | sample 4763081 | NCBI WGS metagenome assembly VSSQ01 (sample SAMN12137344, study PRJNA551015) | bioreactor metagenome | isolation source: SDC9 anaerobic chlorinated ethene degrading culture | place: USA: Knoxville, Tennesee | collected 2015-01-01
TACGCCCTTTTTATGAGCGAAGAACTGAAGTCCGATATGAAGCATTGGTTACACCTCCAAAACTTGAATGTTGTCGGGATATTCCTCTACCAATTGGGTCAGATAGACCATAAGCGCCGCGAGTAAGGCCTGGCAGGTGCTCTCCGCGGTTTGCCCCAGAGAACCGGGAAGACTGAGGGAGAAAAACGCGTCCTTTTCCCTAACCTTGACCGGGGCGCCAAGACCCAAAACGTCGTTTACGGCGCATTCGGTCAGGCGGACGGCGCTGGTGACGGCGGCGCAGAGGATATCCGTCCCCTCTTGAGCCAGTCCGCTGTGGCCTTTTACTTCAAAGCCAACGATGCGGCTGTGCTCGGTATGAAAAGAAATCTGAATCATGGCTTAGGCCTTGATGGCATTGATGGTGACCTTGGTGTAAGGCTGACGATGACCCTGGCGGCGGCGATAGTTCTTCTTGGCGTTGTACTTGAAGATCATAATCTTCTTGCTCTTCCCGTTCTTCACCACGTTTGCGGTTACGGTAGCGCCTTCCACCGCGGGCGTTCCAAAGGTGGCGTTCTCGCCGTCCAGAACGGCCAGAACCTTGTCAAAGACGATGGATTCGCCGGCCTCGGCGGAGAGCTTTTCGATGAAGAGGGTATCACCCTCAGCCACCTTGTACTGCTTGCCGCCGGTCTCGATAATTGCGTGCATTCTTTGCACCTCTTTCCTTAATTACGGACTCGCTTTCGGGGGCGAAAATGTTGCCATTTTACTTAAGGCCCATTCAAAGCGGCTCTGATAGTATATCAATTCAAAAGAAGGCTGTCAAGTGGCTTTTTCGCCGCCCAAAGAAGAAAAATGATAAATTACGGCGTTATCTGGGGCCAGATATGGAGACTTCCATGACCGGCTCAGAGCTTTTTCGCGGCCATGGCAATCCAGCCGCTTTTCTCCGTTCTGCTCAGGAGGGAGAGGCCGTTTTTTGCAAGGGCTTCCTCAACTTCGGCGGCGCGGCTGTCGATAATGCCCGAGCACAGAAAAATTCCGCCCTCGGTAAGCATACCTACAGCCGCGGCCGAAAGAGGGATGATGACGTCGGCCACGATGTTCGCGAGCACCAGGGGACATAGCTTTTTTGAAAGCGCCTTGGAAAGCTGGGCGTCGGTGAGCACATCCCCAGCCAGGACGGTGTAACGGTCCTTCCCGATCCCGTTGAGAGCGGCGTTTTCATAAGCCACATTCACGGCCTTTGGGTCGATATCCACCGCCATGGCGTCGCTCGCGCCGAGCAGGAGAGCGGCGATGGACAAAATCCCGCTGCCGCAGCCCAAATCCAGCACAGGACCGCCGGGCACAACGTAATGCTCCAGCGCCTCCAGGCAGAGCTGGGTGGAGGCGTGGGAGCCGGTCCCGAAGGTGAGGCCGGGGTTCAGGTACAGTACCGTGCGTCCGGCGGGGACAGGCGTATCCCGCTCCCATTCGGGGACGATATAGAGCTTATCCCCCAACGTCAGAGGCTTATAATATTTTTGCCAGCTGTAGGCCCAGTCATCTTCCTTTAAAGGTGTTGCGGCATAGGGCAGGGAAACGCCCTCCATGGATCTCGCGAGAAGAGCCTTTCCGTCGGAATCGTCGGTGACGTAGAATTTTACCCGGCATACGCCCCGCATCCGTTCCAGCAGGGCGTCGTCCACATAGTCCCAATACTGCCGGTTCTGCTCCAGGAAGCGGAGAAACTCCCCTTCCTCTTCAATAACGAGGCCCGTCATGCCGTTAAAAATGAGTTTGGCGGTCAGGTCGTCCAGCCCGGCCGCCGTAGTCTCAATTGAAATTTCCAGCCACATCATCGCTTGCTTCCCATAAAGAAGAGGGCAATGGTACCCGGGCCGCTGTGAGCGCCCACCACGGGTCCCACGTTATTGACATAGACCTTTTTTACTCCAAAGCGGGCTTTTACGTCGTCCACAACCTTTTGAGCGTCTTCCAGGCAGTCGCCGTGAGTCAAAAAGACAGTCTGGTCTCCCTTTTCCAGGGCAGACTCCTCCATGTGATCCACCAAAGCCTTGAGGGAGGCGGCCCTTCCTCTTGCCTTGCCCATGCTGATAAGACGTCCCGAATCGTCCACGTGGAGCACCGGTTTAATGGAGAGCATGGTGCCGACCAGGGCGGTGGCGGCGGAAACCCGGCCGCCCCGTTTGAGAAAGTTGAGGTCGTCCACGGTAAACCAGTGGCAGAGGTTCAGCTTGTGCTGCTCCGCCCAGTCTCTTACTTCTTCAATGTTCCTGCCCTTGTCCCGCTCCTTGCAGGCCAGATAGACCAGCATTCCCTGGCCCAGGGAGGCGCATAAGGTGTCCACGGTAAATATTTTGCGCTCGGGATATTTTTCAAGCATCTCGGATACGGCGACGAGAGAGGACTGGTAAGTGGCCGAGAGGTTGGAGGAGAAGGCTAAGATGAGGATGTCCCTGCCCGATGCAAGAATAGGTTCCATTGCCTCGGTATAGTCGGCCACGTTAACGGCGGCCGTGGTGGCCATTTCCCCGCTTCTCAGCATCCCAAAGAACTCTTTCACGGCAATTTCCCGCTCATCGGGATAATTGTGATAGGTTTTGTTCTTTATGGTAACGGAGAGGGGAAGGACCTCCACTCCCGTTTCGGCTACCAGCTCGGGCGTAAGATCGGCGGAGGAATCGGTGATCATAACGAAATCAGACATAATAAGTTCCCTTCTGCGCCGCGCCAGCGGCTATTCATTTCCCCTTTTCCTTTTTTGAGGCAGGGGGTTCGAGAAGCGTAAGCAGCCGTGTGCAGGCAAGTCTGGCGGCATAGCTGTCCAGCGCGAGCGTAAGCGCCAGGGTGGCAAGCGCTTCAGGCGTCTCCACGTCCTCGCTGAGCCGATCAGCCGTACCGGAAAGGGCCCCGTCCAACACGGTGCAAAACTCTTCATAGAGCTTCCTGGCGTCTCGTCCCTCTCCCAGAGCGGTGAGTAGAGTCTGGATTTCCTTTACCGAGAGCACCTGCTTAAGGGCGGAGATAGCGGTAAGATGGGCCAAATGGTCGCGGGTATAGTGTTTCCCCTGAGCTCTGGGAAGCAGCTTTTCCTTGCTGTAATTGTTCACCATGGCAGAAGTGAGCTTCTCCTTCTCGTCAAAGGCAATGAGTTGACGGGGGAGATAGGAGAGGACTTGATCCATATACAGATTGATATCGGGAAGTAAATCCCATGGGATCGGGCGTTCCGTTTTGAGTTGCTGTTTCAGCGTGTCCAGATGCTCCATAACGCGCCTCCATTTTTCAGTATTCTATCACATATCATTTCTAATTGCAAAGCCTAAATTCCGTTGCAACTCTAGTTTTCTGGTGGCATAACGCCGTTATTTCAAGAAGAACTCTCCTGCATTCCCGCGGTTTCCGCAAAATCCCCCACCAAATCTCTTCCGAGTCGGAGTACGTCCTCTCCCTTTTTGAGGCGCAGCGAAAGATAGGGCCGCTCACCCGCCGAGTAAAGGAGCCTGCCCCGGTACTTCTCCCGAGCGCAGAGGGCAGCCACGCGGCGGAACTCCGCAGCGGTTAGGTAAAAATTAAGGTTGTCTCCCTTCTGGGATATTTCGTAGATGGCGCATTTTGAGGCATTTGCTCGGAGGAGCGCCACGCCGATTAGTTCGCCCACCGGTTTGGGCGGATCGCCGTAACGATCGATCAGCTCGTCGATCAGATCGTCGGCATCCTCCTGGCTGCGGATATGGGCGATGCGACGGTAAAGGTCCAGCCGTTGCTCCGGCGAGGGGACATAATCGTCGGGAATGGAGACCTCCACATTGAGATCGGCGGAACATTCGGCGCTTCTGGACGCCGTCCCTCCCCGCTCCTCCAGAACCGCCTCCTCCAGGAGCTTCAGATACATATCGTAACCCACGCTCATAAGGAATCCCGACTGCTCGGGGCCCAGCACGTTCCCGGCGCCACGAATCTCCAGGTCACGCATGGCGATTTTGAAACCGGCGCCGAAAGCCGCGAAATCCCGGATGGCCGAGAGCCGCTTGGCGGCCACCTCGGTGAGCACCTTGCCCGCCCGGAAGGTCATATACGCGTAAGCTCTCCGGGAGGAGCGTCCCACCCGGCCGCGAATCTGATGGAGCTGGGAGAGCCCCAGCCTGTCCGCATCCTCAATGATGAGGGTATTGACGTTTGACAGGTCGATGCCGGCCTCAATAATGGTGGTGCAGACAAGTACGTCCACCTCCCCGTCCGTCATGGCGCTCATGACCCGGCCCAGTTCCTCCTGGTTCATCTTGCCGTGAGCAACCGCCACCCGCACGTCCCCGCCCAGCATGTCCTCGATCCGCTTGGCGGTACGGTAGATGGTTTCCACCCGGTTGTGGAGGTAATAGACCTGGCCGTGCCGTTCCAGTTCCCGCTGCATGGCGGCAGCCAGAATCCCCCAGTCGTGTTCCAGCACATAGGTCTGCACCGGCTGCCTGCCGACGGGGGGCTCCTCCAGGACCGACATATCGCGAATACCGGAAAGGGCCATGTTGAGGGTACGTGGGATAGGAGTTGCCGAGAGGGTAAGAACATCCACCTGGCGGGCAATTTCTTTCAGTTTTTCCTTCTGGGTGACCCCGAAGCGCTGTTCCTCATCCACCACAAGAAGACCCAGATTCCGGAAGACCATGTCTTTCTGAAGAAGCCGGTGGGTGCCAATGAGAAGGTCGATGGAGCCGTCGGCCAGTTTCCTGAGCGTCTCCTTGATCTGGGTGTTGCTGCGAAAGCGGCTGACCACATCCACCTCCACCGGAAAACCCGAAAACCGTTCCAGCGCGGTGTGATAGTGCTGCCTTGCCAGCACAGTGGTGGGGACCAGAATGGCCGCCTGCTTACCATCCAGGATGCACTTCATGACCGCCCGAAAGGCCACCTCGGTCTTTCCGTACCCCACATCGCCGCAGAGCAGGCGGTCCATGGGAAGGGGCTTTTCCATATCCTCCTTGACCTCGGCAATGCACCGGAGCTGGTCGTCGGTTTCGGCGTATTCAAAGTCGTCTTCAAACTCCCGCTGGAGGGAGGAGTCGGGGGAGAAGGAAAAGCCCGGACGCTTCTGGCGTTCGGCATAGAGCAAAATGAGGCCTTTGGCAAGTTCCTTGGCGGCTTTTTTTGCCCGGCTCTTGGTTTTTTCCCACTCCGCGCCGCCGAGTTTGGAGAGCTTTTTGACACTGACGTCTTCTCCGCTGCCGATGTACTTTGAGATGAGGTCCAGCTGTGTGGCGGGGACGTAGAGGGTATCGGCTCCCGCGTAGTGAAGCTTCACATAGTCCTTCTCCACGCCGTCCACCGACAGCTTGACCATGCCCACGAACCGGCCGATGCCGTGGTGCTCGTGGACCACCAGATCGCCGTTTGTGAGGTCGGTATAGCTCTCCAGCTTCTGGCGGCTGGTGGTGACGGTGCGCTTTTTATGCGGCCGGGAGCGGTCCCCCTCACCCTCGGTGAGGACGGCCAGCTTGGCGTCCGGGTACTCCAGGCCGGCGGAGAGACCTCCCACGGCGATCACGGTTTTTCCGGACGCGGGCAGCTCATGGAGCTTAAAATCCACCGCCGAGCGCACCTTGCGCTCTCTTAGAAGGGCCTGGAGACTGAGCGCGCTGCGCTCGCTTGGTGCCAGGACAACAGTGCCGAAACCGGTAGTCTGGTAGCTGATGAGATCGGCGCAGGCGGCTTCCAGGTTACTCCCATAGGAGGGTAATTGGCGGGCCTGAACGGGAATCAGACTGCGGGGAGGAAGAGGCCACGCGGTGGTGACAAAAGAGTCCAGCCAGACAAGGGGCCAATCGTCCAAAGCCGAGAGCAGTTCATCCAGCGAACGGGCAAAGACCGCGAACTTTCCCAAAATCGCCTGGGTTTCAATCAGGGCCTTCACATCTTCCTCCAGCTGCCACTGGTATGCCCTGGCACGTTCGGCGATCCGGGAGCTCTCACAGAAAAGCACAACCGCGTCGGGGGGCAGATAGTCAGCCGCCGTAGCCATACGGGGGTAGACCGCGGGCAGTCCCAGATCACCCGCGGGGCAATCCCTGACAGAAGAATAAGCCGTGAGGACCTCGGTGGACGGAAGGATCACGGCGGTATCCAATTGGGCGACCCTGCGCTGGGTGGATACCTGAAAAGAGCCCATGGTATCGATTTCGTCCCCCCAGAACTCCGCCCGGACCGGCAGCTCGCTCCCCGGAGAAAAGACATCCAGGATTCCGCCCCGCAGGGCAAACTGCCCCACGCCCTCCACCTGGTCGCAGCGAACATAGCCCAGATTCGTGAGTTTGTCGGTCAGTTCTGTCAGGTCATAGGCGGCGCCCATGGTGAGGGAAAAACAGATCCGCCCGAAAAGCTCTTTTGGAATTGTGCGCTGCAGCAGCGCCTCCACCGTGGCCGTCATCACCGTAATCTTCCCGGCGGACATGAGATGCAGCATGGAAAGCCGCCGGTGCTCCCACTCGCGGGAAACCGTAGCGGCCGGGTGAAAAGTAAATTCCCTGGCGCCGAGAAACCCTGCGCTCTCCCCCGAAAAGGCCTCGATATCCCGTGCCAGGCGGCTGCTCTCGCTCTCATCGGCGCATACCAGCACCACAGACCGGCCGGTGTCCCGGCGCAGTCCCGCGGCAAAATGGGCCCGATGGACGGCGGACAGGCCGGAAACCGCGGCGGGCACCGCTCCGTTGTCCAAAGCCGCGAGCAGACGGCGGTAGGAAGGCAGGCAGTTGAGAATATCGGTGAGAAGATTCATATCGTTGCTCCAAAAAAATGTAAAAATTTGGAAGTCAATATCACAAATAACTATGCTCCCCCGGCCTAAACCGGGGGAGGGTCATTAATATATATTCTATGGTAATCTAATTGAATTTTCCCATGGCCTTTTCAACGCCTTCTGAGAGAAGGCATTCAATTGCATCGGCCGCCCGAAGGACGGCCTCGTTAACCACTTTATTATCGGCTGGAGAAAAAGAGGAAAGCACCCAATCGGCCAAGTCAAATTCCGGATGAGGTTTGCTCCCGACCCCCACCTTCAAACGGGGGAATTCCTCTGTGCCCAGATGAGCAATGATGCTTTTCAGGCCGTTGTGGCCGCCCGCGCTGCCCTCACGGCGGATGCGTATTTTGCCCAGAGGGAGGGAAATATCGTCCGACACCACCAGCACGCGGGACGCTTCCAGTTTATAAAACCGCGCGGCCTCGCCCACCGCCTCGCCGGAGAGGTTCATGTAGGTCATGGGCTTCATCAGCAGCGCCTTTACTCCGCCTACCGTGACCGCCGCCGTGAGTGCGCGGAACCGGAGCCGCCTCATCTCTGTGCGCTGGCGTCCGGCAATCTCGTCGCCTACGCGAAAACCCACATTGTGACGGCTGTTCTCATATTGATCACCCGGATTGCCGAGAAAGACCAGCAGCCAGTCGGTGCCGCCGCGCTGCCTCTGAAAAAACATATGTCACCTCATGTAAAAATCATACCGCTCTAAACGGTAAAATGAAAATTGCGGGGCGAAGCGCCGCTTTCGCCCCGCGGGCTATCTTTCGGAAAGCTCAGCTGAAGAGCCTAGAAACGGACACCTCGTGGTAAATATATTCAATTGCCTCGGCAAACATATTGGCCACGGACAAGTATTTGATCTTGCTGCAGGCAGCGATATCTGCGCGGCGGGGAATAGTGTCAAGGAAAACGATTTCGCGAATCACGCTGTTTTCGATGCGCTCCACCGCCGGGCCGGAGAGGACACCGTGGCTGGCGCAGGCGTACACCTCTGTTGCGCCACCCAGATCCACCAGCGCTTTGGCCGCGCCGCAAAGGGATCCGCCGGTATCCACCATGTCGTCGAAAAGAATAACGCGCTTATCCTTAACGTCGCCGATGATATTCATGACCTCGGAGGAATTGGCCTTCTGGCGGCGCTTGTCGACAATGGCGAGGCCCATGCCGAGCTTTTGGGCAAAGGTACGGGCCCGGGAGACCGAGCCTACGTCGGGGGAGACGACAACGGTATTGTCATGGTCGGCCGCGAAGCGATTGGTGAAGTACTCGGCGAAAATCGGATTGCCCAAGAGGTTATCTACCGGGATATCAAAGAAGCCTTGGATCTGAGAGGCGTGAAGGTCCATCGTGAGAACCCGGTCGGCGCCCGCTCTGGTAATGATATTGGCAACCAGCTTTGCGGATATGGGATCGCGGGGCTTGGCCTTGCGGTCCTGCCGGGCATATCCGAAATAAGGGATCACGGCCGTGATCCGGCCGGCGGAAGCGCGCTTGAAAGCGTCGATCATAATCAGCATTTCCATGAGGTTGTCGTTCACGGGGGAACAGGTGGACTGGACCACGAAAACATCGGAACCGCGCACCGTTTCATAGATGGAGACAAAGCTTTCTCCGTCGGAGAAAGTGCCGACTTCCGCGTTGCCGAGAGAAAGTCCCAGCTCTTTGCAGATGTCGCCCGCCAAAGGTCGGTTGGAGTTTCCTGAGAATATTTTGATATCCTTGCCGTGTGCAATCATTTTGCATCCATTCCTCTCAGCATTGTCAAATATGTAAATTTATTTTTTCTTGTGATTTAGGCGGCGGACGGCGGCCCACTGGAGCTTGATGGTCTGGCGCGCACGGGCAATGGCGAGGCTGTCAGCCGGAACGTCGTCGGTAACGGTGGATCCCGCGGCGATATAGGCGCCCGCGCCCACATGCACCGGGGCGATGAGGTTGGTATTGCAGCCTACAAAGACGCCGTCATCGACCACAGTGCGAAATTTAGCGGCCCCGTCATAGTTTACCGTGACAGTGCCGCAACCTAAATTTACATTTTTACCTATGTCGGAATCCCCCACATAGGTGAGGTGAGAAATTTTGGTGCCGTCCCCGATGGTGGAGTTCTTCACCTCCACAAAATCGCCTACCTTGGTGTCCGCGCCCACGTGACTGTCGGGGCGGAGGTAGGCAAACGGACCGAGCTTGGCATTGGCTCCGATGGTGCTTTCGTTGCATTGGGAGGCGTTGACCACCGCACCGTCTTCCACAACGCAGTCGCGGATCATGGAATTGGGGCCGATCTCGCAGTTTTTCCCGATAACTGTCTTTCCGCGCAGGATCGTGCCGGGGAGAATCAGGGTACCCGCGCCGACAGAGACCGTTGCCTCTGCATATACCGCCGAAGGATCGGGCATAATGACCCCTCCCGCGGCAAAACGTACTCTGGACTCTTCCAGTTCCAAACTGTTCATGTGAAAAAATGCCTCCTTCGGCGGGTGCGGCGGCAGTCCGGCCGCGCCGATCGGTTTATATTTGACAAGGAAGGATTCGATTGTCAGGCCATTCCTGTTTCTACATAATATCTATAAATATTATAGCAAATTATTCAGACTTTTGAACCTGCTAATAAAAAAAACATGAATAAAAATATGCGCGAAACACTTTCCTTAACATGCGGATTTAACAGAACGCCTGCATTATTTTACAGAAGTTCATGGTACATAGCCGGGGCGTCGGCTTTTCCCACATTGTCGGCGACCTCGGCGACTTCCACTTTAACCGTGCGCTCGCCGAAGCGCAGCTCCAGGATGTCGCCGGCCTTTACCGTATAGGAGGCTTTTACGGTGTGCCCGTTTGCGGCGACCCGTCCGTTATCGCAGGCTTCGCTTGCCACGGTGCGCCTCTTGATGAGGCGGGAGACCTTAAGCCATTTATCCAGTCGCACGACACAAAACCCTCATTTCTTACAGGAGAATGGGAGACACAAAACCGCTTGGTATTCTATAACATTGATGAGATCCCGAAACTACTCAATACCGCCGAAATCTCCGATGGGCAAAAGGATAAAAAGCGCGTGGCCGAGGACATAACGCTCATCCACCGTGCCAAGGCGGAAATCACGGCTGTCGGAGGAGTGATTGCGGTTGTCGCCCATGACGTAAATGGAGCCCTCGGGAACCGTGACTTCCAGATTCGTCTTGTAGGAGTCTCCGGTGTCGTACATGGCTTCGCCCAGGTATGGTTCGTCCAGCGCCACTCCGTCCACGTAGACCTTTCCCGCGTCCTGGTCGACCTTGACGGTCTGCCCGCCCACCGCGATCACCCGCTTCACAATCGGCTGGGTAACGGAGGCGAACTCTTTGGTCAGGACAACGATATCTCCCTGCTTTGGCGTGTAACCGATGCTGCGCAGGAGGATAAGGTCGCGATCATGGAGGGTAGGGAGCATGGAACTGCCGTCCACTCCGATGATGCGACCCACCAGCGTGAAAATAAGAATCAGACTGACTAAGGCCATGACCAGGGCCTGAAGCCAGAAATAGATGCTTACCTTGACAGACTCGCTTCCGGAGAGATTTTCTTCCGTCTCATTGATGTTTTCTTTTGACATTAGCGTATCGGCTCCTCTCGCGTGAAGCGGTGGTATGCATTATGATAGCCATTTTGCGGCTTTTCCAACACAAACCCGGCCCGGCGGCGTAATTTATCTGTAGCATACTTACCGAGCAGGCATATTACAATGCGTACTGAACAAAGCCGTAAGCCTTGAAATCTAAGGCTTTCAAGGCTATATGGCTTTGCTCAAGTGCAAGTTTTTTGGATGATTCAAGAAACCTTGCACTTTTGCATGGTAGGCGTCCGCCTGCCATGCAAAATACGCATTGCAACAATGTCCAATTACTTATAAATGGCTGTATCCAGTCATATATAAGTAATTCGTGCGGCACAGCCGCACAATAAACCGCCGGGCGGTTTATTCAGTAGACATTATTATAGTCTTTTTCTAAGGGGTTTGCAAGTCAATCAGCGTGACGCCGGGCGTCTGGGAAAGGTATATCCCTTCCCGCCGGTGGCAGGTAAAGAGCAGAATCTGACATTCTTTTCCCATCTCCCGCAGGCAGTCCAGCGCCAGGCCCATACGCACATCGTCAAAGGCGGTAAGCGCGTCGTCCAGCACCAGGGGCGCCGGGTCTTCCTGAGGCAATGCCAGCTCGCATACCGCAAGACGCACGGCCAGGTAAAGCTGATCAATGGTTCCCTGGGAGAGTAAGGCGGACCTGTGGGGGAACCCCCCTCCCGCCTCGGTAGCGGAGGCCGAGAAATCCCGGGTGAGCGCAAGGCTGCCATAGGCGCCGCCGGTGAGCCGCTTCATCAGCTCTCCCGCCCGTTTGCCCAGCGCGGGAGAAAACCGCGCGGAAAGAGCCTCATTGGCTTCGGAAAGGACTTCTGAGGCGATTTCCAGGGCCCTGTACTCCTGCTGGCGGGCAGAAATCTGGTTTTTCAGCGTTTCTCGCCGGGCTTCCAGAGCCGCGGGATCACCAAGGGTGTTCATCTCACCTTTGGCCATGGAGAGTACCGAGCGCAGGCGGGTAAGCTCACGCGTCGCTGTCTCTAGGGCCTGGTCCGTTTCCCGGGGGGAACGGGCGGGCGGATTCAGCGTTTCCTGTGAAATAGGAAGCCGGCCGCCGGCCCGAGCCACGGCGGCAAGCATCCCCTCGGCTCCTTCCCGGCGGGCGGACGCGGCAGTATACTCTTCCCGCAGCTTCAGCGCCCGGGAGAGCGCGGCGGAGATGCCGTAATTGTCGGTGACCTCCGGAGCGAAGGCGCGCACAAAGGAGAACAGGCTTTCCTCCAGCGCGCCGCTCTGTTCGGTCAGATCGGCGAGGGTAAGGGAGAGGGCTTCGGCCTTCCGCTCTTCCTGCGCCGCCCGCTCATACTTTTCTCGGTAGGCCGCGGCAATAAACAAGAGTTCGTCGGCTTTCTGTGCCCCGTAGCCAGCCAGAATATCGGACCCGGCCGCCCAGCGTTTCCGCCGCGAGACGTTTTCCAGGAAAAAGATAATAAGTCCCGCCGCGATGAGAAGGGCGGAAATCAAAGGGGCCGCCCAATTGGGAAGGCCAGCAGGGCGAAGAGCGCCGGAAACTGCCAAAAAAGCCGCAAGAGCGCCGAGAATCAGAGAGAGTACGCCCAGGAGGGAACCTGTCCGGCGGGGGCGCTCAAGTCCTTTGATCTGGGAGATATCTTCACTGACTTTGCGATCCGCCCCGTTGGGGTCCAGCCCCGGAAAACGCGGATCGCCCGCCTCTTCCCTGGCCGTTTCGAGGGCACGATTTGCGTCGGAAAGTCGGATAGCGGCAGTGTCCGCGCTGTTTCTGAGATTATGCAGAAGCGCCAGCTGCCCCTGGGCTTCCCGGAGCTTTTCCGGGTCGGGCAAAACGCAGAATAGGGAGAGCCGTTCGCCAAGAGTGGATTCCTCCAGGCGGGCTTTCTCCAGTTCGGCCTGGGCTTCGCCGTACTGCTTATCGAGTGCCGCTTGGGCGATGCGGCGGTGGAGTTCCCGCTCCGCCTCCAGCTCTTTGCGCTCTGTGTCCAGCGCGGTAATTTCCACAAGAGCGCCGTCATGGCGGCGCCGGGCGTCTTCCAGTCGGTCAAGAGTGTTCTCCACAGA
>VSSQ01001007.1_pt1 | contig 12425 bp, 14 predicted proteins | sample 4763081 | NCBI WGS metagenome assembly VSSQ01 (sample SAMN12137344, study PRJNA551015) | bioreactor metagenome | isolation source: SDC9 anaerobic chlorinated ethene degrading culture | place: USA: Knoxville, Tennesee | collected 2015-01-01
AAAATTCATTTCTTGGGATAAAAAGCGATGAAAAGACCTTGGTTTCGGTCTATCAGGAGCACAATGATAATGTAAGGAAACTCGTGGGTAAAGATTTTGCAAAAGCAACGTATGTACGTTACGTGACAAATCTTACTTTATTGAAACAATACATGCATGAACGCTATAAAGTAAAAGACATGCCGCTTCACAAAGTTTCACCAGACTTCATCCGAGGTTTTGAAGTTTTCCTGAAGACCACAAGAAACTGTAACCATAACACTGCAACCAAGTACCTGAAAAACCTCAAAAAAATCACATCAATTTGCTTTGGTAACGGCTGGATGAAAATCAATCCGTTTGCAAATATCAAGTTTCATCTGGACAAGGTTGATAAAGGATTCCTTACAGAATCAGAAATTGAAAGAATCCGGGCTAAAAAGTTTGTTTCTGACCGGTTGCAACAGGTTGCCGATGTATTTTTGTTCGGCTGTTACACAGGTTATGCATACTCAGATTTGAAGAGACTTTCTCCCGGGAATCTCGTCACATCAGAAGATGGAAGAGAGTGGATTCATGCGCGGCGCTATAAAACAGATATGATTTCACATGTTCCTTTGCTGCCGGCTGCCAGGGAAATTCTCGAAAAATATCGCTTTCACAAATATTGTATTGATAAAAATGTGCTGTTACCCGTTCTGTCAAATCAGAAATTGAATTCATATCTGAAAGAAATTGCAGATGTATGTGGAATTGACAAGGATATAACAACGCACATGGCGCGTCATACTTTTGCAACGACTGTAACACTGAATAATGATATTCCAATCGAAAGTGTCTCAAAAATGCTTGGCCACAGTTCTATTTCGATGACCCAGAACTATGCGCGGCTTCTTGATAAAAAGGTCGGTCGCGACATGGATAAGCTTAAGCAAAAGTATTCAAATGGAAAACTTCCGTTCTCATTTGATATTTGCTCAAATTGAGGAGCACTCAAAACCCTATTTAAATGACTTTAGAGCGATCGGAAATAAACACAATGATATTTGTAATGAATTGCTGATGCAGATGCCTTCCTGGTCCGGAAATAAGGTTTTACATATCCTGAATTCAATAGCGCTGTATTTATATTCCCGAAAACAGGACACTGGCTTCTCATTAGTATTTACCACCCGATCCACATCATCACATCATCGTTGTCTATTTTGCCACGAATGGCAGCCGAGTGAATCCGGAAACGGGATTGTTGCACCTGTGAATATGAATGCGGAACAATTTCCGGATCAGCCATTCTGAATGTATCTCTTGCCGAAGGCAGTAGAAGAATTATTCCTGAGGTGTCACAACATAGTGAGGCGGTAACAGTATCAGTTGAATAAAACAGCAAAGTGTCACAACATGAGTACAAAACAGAATCAGATGCCCAGAATTGGTCATCAGCGAAGTTGTATAGTGTGTAAAAAGAAGTTGTTTGAACGGATGATTCGGATATGGTAATAAACTGACGACGAAAAGCAAGATATGCGTTGTATGCCCCGGCAATCAGTATTCCGGAAATGATCATTGCAATCAGCAATTCGGCAATTGTAAAACCTGCGACTTTTGATTTCATCAGTAATCCGGGATCAGGTAATTAAAACTGCCTATTTTCTGATTGAGCCCATTGGTTGCTACCACATTCATTTTGAGAATATTCCGAGAGTATGAGTATGTGGAAAATGTCACGGAGAAATTCAGCCCGTTTTGTGAAAATTCCCGATCAGAGAAGGAGCCATCCCTGATGATTTGTTCACAAAGACTATCTGAAGCACTGATGGCAATTATCCCCGGCATACTCGTGTGAGACCTTAAAGAACCAGCAATGATGACAGATGAAATTCCTACAACTGACAATATGATAATTGTTGCAACCAATGATTCAATCAATGTAGTACCAGCAACTTTTTTCATTTCAGCATTTTTACCTTTTTCATTTTTTTTGCATCAGAAAGCAGGTTTAAACCACATTGCTCCATATTCTTATCATTTTCAGATATAGTGCAATTGAATAAAGTATTTTCATGTGTTCCTCCGGCCAGATGCAGAAGGGTGTTTCGTGTAATTACATGACCAACTACGACTCCATTCATTTCCGTGTAACCATTGCAGAACACATTGCCTTCAATTCGTGAATTATTGGATAATGATGTAAGGAAATGATTGCGGATTGTTGGTCGGATGCTCCAGCATAAAATAGTTCCGGCCAGTTTGCTTTCAGAGCCAATGACGATTTTTGCAGGAGCGTTATCATTGTTCTCCGAATAGATTACAAAAGCACTGGGGTAATGAAAACCGCAATTATCGCCGGTAATAATGCTGTCGCGTGCGAATGCCTGTAGAGATCCATCGAAATTATTTTCAAACAAAATGCTTTGCGCAATAATCAAAATATCTTTCATTTGAACCTGTTCTGACAGAGCCAGGGTTCCGTTGCAAATCAGTATCTGATTTCCTGAAATATTGCCTTTCTCAATCATTGTGCTGCCTGATAGATATGTGACAATACAGGGCTCCGCAAAAGTGCGGTATCCATCGAAAGGCGCTCCGGTACTCATGATGCAATCAGGGGGCAATTGGCTGATTATTTCCTCGAATTTCAGCCTTGACAAGTATTCAGGCAGATCAGGAATGCGTTCAGCATTGCTCAATTGGGCTGATGACGGAATATTTCCTGAAAACGGAACTTTGTTCAATGTCGTTTTTTCAAACCGGCCACCAGGGATATTGCATTTTCCCTCAACGACTGTTGTCCCGCCTGCTTTACATCTGAATTGTGACGGGGCCAGCCAGAGAGAAGGCAACTCCGAGTTGTCCCAGAATGTGTTGGCAAGAACGGATTGAGATAATTTCTGATCCTGAACCTTTGTAGAAGCAGTGAATGTTTCATACAATCCCCAGAAATTTCTGGTTACCGATACGCTGTCATCAAATTCATCAAACAGACTGAAAGCTTTTGTTTGTCCTGTTTCAAAAAGATCAGGTTCTGCAAGGGCAAGTACAATGGCGTTCCGTACATTGATCCTGCACACATGCTTTCGCAAGACAAGATCATTGCTTCGGCTGCTCATTGCATTCATGCTCAGTATCAGGGATGTGATCAATACTAAGACGACTGCAATGAACAAGGCAAATAGCATTACTCCGCCACCGGTTCTCACAGACAGAAATTGCGAGACAAGATAATTTACTCGCTTGCCTTTTTTGAATTGAAAGGCCATATTTTTATTCTGTTTTTGCGATCAGCGTTATCTACAGACGATTTTGTGTCGTTTTCCTTTTTCTTTTCCTCTTTGCTTTTTATAGTCTTCTCATTATGTTTGCCAACTGTTTCTGCTTTCCGGTTGGCTTTATGTTTATTTGTTTTTATTACGGAATCTTCAGAAGCAACAGTTTGTTTTTTTGTTTTTCTTAAAACTTCATCTCCGTTTTTGAAGCGACGAACTTCAACAAGACTATCGCTGCAGAAAACCTTCATTTTCCCGTTCAGAATTCCATGACGGTATTTCTCAACGGTCATTTTCATCCCGTCCTCGCTGAAATAAATGCAGACGCCATGCTTTTTTCCTTTTTTCCATTGTTCTGCAGATTTCATGGATCCGTTTTCATACCATGTTGTCCACTCATCGTGCATTAGTCCATACCGGAAAGTTCCGCTGCTGCGAAGATTCATGTTTTTATAGTATGATATATACTTGCCGTTGAGTAATTTTCCGCTATATCCACCTTCAGAAAAATGAACGGCATTATTCAGATACCAATAGTACCAGAGATTTTCATTTATTTTCTTTTTCTCAGGATTGTTTCGTGCGATAGTTATACTTTCGGAAAAATCTTTTGAGCTTATTTCCATAGTATATGTTTTGTCATCTTTGGGAATGTCTTTTTGCGAAAAACCATTTTGCCCTGTGCCAAGAAACAGAATCAATACATAGAATATTCCGAATTGCAGTTTCATTTTTCAATTGTTTTTGTTTCACCATCGAATTGTACAACAGCTCTTTTATTGTCTGCGCTTTCGATCAGAATTCCTGCGGCACTTTGATTTTCCGAAAGGAGATACTGTCGTTTGTTGATGTTGAATACGGCTACCATCTTTCCATTGCTTTTATTCTTTATCAATCCGTGGTAGCTGATTGCCGGCCATTGCACTTTCTTTTCGGGTTCCGGAGCTTTGTAAGTGCCGATTTTGATATTTGACGAAAAATTGTTATTTCCATCTGAAAAATCAAATTCCTGCTCTGTCAGGCGATCAGCCTGGCGGTCAAGAAAAGGATCTCTGTAAGTCCAGATCATTTTGCATGTATCCTTCGTGCTATCCCGGGCAGATAGCACCGGTTCATATACAGCAATATTACTGTCATTACTGTCTTTCTGATATAGGACCACCCGATAGATAATAAGCCCCCATACCGCCATCACTGAGGGAATCAGAATATATAGTGACTTTTTCCCTTTAAGCATCAGTCAATAATTATTCGCCGGTATGCGGTCCATGAACTTTCGTTTCCGGCAGCATCAAATGATTTCACTTTCCAATAATAACTTCCGGCAGATAAATTGAAAGTTATTGCCTGATTTGCCGTAAACCCTGAGAAAACCAATGTGTCAAATGTAATATCCTTAGCAATCAGAATAGAATCCCTAATTGATGATCCTCCTGATGAATGACTCCATGAGAAATCAATAGAACCTGCCGAAAGAGTGTCGCCATTATTTGGCAGAATAAGTGCCGGTGTTGCTGGTGCCTGAGTATCGATCAGAATTTTTCTCAGGCTGTATTCTGATTCCGATTCAGCATTTACAGCTTTTACACCCCATTCATACGATCCATCTGAAACAAATGAAAATCCCTGATTTGTACCGGTAATTGACGTATTATAAACAACGGCTCCTCCGTAATAATTCTGCCATACTGTAAGAGTATAGCTATCTGCATAAGGTAGTGCTTGCCATGAGAAATTCTGTGCCGATAAATTGGATGTGTCATTCTGGATTGGCAAAACAAGTGGAACAACCTGATATGTGAGATCAGAATCCGATTCAACTGAAAACGACCTTACAACATAATCACCTTCATATGCACTGTTTTCAGGTCTGATGCGCCATTGATAATCACCAAACGATAGCAGGCAGGTGAAATTTTCGCCAGTAACATTGGTGTCTGTAACAATTATCTGGACATTGTTGAATGATGGTTTTACAATCTGGAGATTATACCAGTCAGCTCCATCCAGCTTATTCCACCAGAAGACAACCTGATTCGAAGGAGAACTGTATCCATCTGACGGGGATATTATAGTCACAGTTTTACCTGATATATCTTCTTCGACAATCTCGTTGCAGGAATACAATGAGAAAGCCATTATCAATGAACCAAGAATCACATTAAGCGCGGGTCTTGACTTTCTGAATATAAACATGCGCATATAATTTTAGTGTTTTTGTTCTGAGATCTTCTTTTGTAAAAAAACTGACGGATACTACTTTGCCTGGTTTCCACTCTTTTTCAAGATTGTATATCAGCTTCAGGATTTTCGAAAAACCGCCTTCAATTTCAAGAATGTTTGTTTCCAGAATAAAAGTACCACGGTCAACATCAACCGGTGGCAGAAACCCTGACAAGACCAGATTGTTGTCATTGCAGAACCGACTGGCGTGGTTCATGATTTTATTCCTTGTTTCTGTTGTATCATTCGGATTCCCTGAAATCAATGATTCGAATTCACCGATTCTTGTTTTCAGTTCTGCAATTCGTTGAGGAGCATCCTGAATTTCCGAAGAACGTTCAACAAGATCATTTTTGAGATGATACATGGCAATTGTTTTCGAAATAGCCATTCTGTACGACACAATTGTAATTATTGCTATTATTGCAATGAGCAACCTGTATTGATTTTTATATGTCAGTTTCCTTTTTTTCATTTTTCGGATTTTGTTCTTACTGACACTGTAAATGTTGCCTGTCCGTTTCTTGATTCCTGCGAGTAATTCATAACGCGGGCATTGCCAACCCAACTTTTGCGTGATAAAGTGTCAACCCAGGTATGAAGTAAAACAGGATCTGGTGTAAGCCCGCAGATTTCTATTAACCCGGATTCCGGCACAATGTCATCTTCCTGTTCCGATGATTTTGACACAGGATTAATGTTCAGTCCCGTTAATGAAATAAGTATCGGAGTTGTTGATGCAATCTGGTCTGCGTACCATGCAATATTTGCTTCATCCAGCAGTCCTGCCTGTTCAAGAAAATCTCTCTTCTTATTGAAATCAGACAGCAAAGTATCGTACTCAGCCAGCATATTCTGATTCGATTCAACGGTTGTCTGCAGTTTACCTGCTTCTTCATTGAGATTACTGAAGATGAAAAAATTACCAAGCAGTATTGTGAAAATCGAAATCAGGCTTAATCTGAGCAATGATGAATATTTTGAATACCAGTGAAAATCAGTTGAGTCCTGATGAATGGAGGATATATGATTTCCTGGCAGGGATTTGTTTTCCAGCGCATGAAAACCACAACCTAACAATGGGAAAAAGGCAGCGTGGATAGATTCAGTTCCGATTCTGATAGTATCGGCAAGTTCTTCAGAGCTCCTGATATCAACAAGTTCTTTATCATTAAATACAAGCTGTATCCGGCCTGTGTTCAGTAAATCCGGTGCTTCAGGAATGAAAGGGTAAAACTGCGAAACGAAATGATTTCCGCAATAAACTCCGGTAATAAAAACACCCTTTGAGCGAACAGTTTCCAACGTTTCATTGATTGAACTGAATCTGAGAACCGAGGCCCAGGTGCTGTTGCCGGAATAATTGGCACTGACAACAAATTCGTTTGTATCTGTATTGGGAAAAAATGCATGAAGAATATCACGGTCTTCCAGCGACAACATGGATGATGTAAATCGCCTTGTTATCACTCCTTTTCCGGAAATGAGGATTACTACGGGAACAGATTTGCTCCATGTTTTTACCGGAATTTCATCAATTGAACAATAATGACCAATAATATCAAAACCTGTCACATTCCCTTTTCTGTTCATACTAATTATGCGGATATCATGGATTCCTTCATCTGAAAGATGGAGTTCCATACACAGCATTTTATATGAACGCGAAAGAAAACTCATATCAATAAATGATTGTCGGCCTGATGAATATGCTTAATCTGGTTTTGCTTTTCGTTTTTGTCCGCGAAGAGAACAACCATTTAATTACGGGAATTCTTGCCAGAAATGGTGTACCCTGACCGGCATCGTTGGTTGTTTTTTCTTCGAGGCCACCCAGTAAAATCATTTCCTGATTTCTGATTCTGATATTGGAAGTGAACTTACGGGTAACTTTTCCCGGAGGAGCATCCGGCGAAATTCGGGCAGTAAAATCGGATTGTTCAACTGTTATCTGCAGTGTTACCTGATCATCACCGTGGACAACCGGTAAAATTTTGAGAAAGAAATCAGCCTGAACACTTTTGTAGTTGTTGGTGACCAGAGTTTGCGGATTTTGTGTTCCAATAACGTTTGTTGACTCTTCGAGATAATATTCGGTATTGCCGATTGACATGCTTGCTTCAATTCCATTCAGAGTTGATAAGCGCGGAGTTGAACGGATGTTTATCTGCCCATTCGATTCCATCGCGCTCAGCGAGAGATAAAAGTTTTGTGTTACCCTGCCGAGATTAATGGCCCCAAAACCATTGATGCTGTTTATTATGGAATTTACTGCGTCGGCTCCCAATGTCATATCAACAGCCGGGAACAACTGACCTTCGGTTGTTACTGGGGCATCTCCGATCCCTGCTTTTATTCCGGTTGAAGTAGTGTGATTTTTTTGCTGATCAATAATAATTACTTCAATCAAAACCTGTGGAACATTTTTATCTATCTCTCTGAGAAAATCAGTGAACGCATTCAGGGCGGGCTCTGCACCACAGATTATCAGACTGTTCAGCTCAGGAAATTCAGTGACGGTTACATTTTGTTTGAAAACATCCGGAATTGACTTGGATAAATCGATCACGCTGCGATGCTGAAATTGAACAACTCTGCAGGATTTAAGTGTTGCATTGTTTTTTTCGCCTATCAGATATGCATTCCCTGCATTTTTGTATGTTGCATTGGAGCCGTTTAAAAGAACTTCCAGTAATTCATCAAAGGAAACGTTGTTCAACAGCAAGCTCACTTTGTCTTTGATTTCACTCAGCTGAATGCATGGATTATTTGTCCGCAATGCAGCAGCAGAAATTATATCGGATATAGGAACAGACTGAGCGGAAATATCAAACCTGTTGTCATCTCCGGTTGGCTGAATAACAACATCCGAACTGATATTTCCTGGTTTGCTTCCTGACAATGATCCATTGTTTGTTTTTTGGCTCGTATTATTATTTTCCTGCTTTTCTGTTTTAACGGGCGATAGTTCAAGGTATCCATCTTCAGTTCTGTTGAACGACAGATCATTCATGAATGAGAGTTTTTCAATTGCTGCAATCAGCGGTGCATTCTGAATGAACCCGTTTACTTTTTTATTTCTTACATCCGGAGATAGAAGGATGTTTGTACCTGTTAGCTGTGATATCTCTTTTGCAACAAAAACGAGACTGTCGTTTTGCAGATCATATGAAAGCAGACTGTCCTTTTTATTCCAGCTTACAACCGGCTTTTTGGGCACATATGGTTCAATAACGGGTGGTGCTTCCTGAAATTTGGAAAACACAATGATATTTCCGATGGTTTTTATGGTCAGTTTATGATTGTCACAGAGGAAAACAAACACATCAATTACTTTTACTCCGGAAAAGTTGATTTCAACAAGTTCATTCAGATCTCCGTTTATTGCAACATTCACATTGTTACTGATAGCAAGCCCTCTGATAAAATCCCCGACAGATACTTCTGAAACTGACAAATCCACAGGTTGTAACAGTCCGGGCATTACAGCGGTCAGAGAATCCAGCTTCTGTCTTATTGGTGTAATCCGATTCTGGGCATGCAATGCATTGTTTCCTGATAAAACAAGTAATAGAATGCAGAACAAAATTTTATTTATAGTTTTCCGGCTCATCATTAAAATGTGTTGTTCATTAAGTGTGGATAAATTTCAACAGCAGTTGTTTCTCCTGATACAAGCAGCGAAAAAGCCTGATCAGCAAGTGTTCTGATCCCCTGACTTGAAAGATATGTCATAGCTTCACTGGGGTTTGTTCTGATGACATTCCGCAACTCCTGATCAATCGGAATAATCTCGTAAATGGCTTTTCGTCCGGAGTATCCTGTATAATAACATTTTTCGCAACCGGCAGCTTCGTATATGTGTTCAGGCTCAAATGCCGGCTTATACACAGGAGGTAAATGCCCCGGATTGTATGAAACCGGAGTTTTGCAATGCGGACAAAGAAAACGGACCAGCCGTTGGGCAATTGAGACATTAAGTGTTGCTGCCAATAAAAACGGAGGGATATCCATATCAATTAACCGGTCGATTGTACCCCAGGCAGAGTTCGTATGGACGGTCGATAGCACAAGGTGACCCGTGAGTGCTGCGCGTGTAGCCATTTGAGCGGTTTCTCCGTCACGGATCTCTCCAAGCATAATGATGTCCGGATCCTGCCGGAGAAATGTTCTCATGGCACTTGAGAATGAAAGACCTATGCTCTCTTTCAACTGTACCTGATTCACTCCCTCAATTGTATATTCAATGGGGTCTTCTATAGTCAGAATGTTGGAAGCTTCCTGGTTTAGTAATTTCAGTGTTGCGTACAGAGTGGTTGTCTTTCCACTGCCGGTAGGACCTGAAATCATGATGATGCCTTGTGTTTTCCTGATTTCTTCGAGATAAAGCCCAAGCTGTTGTTCTGAAAAACCAAGCGTGGAAATATCAACCGAAGCCGCGTCACTGGCCAGAATACGGAGTACAATCTTTTCGCCGTGCAAGGTTGGCAATACTGAAACCCGGATATCAAACTCTTCCTTTTTAAAGCGGAAAGATATGCGTCCATCCTGTGGCAGGCGCTTTTCAGCAATATCCAGATGCGCTTTGATCTTTATTCTGTTTACAATGGATGGGTATTCGGCTTTCTGAATCCGGTATCGTTCGAGCAATTTTCCATCTACCCTGTATCGCACTTTTGCATATTCTTCATAGGGCTCAAGATGAATATCCGATGACCGGATTTCGCGTGCTTCCGAAATAAGGTTCTCAATCAGGTTGTCGGCATTACCCGAAACAACATTCAGTTGAGTTTTTGTCTCGTGATTACTTTTCCTGTAATAGCCGGCCAATGCAATCTGAATTTCATCACTTTCAGCCGGAGAGAGCAACACTTCATTACCCAGCAGAACTTCCAGTTCATTCCGGACAATGCTCAGATCCTGTTTTTCATCAATCAGGAATTCAATTATATTATCTTTTTTACCAACTGGAATTATCCTGTAATGCCATGCCTGATCGCTGGACAATATCTGTTGAAGATCTGATTTAATATGTATTTTTCGGACTTCGCTCATGCAGAATACAGAAATTTTACCCAGGTGTCATTGAGTTGAAGCTGAATTACATTGGTTACCTGCAGACCTATTACAACGATCATTGCAATCGCCATATAACCGGCTAAAGGAACCTGTCTGTTTGAGAACTTGTCGCGGTGTGAAATAAATAAGTGAATTATCAGTGCAACAAGCGATGAAATGAAAAGAAGACCGAAACATGCAAACGGTTCAAAACTCAGACAAAATGCCACTATCATCAATACATCCCCAACACCTCCAAAACGGCCCATACTGTTTACTTTACTTTGACGAAACAAAATGAGCAGTAACAATGATGCAGCAATGAGTAAACTTGTTGTTATCAGGTTAATTCCTGAATTGATCAGCCACGATGAAGAATATTCAAAAAATATTCTGGCAACCAGCAAGGACACAATCAGAACAATAAACCAGACAAGTCTGATTTCTTTGTATCTGAAATCCTCTGCCATGATGAACAGCAGTGCAAGAAGCGATATGGCTGACAATGCAATCGGCATCAGTCTTTTGTTGTTTCTTTGATTTCCTTCAGTTCGTTGACTTCCCAGAGGTTGAATGTTCCGTCGCCATCGAAATCAACTACAGCCGTAGCATTGGCTTTAAATGTGTTTGGTCCTGCCTGAACGATCTCAATCTTGTAATTGGCGGAACCGCCCTGCGTGCTCAGCTTCTCCTGTTCAAATCCGATATCATCAAGACTCTCCGAGTATTTTGAATGCACGTAGAAGTAATTTTTCTCAAGTGTATATACATGTTCAAGCTGCAACTGAGCCTCCGTACTCTTTGTTTTCGAGATCATGGGCATCAGATTCGGAAGGGCCAAAAGCACGAGAATGCCAATAATAACAAGTACTACAAGCAATTCTGCAAGTGTAAATCCTTTTACTGTTTTATTCAGAATTTTCTTCATAGGAGATCAATAAACTGTCAAAATTAGAAATTTTTATCACTTGTAAATAAATATAGATAAAAAACGACATTTAAATATAGTTATTATTTTAGCGAAATTTTTTCCACCATGCCAACAGTTGTTTCACCCGGAAAAGCAAAACCGACGAAAACCGGCGACGATCAGCCCGGGTTTTTGCAGAAATTGCTGTCGTATGAAATCAAAATTGGCGGAAACGGAAACATTGCAAGAAAAAAGCAGGAGTTCTACGGCGAACTTGGGACATTGCTCAGTGCCGGGGTTGAAGTAAAGCAAGCCCTGGAGCTGATTGAGGCAGGGCTTAAAAAAGGTAAATTCAGGGAAGTTATAGCCCGGATCCGGGAGAATCTCATTAATGGCAAATCGCTGGCCGGGGCATTTGAACCTGAAAAACAGTTTTCTCAATATGAGACAGTTAGTCTTCGCATTGGAGAGGAGTCCGGCCGGCTGGATTGGGTTGTAGCTGAGCTTGGCCGCTTCTTCCAGAAAAAAATTGAGCAGAAAAAGAAGATCTCAGGAGCTTTTACATATCCTGTTATTGTCATGTTCACAGCTGTGGCAGCCGTTTTCTTTATGATGCGGTTCGTTGTTCCGATGTTTGAAGATGTTTTCAAACGCTTTAATAACGAACTGCCTGCAGTGACGCAGAAAGTGATAGGTATTTCTCATTGGATCGGAGCAAACATTATTTTTATTGTATTGATTGTCTGCCTTTTGGTGTTTATTGTCATTCGTTTTCGGGAGAAAACATGGTTTCGGATTTTCTGGCATGCCATGCTGCGTAGGGTGCCGTTTTTTGGCGAAATGACCCGGAAAATGTACATGGCAAGATTTTGCTCCTCAATGGAACTTCTTATTTCGAGTCAGGCTCCGATTGTTACATCACTTGATCTGGTGCGGAAGATGATTCAGTACTATCCGGTAGAGCATGCACTGAAGCAGATATCATCCGATAT
>VSSQ01001010.1_pt1 | contig 12385 bp, 7 predicted proteins | sample 4763081 | NCBI WGS metagenome assembly VSSQ01 (sample SAMN12137344, study PRJNA551015) | bioreactor metagenome | isolation source: SDC9 anaerobic chlorinated ethene degrading culture | place: USA: Knoxville, Tennesee | collected 2015-01-01
TTATAATATAAATAATCCATTCTGTACTACAACCTCAACAAATACTTCACAAAATAGTACTTCTAGTAATGATAATAAAAATTCAAGTAAAAAAAAGAAAGCTCAAATTCTAGTTCAAAATCTAATTATGATGATACTGATAAAATAAAGATATTAGAATCACGTATAAATAAATTAACTAAAGAAATTGATGAAATTAGAAATTTACTAGAAAAATAATTTAAAATAAATAGCCCTAAATATCAGATAAGTTTTACAATATCCTATAGCCTGATATTTGGGGCTTTAAGCATTTTGAAGTCTATAGTTTTACATAAAGAAAATTGTGCTGGCTATAATAAGCTTGTGTATTTAAAAATACTTTATTTGGTTTTGACATATCTATAGAGTACATGTATAATATACTTAATAAACGAACTTTAAATTGATATATGTAAAAATTATTCGTATATAGAGGTGTAAAAATGGATAATGTATTTGATTATGAAGATATACAATTAATACCAACAAAATGTATAGTAGACAGTCGTTCTGAATGTGATACGTCTATAACTTTTGGAGAAAGAACTTTCAAATTACCTGTAGTTCCTGCAAATATGCAGACTATTATGGATGAAAAAATTGCAGCTTATCTGGCAGAAAATGGATATTTTTATATTATGCACCGTTTCAACCCAGAGGGTAGAATACAATTTATTAAAGATATGAAACTAAAAGGATTATTTGCTTCTATAAGTGTTGGAGTTAAAAGTGAAGAATATAACTTTATTGAACAATTGAAAGCAGAAAACCTTTCACCAGAATACATAACAATTGATATTGCTCATGGCCATTCTAATGCAGTTATAAATATGATTCATCACATAAAAAAGCATTTACCTAAAAGTTTTGTTATTGCAGGAAATGTAGGAACACCAGAAGCAGTAAGAGAGTTGGAAAATGCTGGCGCAGATGCAACAAAGGTAGGCATTGGTCCTGGAAAGGTATGTATCACTAAAATTAAAACAGGCTTTGGAACAGGAGGTTGGCAATTAGCTGCACTTCGCTGGTGTGCAAAGGCTGCAAGTAAGCCAATTATTGCAGATGGAGGTATCCGTACTCATGGAGATATAGCTAAGTCAATTAGATTTGGTGCTTCTATGGTTATGATAGGCTCACTGTTTGCAGGGCATGAAGAATCTCCAGGTGAAACTATTGAAAGAGATGGAAAGCTTTATAAGGAATACTTTGGCTCTGCTTCTGAATTCCAAAAGGGTGAAAGAAAAAATGTTGAAGGAAAGAAAATGTTTGTGGACTATAAAGGCTCCCTAAAAGATACTTTAATAGAAATGCAACAAGACCTTCAATCATCTATTTCCTATGCTGGAGGCAAAAAACTAGATGCAATCAGAACTGTTGATTATGTAGTTGTTAAAAATTCAATTTTTAATGGTGATAGAGTGTATTAGAAATATTTTAAAATAAATCTACTACTAATATTTAACTAGTAGTAGATTTATTTTGTTTTTTATCCCTAGCTCTTAAAAGGTCTTCCCACCATAGATTCTCTCCTTTTAATCACAGATTTCCAAGCCATTTTTTCACTTCCATATCTCATAATGCTTTCTTCAGTACATTCCTTAATTTTAAAGTCCTTAAAATAATATTAATATTCTATGTCTTCCTTATTAAAAACCTCTTATATACGCTTTCAGTTAGTTCTCCATAATTAATATCATAACCAGACTATTTGAGCGCGGAATGACCTACTTTCCTATAAAACATAATTTAATATAAAAGACTCTATCTTATTGAATATAATAAATATGATATAATACAATCATTAACAGACTTAATTTATATAGTAAGTCTAATATTTAATTGAGAGGTAAATATGAGTACTTTAACTAAAACAAAGCATAGTAATCTAGAATCAGCTATAGATTTTAAACCTATTCATATAAATAATGAAAACTTATTAAAACCTGAAATTCTTAAGGCTATTGAAACTGGTTTAATAAATAGTTCACTGGCTTCAAATTTGGCATTAATCCCAAAATTAATAGTAAATGACTACTCTAAAGGAAGCAAAGTATTAACTGAAATAATATCCGAATTAAATAAATGTACTGAATTTCTTATATCTGTCGCTTTTATTACAAGTAGTGGCATAACTCCTTTATTAGAAACATTTAAACAATTAGAGAAAAAGGGTGTTAAAGGTAAAATCTTAACTACAGATTATCTAAATTTTAGTGAACCTAAGGCTTTAAAAAAGCTTCTTGAATTTTCAAATATTGAACTTAAAATATATAACAAGGAAAACTTCCATACTAAAGGATATATTTTTAAATATAATGATCATTACAAGCTAATTGTAGGTAGCTCAAATTTAACCCAATCTGCACTAACCAAAAATAAGGAATGGAATTTAAAGATTTCCTCTTTAGAAAAAGGCTCCTTAACTGAAGGTGTTATTGATGAATTTCATCACCTTTGGAATGATGCTGATGAGTTAACCTTAGATTGGATAGAAACCTATGAAGATATTTATAGACAACAAATTAAATATACTAGAAAAAGTACTGTTCCAAGTCTTGCCCAATATAAATTAAAACCTAATAAAATGCAGGTATCCGCAATTCAAGGTTTAAATAAAATTAGAGAAAATGGTGCTGATAAAGCTTTATTAATTTCTGCAACCGGTACTGGTAAAACTTATTTATCCGCTTTTGAATTAAGAAATTATAACCCTAATAGAGCTTTATTTATAGTACATAGAGAACAAATAGCAAAACAAGCCTTAAACAGCTTTAAAAATGTATTTGGTGATACTAGAAGTATGGGAATATTATCTGGCTCAAAAAAGGACATTAATAAAGATTTTATTTTTTGTACAATTCAAACCTTATCAAAACCTGAGATATTTAATAGCTTTAAAAAAGATGAATTTGATTACATTATAATTGATGAGGTTCATAAGGCTGGGGCTGAAAGTTATCAAAGAATAGTTGATTATTTCTCTCCTGAATTCCTATTAGGAATGACAGCTACACCTGAGAGAAATGATGACTTTGATATATTTAAAATGTTTAACTATAATATTGCCTATGAAATTCGTCTTCAACAAGCCCTTGAAGAAGATTTACTTTGTCCTTTTCACTATTTTGGTATATCTGATATTAAAGTTAATGAAGTTGACTTAAAAGAAAAAACTGATTTTAAACTTTTAGTTTCTGAAGAAAGGGTTAATCATATTATTGATAAAATTAATTTCTATGGATATTCTGGTGATAGAGTAAAAGGATTAATATTCTGTAGCGATAAAAAAGAAGCCCTTGAACTTTCAGATATATTTAATTTACGTGGCTATAAAACAGTAGCTTTAACTGGGGATAATACTCAATCTGAAAGAGAAAATGCAATTCAACGTTTAGAGCAAGATGAAATAGAAAACTCTTTAGATTACATTTTTACGGTTGATATTTTTAATGAAGGCGTGGACATCCCTTCTATTAATCAAGTTGTGATGTTAAGACCAACTAAATCTTCAATTATCTTTGTTCAACAATTAGGTAGAGGTCTTAGAAAAGATAAATCTAAGGAATATGTTGTCATTATAGATTTTATAGGAAATTATAATAGCAACTTTCTAATTCCAATTGCTTTATCAGGAGATAGAACCTTCAATAAAGATAATCTTAGAAAATATGTTCTTGAAAGTAATAGAGTTATACCAGGTTGTTCTACAATTAATTTTGATGAAATATCTAAAAAAAGAATTTTTGAATCTATTGATACTGCTAACTTTAATGATATTAAGCTAATTAAAGAAAGTTATACTACTCTTAAACAAAAGATTGGTAGAATTCCAAGTTTAATTGATTTTGATGTATATGAGTCTATTGATCCATTAAGAATCTTTGATAATAAAAGTCTTGGATCTTATTATAAATTCTTAAAGAAATATGAAAAAGAATATAAAGTAGAACTTAATGATTCACAAGCATTATTTATTGAATTTATATCAAAAAAATTAGCTTCTGGTAAGAGAATTCATGAACTTATTTTACTTAAATCTGCTATTACACATAAAGATAATTTGATGTCTAGATTGAAAGAAGAATTGAAATTAAATTACAATATAGATTTTAAAAATATTACAAAAACTAATGTTGTAAATGTTCTTACAAATGAATTTCCAACTGGATCTAGCAAAAAAACATATTCTGAATGTATCTTTATAGAAAAATCAGATTCTGATTATAATATTTCTAAGATATTTAATAAACATCTTAAAAATGAAGATTTTAAATCTCTGGCCTTAGAATTAATAGATTTTGGAATAACTAGATATAATAATTATTATAGTGATAGATATATGAATACTAATTTCAAACTATACCAAAAATATACCTATGATGACGTATGTAGATTATTAGAGTGGGAAAAAGGAGAAGTTCCTCTTAATATAGGTGGCTATAAATTTGATAAAACTACAAAGACCTATCCTGTATTTATCAACTATGAAAAATCTGAAGATATTAATGCAACTATAAATTACGAAGATAGATTTGAATCACCTTCTCATTTACTTGCTATATCGAAGGCAGGAAGAACTGAAACTTCTGATGATATTGTCCGTGCTTATAATGCTGAAAATGAAGGTATCGAAATGAGTTTATTTGTAAGAAAAAATAAAGATGATAAAATTTCAAAAGAATTTTACTTCCTTGGAAAAATAAAAGCTATTGGAAAACCACACACATTTATAATGAAAAATACTGAAAAAACAGCTGTAGAAATTAACTATCAACTACTTACCCCTGTTAGAGAAGATATTTATGAATATATAACTTCATAAAATAATTAAAAGTGATAATACTTCATTATTAGAATGTAATATTATCACTTTTTCTTACATATTTTTAATAGCTTCAACAACTAAAATATCTGCTGGAACCCATTCTGGTTCATCTAACTCATCTAAGGTAATCCACTTTGAATCATTGTGGGCATTTAAATTTAATTTACCACCTGAAATTTCACAAATGAAACAATGCATAGTTAAATGAAAATTTGAATAATCGTAATCTATTGTTATTAAAAATTCTAATACATCTATATCTAATTCTAACTCTTCTTTTATTTCACGAATAAGTGCTTCTTCTCTTGATTCTAGTTTTTCAATTTTTCCTCCTGGAAACTCCCACATATCTGCAAAGTCCCCACTTGCTCTACGGGTAATAAATATTTTATCTTCTTTTTTTATTATTGCTGCTACTACTTCAATTGTTTTCATATGTTAATTCCCCTTTATTACGTACTTATGAATAAATTTAAACCTAGTAATATTTTACCACAATACCACTAGGTTTATAAATTTAATATTTATTAAATAATTCAAATATCTTATCTAATATACTTTACTAATCTTACTATATACTGAATATTTATAGGTACTTTTTAATTATATTAATAATATCTTCCCCATACTTACTTATCTTCACGTCTCCAAATCCAGATACCTTTTTTAATTCTTCATTACTTAATGGCATTTTAGAAATTAAATCATTTAATTGTTCATTATTGTATATAAAATATGGTTTTATATTTTCTTGCCTACTTTTATTTAACCGAAAAGATTTTAATTCCTTATAAATTTCTGTATCTTCTATATTTACTTTATTACTTATGTATTTATTATAAGTTTCTTTAACTATATTTATATTGCTTTTTATATAATCTGTTTTGCCATCTTCAACTAAATATTTATTATATTTTTCTAAGTAAGATATATCTTTTTCTTTATGAATTTTAAGAAAGGATTCTGCCCAAGAAAATAATGATTTCTCTGACATTTCTAGTTCTTTAGATTTATTGTAATTATCTTTTATATAGCTAACTAATTGATCTGCCCTAATAACCTTATCCTTAATTTCTTTCTTTGCAAATCTTGAATTAAGTAAAGTTTTAGGATTAGCTAAAACTACTACTGTCTTATATGAACTTTCAAATAGCTTATCTGTAATAAATTTCATTATTACATTTGACTTATTTTCTATAGCTATTTTTTTCATTAACTTTAAGTGTCTCTCATTCTGAGTTATTGGTGAGTATATTCCTTCTTTAATTTTTTTACTACCGAAATCTATATTTCTAATAAAGTCACCTTGATTATTTATTTCTATATTTCCAAATAAATTTTTACACTCAATTACAAAACAAATCTTTTTTGTAATAACTAGATAATCTATTTGAGAACTCAAGTCATCACTTTCTATATACAAATCATGTATTATATACATTGGCATATGACTATTTCTTAGTTCAAATTCAATATTTTTTTCACCTATGATTCCATACTCAATGCATTTTATTTCTTTTTTAATTTTTTCTTTTCCTTCAGAATTTAATTTTGGTTCTAATTCCTTTAACTTTTCTATTTGCTCTATAGCTTTACTACTTTCCTTTAAAAACACAGGTTCCCTTAACCTATCAAATAACCCCATATATGCCTCTCCTCTGCGTAAAGTAAATTTTTTGTATTTGTAATATAGTTATATTTTTTACAAATGTACCCATCTAATAAAATTCTATTACAAAGTTTTTTTCATGTCAAATTTTGCAAAAACTTAATTTGGTTTGAGAAGAATGCTCTATAATGATATTTTATTAAAATCTTGGAATTTTATAATTAAATTCCCTAGTTAAAATCTATTGAACATATAAATTAAAAGTGTTATTATAATTTCATAAAGAAGAGCCAACTTGAAAACAACTCTTTAAAAGTTCTGAAATATGCGTTAAGCTCCTATTTTGAACCTACACATTTGCTACGGGAGTTCAATATTTAGATAAGGAAATGTACCATCATGTGAGTCCCTTAGACGGCATTGAAGGAGATTGAGATATCTGTGAGGACACCCACCTATCGAGAGATAGGGATCAAAATCGGAGTACCGGTATTTTGGATAATTTTCTAGGAAAAGCTAAGACTATTACTTATTTTTAATAAGTAATAGTCTTTTTATAATTTCCTTCAGTTTTAAGTGAAAATATGTAAGTTTGCGTTGACTTGGAGCAAAGCGAGGTCATAAGCAAACTTACATATTTAACTTTATCTTATAAAGTTGGTTCTAACTGTTTCTTCTCTTTTTGGATATTCTATCCCTGCATTTTTACCGGCTTCTATACATCTAAGAAGCCAGGCCATATTTTTCCCAAGAGTCCTCATTGTTTGCATTCCTTCTTTATCTTGAAGCACTTCTTCTCTTGTATTTCCATGAACCATGTTCCAATATTGAGAAGATACAATTGGCATACAGCTAATTGTAAAATATTTGTTTATTTGATCGAAAGCTGAACTTGCTCCACCACGACGACAACTAACTATAGCTGCACCTGGCTTATTTTTAAATATACTGCCATCACTATAATAAACTCTATCTAAAAATGAAGTTAACATTCCTGAAGCTGAAGCATAATGTACAGGTGATCCATATATAAATCCATCTGCGTCTTTAGCCTTGTCCAAAAATTCATTAACTATATCATTTCTAAAACATCTTTTACTATCACGACATGCACCACATCCAATACATCCAGCTATAGGCTTATTTCCTAATTGAAATATTTCTGTTTCGATGTTTTGTTTTTCTAATTCCTTTGCTACTTCTAACAGCGCAGTATAAGTACATCCATTTAAATGTGAACTTCCATTTACTAATAATACCTTCATATATCTTACTCCCTTTTTAATTTAAAATTTATATACTTCTTAATATATGTTATAAAAAAAAATATTTATTATCAACATCTATTATAAAATTTTTATTTTTAGCTTTCTAATTTTCTTTATACATTTAAGAAATCAAGAATTATTGACACAATTATACACATTAGTATATAATTTACTTGAATTTAAAAGGTAATAATTTATTTTATAAATTTTGAAAACTACTTTATGCTTGGGAGGAGATAAATATATGAGTAAAGATAATAATGGCTTGAGTTTTTGGGGAGTTGTAGGAGCTGTACTTGTAGCATTAATAATATTCTCATTATGTGGTTAATATGATACGATATGATTTCTATACCGAAGATGATAAACAAAATGTTTTTTTTATCTTATTATCGGCAATCCTTTTTTATATTAATGAACTAATAAAATTTAAGGTAGATGTACCTTATTTAGGATATTTACTTAGAAATCATTATAATGATTTTTGGGGTGGATTTTCATTCATGGCTTTATTAAATGTTATCCTACTTTTTAGTAAATATAATAAAATAAAAAAACTTACAATTATTCTTCTTTTCGGGCTAATGTGCAGCATATTTTGGGAAGTGATCACACCATTTTTTTTAGTTACTAGCACGGGAGACTTTTGGGACTTTGTTTCATATATTTTAGGATTTTCGTTTTATTGGCTAATAAAAAAATTAAAAAACAAAGATACAACATATAGTATTTATTGATTTCTTCTCAATTTTAAATCTTTTAAGAAAAATTAAAGCCATTACTTAATTTAAATAAGTAATGGCTTTTTTATATTTATTCTATATATATTTATAAAGTTTAGATAATTAACCCTATTAATTATCTAATAGGACAAATTCCACCTTCGCACCCTTCATTTCCAATATCAAATTCGACCTCTTCTTTTTCGTATTTAGATATTAATGAAGGTACAAAAGGCTTCATTTCTTTCACTCTCTTTTCATATTCTTCCTTATTTATAGCTTCATATGGTAATAACTCATAAAAACTATCATCTAGTGGCAGGAATGATACAGCAACAACTGAATCCCAATTATCCCATACCCACTGTTCAACTTCTTCCCACTCATGATTTCTAACATGAACAGTTATTGAACAATTATGCTCAACATAGTTTTCCATAAACATCTTGTAATTTTCAAGTTGTTCTATAGCACTTACTTCATACTTAGTTTTTCCTTCTGGAGCCTTAACTGGGAATTCCACTACTTTAGTTGTGCAATTTTCAATACTTTGGCCTACCTCTGGTACTACTGGATAGCCTAATTCCTCACATACTTTAACTAATGGATCATCACTTGATATTCTAACACGTCTTATAAAGTATGGTGAATGTGAATAATGCACTCCACTTGATACTGTAGGTAATTGAGATAATGTACCTTCTGGTTTAATTGTAGTTACTAAAAGTGGTTCATTTTGTCCTAATTCCTTAGCATACTCTAATGCGGCATCTTTTGCTGCCTTTTTTAGTTTTCTAAGCAATTCTGCTTCTTGCTCCTTAGTAAAGCTAGTTGCATTTATCATGTCTTGCCATCCAGTTAATGAACATCCAATTAATTTATCTCTTTGCTGTACTCTATCCCAATCTGGAAGTTCAAGTTCTACACAAGTCATTCTATATCCTGCTCTTGCTGATAATCTTTGTGCTTCAAGTAATGCTTTTTCATCTAAACTCCCATTTTCTTTAACAAAAGCAAATACATTTACAGTTGTTAAATTACATAAGCCTTGTGAATCTAATAATATTTCACCACATGGATTAACTCCATTCATATTTGGCCTTCTCTTCTCAGCAGCTTCAGCATTTATCCATCCTGGTTCCCCTGAATATCTCATTTTTTCTATATTCCATTTTAATCTTTCTCTAGATGGCTTCTTTGTATAATAAATTGAATTATTGCTCATTTGTCTATGAATTAAATCTTTATTAACGCTCCACTTGCCATCTTCTTGCTTATATAAATTAGATTTTGCTTCTATACATTCTTCATCATTAGCATCAATTATTACCATTTCAGCAGTTCTTCTAACGCCACCTACTACAACATTTTCTCCAATAATGTTAGCAATGTCTAAACAGTCTATAGGTGCAAGCTTAATATTATCCTTTTCTAATAAAAGTGATTTTCTTTTTATTACCTTATCAATTTTGTAGAACATGTTTTTTAAGCTTTCATGTCCAGATGCTGTACCTCCAAAGGTTCTAAGTCTTTCTCCTTTTGGTCTTACATGAGAATAATCTATAATTATTGTATTTATATTTCTATATTGGCTTCTTCCAACAAGATTTAAGAAATGCTCTAGTGCTTGAACCCATCCTTCTTTTGAGTCTCCTATTATAATTTCAGCTGAAGTATTATTATAAAAAACTAATGATGTACTATCTTCTCTAAGCATTTTAGGCTTCTCTACATAATCCTTATGAATTAATTTATAATTAGTTCTAAGTTTAGGTATCTTATTTACATCTTCTCTAAGAACTCTTACTCCAACTCCAGAACCTATCATAAGTAAATAAAACAAATCTGTAAAAGCCTGGAATGAATCAATTTTTTGGAATGCACAATTAAAATTACTCATAGGATATTGCTTAGAAACATTTGTATTTCCTACCCAAAAAGTTCTTCCAGATAAAAATTGCCTAAGGTTAAATACATTATCATATAGTTTTTCTGCTTCTTCCTTTGATGTTGGCACTATAGAAGTATTATATTCTACGGCTCTTCTTACAGTTTCCCACCAATACTCTCTTCTTCCTTGTTCCATAAGAAATCTAGAATATGTTCTATAATAAACAAAGTTACCTAATTGACCCATAGGAGATGAATTGTGTTTGTATTTGCTTACAAAATCATCTTTTATCATCTTATAGGCTTCTTTACTTAAATTTTTTCTTCTTTCTTTTTCTTTTTCACTTCTATATATTATATATCTTTTTGCTACATCTTTTCTTTCACTATCCATCAATTTGAACTCTACAACATCTTGTATATCTTCAACTTCATGATACTTTTCAGGTCTATTAGATAAACTTATAAATACCTCATTTGCTATTTGCTCACTTAAATTATGATCTACTCCAATTTTAGTTTCTTCCATTGCCTTTTCAATTGCCTTAACTATTTTATCCTTAGTAAAATCTACTAAGTTTCCATCTCTTTTTCTTACTTTCATATTAACACCTCATAAATTATAGTTAAATTAATAATACTAGATAAATTTCATTATTTATCCATCCATATAATTATACTACATATTGTGTATTTATCCATAGTATTTTTAAAAATATACAATATATTGTTATTATGATGTGGATAAGTTAATATTAGTATCTTCTTTATCTGCAAATTGACTATTATAAAGATCTTTATAAAAACCGCCTTGCTTAATTAACTCTTCATGAGTTCCTTGCTCTATTATATTTCCATTGTTAATTACTAGTATTAAATCAGCACTTTTTATTGTTGAAAGTCTATGCGCTATAACAAAACTAGTTCTACCCTTCATTATATTTCTCATAGCTTTTTGTAGTAATAATTCTAATCTAGTATCTACCGAACTTGTAGCTTCGTCTAAAATTAATATAGCCGGATCTTTAAGTATTGCCCTAGCTATAGTTAAAAGTTGTTTTTCTCCTTGAGATATATTTGAAGCCTCTTCGTTTAAAATCATATTATATCCATCTGGCAAGGTCTTAATAAAGTGATGAACATTTGCAATCTTAGCAGCTTCTATTATTTCTTCTTTTGATGAACCAAATCTACCATATTCAATGTTATCATAAATACTTCCATTAAATAACCAAGTATCTTGAAGAACCATACCAAACATAGCTCTTAAATCTTCGCGTTTCATATCTTTTATATCTACACCATCAATTTTAATTGAACCGCTTTGAATTTCATAAAATCTCATTAAAAGATTAATTAAAGTAGTTTTACCTGCTCCAGTTGGTCCAACTATAGCTACCATTTGGCCACTTTTAATCTCTGCACTTAAATCTTCTATTAATATCTTATCTTCATTGTAACCAAACTTTACATGTTCAAAACTTACATTTCCTTTTGGATTTTCAAGTTTATTAGTATTATTTGAAACTTTCACCTCTTCTTCTTCCTCTAAAAATTCAATTACCCTATGAGCTGCAGCCACTGCTGATTGTATTGCTGATGATAATTGAGTTACTTGAGATAAAGGTTGATTTATTTGCCAAATATAACGTATAAATGCTTGAAGATTACCAACAGTTATACCTCCTGATATTACTGTTATAGCACCTACAACACCTATTGCTGCTATTCCTAAATAGCTAACAAGACTTACTAAAGGCGACATGATACTTGATATAAATTGAGCTTTAAAGCCTGCTGCACACAATTCTTCATTTGCTTCTATAAAATCACTTAATGAATCTTCTTCTTTACCATATAACTTTATTTCATTAAAGCCAGTATACATTTCTTGAACTCTTCCATTAAGTCTTCCTAAAGCTGCTTGTTGCTTATTAAATAACCCTTGTGATTTTTTTACTATTATATTAGTAATTAAAATACTTAATGGTATTATTAGAGTTGCTAATATTGCAAGTTTAATATTAATTGAGTACATCATTATAAGTGC
>VSSQ01001012.1_pt1 | contig 12363 bp, 10 predicted proteins | sample 4763081 | NCBI WGS metagenome assembly VSSQ01 (sample SAMN12137344, study PRJNA551015) | bioreactor metagenome | isolation source: SDC9 anaerobic chlorinated ethene degrading culture | place: USA: Knoxville, Tennesee | collected 2015-01-01
CTTTATGTCCGCTGGTAATATAATAATACGGTAAAGCTAAAAATAATATTCCTCCAATAAAGTTTCCGATAGATACTAGAATAATATTATATGCATATCCACCTATGGTTATTGTTGATGGATCTATTAAGTATCCCATAGCGAGAAATCCCATATTTGCTACACTGTGTTCAAATCCTGCTGTTATAAATGTAAATAAGCACCAAAATATCATTAATATTTTAGCAGTTTCTTCTTTTAACTTATAACACATCCAAACTGCTAAACAAACTAATATATTACATAAAATTCCTTTTAATATAAGTTGTCCTGCTGGCGTACTTATTTTAGAATAAGCATTATTTACAATAAATTCTCCAATATATTCACTTTTTCCACTAGTTAAACCAGCTTGTACAAATAATATTGCTCCAAGAATTCCACCTAAAATATTTCCAATCCAACTTGCAAACCATATTTTTATAGCATCAACCCAAGTTACTGTTTTTTCTAAAGCTCCCATAGTCATTATCATAGCATTACTTGTAAATAAATCTCCGCCTGCCATTAATACTAAACTAAGAGCCACACCAAAGGATGCTCCCATTAAAATCTTATAAGTTTCTATTCCATTATGATGCATTATTCCACCTATAGTGTAAATAAGCATAATTCCTAAACTTACAAATAAACTTCCAATCATTGCACTAACTAAGTATCTCCCCGTACTTCTCCTTAGTAAGTTACTTTTAACTTCTGCTGAGTGGGCTAAATTATGAATTTCTTTACTGTACATGATATCCCCCATATTATAGTTACTTTTTTAACAATTATTAATATAAATAAATTTCATTTTTTACTAACACATTTTACAATGAAAAACAAAGTTTTGCAATGAAAACTTTGTTTTATCCTTGTTTATGTTTAATTTTTATTTAAATTCTTTTTTTATCTTATTTATATAATATTTTCTTATTTCCTCATATTCTAAAAGTGATTTTCTAGTAACTTTAACTTTTATACCATGATCTTTTATAAAAGTTTTCCATGAATTATTTTCTCCAAAAATATCTTTTTCTATATGATTTCCAGGAAGCATTAGTATCGGAGCTAATGTTATTTCATCAATTTTATCTTCTAATAAATATCTTGTAACATCTTCTTTTCTTATGTCTCCTTCTAATGTTCCAATATAAGTATTTTTGTATTGATTTTCTATAAATACCGTTTTTAATTTATTATAAGCTTCTGTACTTATTGTTTTAGATCCATGACCAACTAATACTATGTTATCCTCTTTTGGTAAATCACTTTCCATCGATTTAGCAATTAAGTTACAGGACTCTATTAATTCTTCTTCTTTATCACTCATAAGAACTTTTCCTAAAATTATTTTTGAAAAAGAATAATCGTATTCTTTTACGGTTTTTTCTATACTAGAGTACTCACTTCCTTCAATTACATGAAGTGGTTGTATATATACTTCTTTATACCTATCATTACTTAAATTAAATAAAACTTGCTCTAATCTAGGCACTACTTTTCCATATTTATTAAATAACATATTGGATAATACACTTGAAGTAAAAGCCTTACAAACATGATACTTTTCTTTTACACTTTCTCTTATTTCTTTTTCAAAGTTTTCTAACTCATTAATACCTTCTAAATTGGCTGTTCCAAAAGAAACAATAATTATTGCTTTAGACATATGCACCTCTCTATTCTATATTAAAATTTTTAAATACCTTTAAAAACTTATTTATATGTTCTTCAGTATGAGCAACACTTAAAAATAAAGATTCATATTGTGATGGTGGTATATTAATCCCATTTAACAACATGTGCTTAAAGTATTTTTTAAAAATTTCTTCATCACAAGTTTTAACATCACTATATTTTTTAACTTCCTTTGATTCTGTAAAAAATAAGGTAAACATTCCTCCACACCTATTAACTATTAATGGAATATTTTTTTCTTTTGCAATATCTAATACACCATCTTCTAACATCTTTCCAAGCTGATTTATTTTATCATAATATTCTTCTTTATTTCTTTTTAATTTATTTAAAGTTGCGATTCCTGCTGCCATTACAATTGGATTTCCTGACATAGTTCCAGCCTGATAAACCTCTCCAACTGGAGATAAACATTCCATTATTTCTTTTCTTCCACCATATGCACCACAAGGAAGTCCTCCCCCTATTATTTTTGCATAAGTCACTAAATCTGGCTTCGCATTAAATAATTTTTGTGCTCCTTCGAAAGCTACTCTAAATCCACTCATAACTTCATCAAAAATCAATAAAGATCCATATTGGTCACAAAGTTCTCTAATAAAGTTCATAAAGTCTTCTTCCGCTTTTACAACTCCCATATTCCCTGCAACTGGCTCTATTATAACACCTGCAATATCTTCTCCATATTTTTTGAATAAATCTTTAATACTTTCCTTATCATTATATGTTGCTATAAGTGTGTTTTTTATACTATCTTCTGGCACTCCTAATGATCCAGGGATTCCATTTGTTAACACTCCTGAACCTGCCTCAATTAAAAATCCATCAAAGTGCCCGTGATAACACCCTGCAAATTTTATTATTTTATTTTTCTTTGTATATCCCCTTGCAAGCTTTATAGCACTCATAGTTGCTTCTGTACCTGAGTTCACCATTCTTATCATATCTATATTTTTTAAATTTTTACATAAAAATTTAGACATTATAAGTTCTAACTCTGTCGGTGCACCAAAAGCTATTGAGCTTTCAGAAACTTCTTTAATACATTTTACTACCTCGTTATCACAATGGCCTAAAATCATTGGTCCCCAAGCTAATACAAAATCTATGTACTCATTACCTTCTTCATCTACTATTATTGCCCCTTTTCCGTTTTTTATAATGGGCGGAGTTAATCCTGTACTTTTATATGATCTTACTGGAGAATTTACTCCTCCTGGCATATATTTTTTAGACTCATGAAATATAACTTGATTTTTCATAATTTAATTCTCCTTTAGCCATTTAGCTGCTTCTAATGCATGATATGTTATTATAAAATCTGCTCCTGCTCTTTTCATAGAAAGAAGCATTTCTAGAACTATTCCTTTTTCATCTATAAGGCCCATTTTAGCCCCAGCCTTTACCATTGCATATTCACCACTAACATTATAAGCACAAATAGGCACATTAATTTTATCTTTTGCTCTTCTTATAATATCTAAATATGATAGTGCCGGTTTTACCATTATTATATCTGCACCCTCATTTATATCCCATTCAATTTCTCTTAAAGCTTCTTCTGAATTAGCAGGATCCATTTGATAAGTTTTTCTATCTCCAAATTGAGGTGCAGAATGAGCAGCTTCTCTAAATGGTCCATAAAAATATGATGAATATTTTGCTGAATAACTCATTATTGCAACATTTTCATATTTATTTTCATCTAATATATTTCTTATATATGCAACTCTTCCATCCATCATATCTGAAGGTGCAACCATATGAGCTCCAGCCTTTGCATGAGATAGTGCTATTTTACCTAGTATTTCTAATGTTTTGTCATTATCAATATTTGATTCGTTTAATATTCCACAGTGTCCATGACTTGTGTATTGACACATGCAAACATCTGTAATTATATATAAATTATTTGAGAGTTCTCTTATTTTCTTTACAGCCTTTTGTACTATTCCATCATTATTAAAACTCTCTGATCCACATTCATCTTTATGCTTTGGTAATCCAAACAAAATTACACCCTTTATATTAAGACTTTCAACTTCTTCTATTACTTCGTGTAATCTATCTATTGACCAATGATAATTGCCTTCCATAGAAGTTATTTCTTCTTTTATATTTTCTCCTTCAACAACAAAGATAGGGAATATGAAATCATTAGTATTTAATTGATTTTCTCTAACTAAATCTCTTATTGCTGAATTTACTCTTAATCTTCTTCCTCTTTTAATCATATTATTCACCTTTGCTTTCCTTAAACCTATTATATATCTCTATTATTTCATCTAAGAATCCATCTTCTGAATGTTTTTTACACATATGTGCTTCCTGTATTGAATTTTCTTTTAAAGCTTTATATGTTTGAGGACCAATTGCAATATTAAACTTTGATTTTATATCATCTATACTAAAGATATTTATCATATTATTTACAGTACTTGGACTTGTGTATAATATAAAATCTACCTCTTCAAATACCTTTTTATTTTTTACTTCACCACAAATTGTATTATATGTATGAACTTTATCTACATGTAAACCTAGTTTTTCAATTTCTTCCTTTAAATATTCCCTACTTAAAGAAGAGCATGGTATTAATACTTTTTCTCCTTTAACTAAATAGGGGGCTAATTCTTTAAAAAGTCCCTCTCCAACAAATTCTCTTCCCATTATAAAGCTTTGAATTCCTCTTTCTTCTAAGGCTCTTTTAGTAGCCTTACCAACAACAGAAAACTTAGCTTTTATAGTTCTTATATCAATTTTATTTTCTATTATGTAATCAAAGAATATATTAACTCCATTTACTGAAGTAAGTATTATGTGATTATATTCACCTAATTTATCCTTAACAAAATTTAAGTTTTCTTTAGTTTGTTGTATTTTTATAGAATTTATTTCCGTTACTTCTGCTCCTAAATCCCTAAGTTTCTTCTTTAAATTAGAAGACTGTTCTCTTGATCTTGTTACACATATATTAAGTCCAAAAAGCGGCTTTTTCTCATACCAATTTAACTTATCGCTTAATTCAACAACATCTCCCATAACAATTATACATGGAGATTTAAGCTTAGCCTTTAAAACTTTTTCTTCTATATCTTCTAAAGTTCCAATTACTTTTTTTTGCTTTGATGACGTTCCTCTCATTATTACTGCGACTTTAGTATTTTTGTCTTTTCCATTCATTATTAAGTTTTCTTTTATTATGCTAAGATTACTTAATCCCATCATAAAAACTAATGTGCCTTTTTCTTTAGATATTGCTTCCCAATTTATATTTAATGTTCCTGCAGTCATACCTGTTATTATATGAAAACTTTGAGCCATTCCTCTTTGTGTTATTGGAATACCTGCATAGTTCAATACTGATATTGGAGAAGTTATGCCTGGAACTACTTCAAAATCTATTCCCTCTTCAATTATAGAAAGTACTTCTTCTCCTCCTCGGCCAAAAACATAAGGATCTCCCCCCTTAATTCTCCCAACAGTATGCCCTTCCCTAGCAAGTTTTATTAAAATTTCATTTATTTCTTCTTGAGTTCTATAATGACATCCTGGTTCTTTTCCACAATAATATATTTTACAATCTTCTTTTAAATAATTTAATATATTATTTGAAACTAATCTATCATATAAAACAGCAGTACATCTTTTTAATGCTTCTACTGCCTTTAATGTTAATAACTCTTCATCTCCTGGTCCAGTACCTATTATATAAACTTTACTCATTTTTATTATCCTTTCAAAATCTTTTCAGCCAATTTAAATCCTAGTTCTATATTTTCATTTTTATTTCCAAGTATATCTTTCTTTATCATCTTTCCATTTACATTAAAGGTTCCTATCATATATAAATCATTATCTGTTATTTCTGAATAAACACCAATAACACTATGACAATCACCATTTAATCTTCTCATAAAACTTCGTTCTGCTTCTACTGCAGTCCTAACTTCTTTATTATCTAGATTGCGTAAGTACTCGTTATACTCACCATTTTTCAATACCTCTATTCCTAATGCACCTTGCCCTATTGCTGGTAAAAATATCTTCGGATCAAAATAATCTGTTATTATATTTTCTAAATTTAATCTTTTTAATCCAGCAGCTGCTAAAATTATTCCATCCATTCTTTCATTTTTCATCTTTTCTAATCTAGTTTGAACATTCCCTCTAATTGGAACTATCTTTAAATCTTTTCTAATTTCCTTTATCATAGCTGCTCTTCTTATACTACTTGTTCCTATAACTGCACCTTCTTTTAAATCATTAAAAGAAATATTATTGCTTGACACAAACACATCTCTTATATCTTCTCTTTCAGGAATTGCTGCTAATTCGAAATCCTGTGGTAATTCAAATGGTACATCTTTCATACTATGCACAGCTCCATGTGCTTCTTTATTTAAAAGTGCATATTCTATTTCCTTAACAAATAGTCCTTTACCACCTATTTTGTCAAGAGTTACATCTAGCCTTTTATCTCCTTCTGTAACTATTAATAATTTTTTAGAATCTATATTATATTTATCCTTTATAAGCTTAATTATTTTATCTGCTTGAATTTGGGCTAACTTACTTTTTCTAGTTGCAATAATTAACTCCATAAAACTTCTCCTATAAATCTTTATATATTTTTTTTACAATCTCTTTTCCAAAAAATAGTTCTAATACTAATTTATCTTTTCTCTTTATATATATATATTTAAAATCTTCACTACATACGAAGTTTATAATTTCTTTTTTATTTTTTTCAATGAACTTAGCCTTGTCTCTAATCTTTGATGAATATTCAATAAAATCATCATAATTATTTAGTATATCAAAAACTTTATTGGATAACATTATTGCTCCTTTTGGATTTCCATTCTTAGTGTTCAATGCAAAAGTTATATTTTTTAATTGCCTCTGCATTGGTGCCACAGCCATTCCTTTTATATAATCAGAAGCAAATATGTATATTTTAAACTCATCCTCACAGTCCTTTTTTATCTCAAGATTTATATTTTCATCATTTGTAGATATTATTACTAAATGTTTATTTTTTATAAATTTCTTATTATAAGTTCCCTTTATAAGTTTAATATTTTTTAAATCATAAAATTCACTTATAAAATTCAAAGATAAAACTTCAACTTGACATCCATTCTCTAGAAATTTCTTGCATTTTAAATAGCTAGCTTTTCCTCCACCAACTATACCAACACTTAACTTATTTGACATTATAGACAGATAAGTGTAGTTTAAATCTTCTTTAGAAATATCTTCTCTAATATCCTCATACATTCTTCTTCCTGCCCCTTTAATTTTTCTTCTTTTAAAACTTCAATAGCTTTATTAACGTAATAGTCTGATGTACTTTTTATAAGCTTTTGTGCAATTTCTATATCTTTTTTATCTATGCATTTATTTTTTAATGTAACTTCTCTTTCTTCTATAACTTTAATACTATCAGTTTTCATATTCCTTATAATATTTGATATGTCTCTTGTATCTTTCCAATTAGAGAAGCGCTCTATATATTCACTTATTACATACTTAAATTTTATCATTTTATCTTTTCTTAGTTTTTTATTTTCATCATCAATTAAACTAATGTCATCAATATCATAAAGTTCCACCCTTTTAAAATCCTTAATACTACTATCTACATCTCTTGGAAGAGCTAAATCAAAAATTACTAGCTTATTTCCATTACTTTCAATATGCTTTTTTTCTATAATTAAGTGTGGGGCTGAAGTACAAGAAATCACACAATCCATATTATTAATTATATTTCTTCCATCTTCATAATTCATTATTTTAACTCTGTCATCATCTATATAGTCAACTTTTTCAACTTGCCTAACTACTAAATTAATTTCCTCTATATGACTAGAAATAGCATACTTCACTACTAACTTTCCAACTTCACCATATCCTATTACCATAATTCTTTTTGAACCTTTTTGAATTGCTTCATTTATTGAAATAGATGCAGAAGATATTGGTATTTCATAAAATCTTCCTTCTGTTCTAAATCTTTTACCACATGTAATTGCTTCTTGAAATAGTCTTTGAAGATCATGTTTAACTGCCTTAATTTCAAGAGCTAATTGATATGAATCTTTTATTTGTCCAAGTATTTGATCTTCTCCTAATATTTTAGAGTGAAATCCACAGACTACTTCCATTAAATGCCTTACAGTTTCTTTTTCTTTTAAATAAAAACAATATTCTTTTAAGTTTATATCCCATTTTAATATTTCAAAAATCTTTTTTAATCCTTCTTCATCACTTAAAGAACCATTAAAATAAATTTCTGTTCTATTACAAGTACTTAATATAACAACTTCATCAAAATATTGTATTAATTTTTTTGTATATTCCTCTCTCCTTTTAGGAGACAAAGCTAACTTTTCTCTTATTTCCACCTTTGTATTTTTCTTAATTCCTAAAAGCTGAATCATAATACTACTCCTAATTTATTTTAATATCTATTTATCTCTAGTTTTTTATCATACCTTTATTATACTCTTATTACAAACTTTTTTCACACTTGTAATAAAATGCGAAGCATTTTTCAGTTCATAGTTCACAAGGCACAGTTCACAGTTGTTTTGATTTTATATGTAACAGGGAACAAGGTATCAGGTAACAAGTACTAAATGTAAACTATAATTAAAAATTAAGAAACATCTAGTTCAAGGTAAGCTTAGGGACAGTAGTTAGTTTTGTGCAGCAAAACAACCTCAATTTTTCATTCTTGTATTTATAAATTGCTTTGAAATTTATATCATAACCTGTTACCTTTTACTTTATTCCAAAAACTATGAATTATAGTGAGAAACTAGAAGTACTTGGTGAAGAAAAAATTGCTATGCCTTAGAGTTGTTGGTTTGTCTGAACGTAGTCGAGTTAACCAAAACTCTTGGCATAGCAATTTTTTGAAGCCTAGTACTTCTTTCGTAGCTATTAGCTTATGGAGCATCTTCTATTTATTTTTGACTCTTGTTCACAGCTTAAAATTATTAATATTTTACTCCGCTCCAATAAATGTTTTCTTTAAGAATTGCTTTATCTGAAAGCTGAACTCCCTCAAGAGCCCACTTTTTGAATTCCATAAAACCTGTTCTATCAACGATATATCCTATGTGTTCTTTTCCTTCTGGGGCATCCTTTGCAATATATTCCTTAACGTATTTATAAGTATTTAATATTATTTTTATTATACTTTCTTCATCTACCCATATTATAAAATCTTCTGCTAATCTTGGATTTTTCTTTCCTGTTCTACCCATTATAGCTAATCTATAATATTTTTCTTTACTTCTGCTCCAAGCTCCTGTTGGACAACTAATAACACATTGTCCACATCCTATACATTTGCTATGATCCCTAACAGGTCTATAATTTTCTCCATGTAAAGCTCCTGTTGATTTTTTACTGCAAGCTTTAATACACGCTCCACAAGATACGCATCTACTGCTATCGAATTGTGGCTCTGTCATTCCTATTATTCCAAAATCATGCATTCTAGCTTTTATACAATCATTAGGACATCCTGTTAAAGCTATTTTAAAATGTAGATCATTTGGGAATATTGCTTTTTCTATTTTCTTAGCAAAGTTTGTTGTATTATAATTACCAAATGGACATACCTTGTTTCCTATGCATGCTGATACATTTCTTGTTCCTGCTGCTGTATATCCCTTTCCTGGAACTTCTTGATTTATTTCTAATCCTTCTATTATAGGTTGTAACATGATATTAACTTCTGATATATCTTCCATATCTATTCCCGGAATTTCAAAGCCTTGTCTTGTTGTTAAGTGAACTGTTCCATTACCGTATTTATCTGCAATTTCTTGAATTAATCCTAAATATTCAGCCTTTAATAATCCACCAGGAACTCTTACTCTTGAAGCTGTCATTCCTCTTTCCTTTGTAACTCTAAAGGCATTTTTTTTAAGCTTTTTAGTATTGATATCCGTAGTACTTGTATTCATAGCAATTCCCCCTAGTCTATTAAATCTTTTCCTTTTGAATAATTAAACACAGGTCCTTCTAAGCAAATATATGTATCATCTATTTTACAATGTCCGCATTTTCCTATTCCACAACACATTTTTCTTTCTTGTGATATCCATATATTTTCTTCTTTAATTCCTAGCTTTAAAAATTCTAATACAGTAAATTTCATCATCATAGGAGGTCCAACCACAACAACTTGTACGCTTTTTATATCTTTTATATCAAGTTCTGGAACATATTTGGTTACGAGCCCAACTTTACCTTGATATCCTTCTTGCGCTCCATCTACTGTTAATATTACATTTATATTCTTTTCCCAGGTTTTTATATCTTCTCTAAATAATATATCTTTAGGAGATTTAAAACCTGAAATTAAAGTGAAACTTTTACAATCATTTGTATTATTTGAAAAATAATCTACAATTCCTTTAACAGGTGAAAGTCCAGTTCCTCCAGCTACTACTATTACTTCCTTATCTTTGTAATTATTTATATCAAATCCATTCCCATAGGGTCCTCTTAAAAATAGCTTATCTCCAACATAATTATTGAAAACTTCATCTGTAACTTTACCAACTCTTCTTATTGTTAAATCAACATAATTTTCACCTATTCCGCTTACTGATATAGGTGCTTCACCAAATTTCGGAATTGAAACTTCAAAAAATTGTCCTGGCTTCACATCTCCTTTAAAAGCCATTCTAAAAGTATATTCTATTTCTGTATGTTTAATAACATCTAATATTTCTGATATAAAAGGTAAATATTCATTTTTAGTCATTCTTAGTCACCTCATCCATAGCTTTTTCTAATTTATTTATACAATTTGAGAAGGATATATATTGAGGACAGATATCATCACATCTTCCACATCCTACACACATATGATGTCCCCATCTTTTTTTGTAATCATGAACTTTATGAAGAACTTTAAATCTCATTCTTTGCCCTTTATCTTTTCTAAAGCTATGTCCTCCTGCCATATCAGTATATCCATCTACATGACATGAAGCCCATACTCTTCTTCTTTCTCCAACTTTCCCATTGTCTTTGTAGAATATGTCTTGCATAGTAAAGCATGTACACGTTGGACAGACAAAGTTACATCTACCACAAGCTATACATCTTTCTGAATATTCATTCCACATAGTTGATTTCATAACTTTTTGGTCTAAGTTATCTGGTATGCTAACTTCAATTTCATTATCTTCTACAAAGTCTGGAGTTACATTTAAAGTTTCATTACTTAATGCTTTAAATATATTTTCAAATTCTTCATCTTTTATATCTAAATATACTTCTTCTCCATTTTGCTTAATATAAGCATTATATTCATCTGTTTTATTTGTTTCCATACTTACACAAAAACAACTCTTAAAGCTTTTTTCACAACCTATTAAAACAAACTTAGCTTTTTCTCTTAATTTTTTATAATATGGATCTTCAAATTTATTGTTTAAATAGATATTATCTATTCTTTTTAAAGAATGTATATCACAACTTCTTAAAAAAATTAATATTGATTTTTCATCAACTTCTGGTTCCTTAACTTCATTTTCTGTAAAGAAAAATAATGTTTGTGTTATTGGAAGTAAAACTTCTTTATATGAAAACTGTGATTTTTTATCAAACTCTATTTCTTGAATTTTTGATATTTCACCATATCTAACTATATCAGTGTCTGAAAAGGTTCCTTTTCCCTCCAAAACCTTTGGTGCATATATCTTATATTTTTTTGATAACTCTTGTAGTCCTTTGTTAAATTCTTTTACTTTAAGCTTATATCCCATCTTAAACACCTCTTAGTTTATTTCTTTAATTTACTTTTTTCTTTCTTGATATTATGTAATAAGGTATTGCCATAAATACAATTCCTCCAACCATATTGCCTAGAGTAACAAGTATAATATTATAGGCATACCCAGTTATACTTACAGCTGCTCCAGCTGGTGAAATCAATCCTATTGTTAGTAAAGTCATATTTGCTACACTATGCTCAAATCCTGCTGTTATAAAAACAAATAAACACCAAAATATCATTATAAGCTTGGACACTTCTTCTTTACATTTAAAGCTGCACCATACTGCTAAACAAACTAACATATTACATAGTATTCCTCTGAAGAATAAATCACTTGCTGGTAAAGACATTTTAGTAGCACTAGTTTTTGCTATAAATTCTCCCACTGGGCCATTTGCTAAACCAGCCATAAAAAATAATGATCCTGCAAGTATTGAACCTGTTAAGTTTCCAATAAAACTTACTATCCAAACTTTAATGGTATCTGACCAAGAAACTATCTTATTTAATGATCCAACAGCCATTACAAAATTATTCCCTGTAAATAATTCAGAACCTGCAAATATTACTAAACTCAAGGCTACTCCAAATGATAATCCCATAACAATTTTAGTTGCTGATGAATTAGCTGAACTAAGTAATCCTCCAATTGTAAAAATCAGCATAATTCCAAGTCCAACATAGATTCCAGCAAGCATTGCGCTTATAAAATAACCAATTTTATTTTCTTCTAATAAATCTACTTTTGCTTTTGCTGCTGTCGATACTTTATTAAATTCTTCAGTGAACATAATTTTCCCCCTTATTATTGTGATTATAATCACAATCTCTAC
>VSSQ01001013.1_pt1 | contig 12360 bp, 11 predicted proteins | sample 4763081 | NCBI WGS metagenome assembly VSSQ01 (sample SAMN12137344, study PRJNA551015) | bioreactor metagenome | isolation source: SDC9 anaerobic chlorinated ethene degrading culture | place: USA: Knoxville, Tennesee | collected 2015-01-01
ATTCAAACATGGAAGATACTCCGTTATCAACGGATGATGATTTTGATTTATAAACCAAACAAACTTAAAAATGGCTACTTTAAAGGCGTTCAAAGGACTCCGCCCCCCGAAAAACATCGCACATCTCGTTGCATCACGTCCATACGATGTGCTTAATTCAAAAGAAGCACGTGTTGAAGCAGAAGGAAATGAATACACACTTCTGCATATTATCAAACCCGAAATCGACCTGCCCGAAAACATTGATGAACACGACGAGGCAGTGTACAACAAGGCTCATGAAAATCTGACCAAATACCGCGAAAATGGTTGGCTGGTGCAGGATGATAAGGATTATCTCTACATCTACGCTCAGACCATGAATGGCAAAACCCAGTACGGAATTGTAGGCTGTGCCGGTGTTGACGATTATCTGAACAACGTGATCAAAAAACACGAACTCACACGCAAGGACAAGGAAGAAGACCGTATGAAACATGTGCGTATCACCAATGCCAACATGGAACCGGTGTTTTTCTCCTATCCGGCTCATGCTGAGCTCGACAACATGATCATGGACTATGCAAAATCGAACCCCGCTGAATACGATTTCACCGCCACAGACGGCGTTGGACATCATTTCTGGGTGATCCGCGACGAAGCCATGATTGCAAAAATCATCGGCATTTTCGAAACTTTTCCTGCAGTTTATGTAGCTGACGGACATCACCGCACCGCTGCAGCAGCATTGGTTGGTAAAGAAAAACGCGGACTGAATCCGGGCTTCACCGGCAAAGAGGAATTCAATTATTTTCTTGCTGTTCATTTCCCCGACAATCAGCTTACCATCATTGACTACAACCGCGTGGTGAAAGATCTGAACGGCATGAGCGCCGCTGAACTTATCGAAAAGCTGAAACTGAATTTTGACGTGGAACTGAAAGGAAGCGATATCTACAAACCCGATCAGCTGCACAATTTCAGTATGTATCTCGAAGGCAAATGGTATTCATTGACAGCCAAACACGGCACCTTCAACGACAACGATCCGATCGGTGTGCTCGACGTGACCATTCTTTCAGAACTGGTGCTCGACAAACTGTTCGACATCAAAGATCTCCGCACCGATAAGCGCGTTGATTTTGTTGGCGGTATCCGCGGTCTGGGCGAGCTTGTGAAGCGCGTTGACAGCGGTGAAATGAAAGTGGCGTTTGCTCTTTATCCTGTTACCATGAAACAGCTGATCGACATTGCCGACACCAACAACATTATGCCTCCGAAAACCACATGGTTCGAACCAAAACTCCGCAGCGGGCTTGTGGTTCATTCGTTGGAATAGTGGAGAAAATAGTTAGTTAATAAAAAGCATCGCGCGGATTTGTAATCCGTGCGATGTTTAATTTACGCGTGTTTGTATTCGTTCGCAGAATGACAGGGAAGTGTGGACATTGTCACGGATTATAAATCCGCACCAGAATAAGATTCGTTTAATTCGGCAACAAGAAGCGGTATTGCTGCCTAGTATTTTTTTTCGATGAGATCCCAGGTCGATGCCCGGGAACTAAGAACTCATCTGAATCAGTCTTCATCGCAGGTGAAGGCGGATTCTATCAGCGTTCATAAGATCTGCTAAAGGAAGTGAAATAATTTCGCGACCATTTGCGTCATTCGCGGAAGATAGAGGTGATAGATAGTGGAGTTTTTTTGTTTCTTTGCATACAATTATTTTCCTGTGTCGAAAGAAGAAGCCATATTGTTCATCACCCTGGCGGCAGCGGGCTTTCTGCTGTGCCGGATACCGTATGTGGGGAAATTCCTGCGGGTATTCAACACCCTTTTTCACGAAGGCGGGCACGCGTTGGCAGCCTGGATCACCAGCGGCGAGGTCTTGAAAGTTGAATTGTTTTACGACACATCAGGCACGACCATCACCAAAAGCAGTTCAAGGGGCGAGCAGATCATCATTTCGCTGGCCGGTTATGTGTTTGCATCGGTGGTGCCGTGGATTTTCATCATTCTGCTATCGGCCGGCTACGAATGGGCCTTGCATATATCCATTCTTGCACTGACAATTATTCTGCTCATGGTGGCAGTGCGTAACACATTCGGTGTTCTGTGGACTCTCGGAATGCTGGCGGCCTATTTTCTGGTGTTGTTCATGGCGCCGCAGTATTCATGGGCAATGGTTTATACATTCACAGGTATATTGCTGTTTGAAGGATTGTTTTCGGCCATTGTGGTTTTCTGGCTTTCGGTACGCAGTCCGGCCTCGTCGGGTGATGCGGCCAACATGAGCCGGTATACCGGATTACCGGTCTGGTTCTGGGGATTCTTTTTTCTGGCTCAGGCGGTTTTTTTCTTTTGGCTGGCAGTGATGATGCTATTCTGAGTTTTTGTTTTTCTGTTGCTCAAAGAACACAACGACGTGAATTTATTCCGCCACAGGCGGAACGAAGCACACGTCGCAGATTGTCAATATAAAAACCGTAATCATTTTCTGCAGAGTGAAATCAGCAAACGCATTTGCAAATTCACCCATGCAGAAAATTATCAAACACAACTCAGTTGAGTTTTTCATTGCAACGGCTTTTGCTGTACAATTTAAGCTGTGAATTATGGAATTACTATTTCGCAGATATTTATTGATAAAATTGCAATAGCCCGGAAATATTTTTTCAAAAAAGAACGCGGATAAGGAAATTTTTATAATTTTGCAGTCCCTAAAAGAAAAAATCGTTCTTTTAAAACATGCCCAGGTGGTGAAATTGGTAGACACGCTACTTTGAGGGGGTAGTGACCGTACGGTTGTGCAAGTTCGAGTCTTGTCCTGGGCACTTTAAGTATAAAGTTCTTAAAGTTTGTAAAGTTCATAAAGTTGAAAGATACTTGAAAAGCCTTTTTACTTTATAAACTTTCAACTTTCCACTTTCAACTTATCTTCGCCCGGATGGCGGAATTGGTAGACGCGCTAGTTTCAGGGACTAGTATTCGCAAGGATGTGCAGGTTCGAGTCCTGTTCCGGGCACAAAAAGCAGACTTCGGTCTGCTTTTTTGCTTTAACAGGACGAGAAGTTTATGCCGCTATTTCGTATATTTGTACATGCTTTGTTTTCCGAAAGCCAAAATCAATCTCGGTCTGCAGGTATTGCGAAAGCGACCCGACGGCTATCACGACATTGAAACCGCGATGGTTCCCGTGCCTCTGCACGATGCTTTGGAGGTGACTGAAACAGCTGCAAAAACGGAGATCAGAATGTATGGAACTGATATGATCATTCCGACAGAAAGCAATCTGGTTTATAAAGCATGGAAATTGCTGGCCGACCGGCACGGAATCAAACCGGTGGTTTTTCATCTGGTAAAGCAGGTTCCTTCAGGAGCCGGTCTGGGAGGCGGCTCTTCGGATGCAGCAGCAGCACTTGTTCTGCTGAACAATTTTTTCCGCCTTGAATTGCCAAACGATTTATTAAAATCATATGCAGCCGAACTCGGCAGCGACTGTGCATTTTTTATTGATTCAAAACCTGCATTGGCACAGGGCAGGGGAGAGATATTAAAAACAATTGAACTTGATTTGTCGCCTTTTTCAATTGCCATTGTCAAGCCCCTGAAACTGTCCGACGGACAAACAGGCGTGTCGACCCCGGTTGCGTATTCTCTTGTAAAACCTGATGCAGAAAGAATTTCACTAATCGAGACCATCTCTCTTCCAGTAAAAGAGTGGCGTAATAAGTTGATTAATGATTTCGAAAAACCGGTTTCTTCGGCATATCCTGAAATAAGTGAAACAGTGTTGCAACTGTACAATGCTGGTGCAGTCTATGCTGCCATGAGTGGCAGTGGTTCTGCCTGTTTCGGCTTGTTTGAAACTAAAAATCCCGCACTGAATTTCAGCCGGGATTTCTTTGTGCATTTTGCAAAAATGCAATAATTATTTTTCTTTTTTCCTGCTGCCGCCTTTATCTGACTTATTTTCTGGCGCCGGGCCAAGTCTGCGCGATATCACAATGAGTGCGATACCACCGATTATAAAGGGAATACTTAACCATTGCCCCATATTAAGCGACATGGTTTGTTCGAAGTCGACCTGAACATTTTTGATAAATTCAACAAAGAAGCGGAGAACGAAGATCATTGTAACCATCCAGCCGACCAGAAGACCACGGTTGATGACTCCGTTGCGTCGGTTGTACATGAAAAGCAGGATGAAAAAGATCAACATATATCCGAGCGATTCGTAAATCTGAGTAGGGTGATGAGGCAGTGTTTGTCCGTCGCGGACAAAAATAAAGCCCCAGGGAAGATCGGTCTGATATCCGTAAATTTCGCTGTTGAAAAGATTTCCGAGGCGGATAAAACTACCGGCCAGCGCTGTTGGAACTGCTATGCGGTCCAGAATATGAAGCATGGATCTGTTCCATGATTTTCTGGAATACAGGTAGAGTCCGAGAATAAGACCGATGGCGCCACCATGGCTTGCCAGACCGCCTTTCCAGACAAAAAGTATTTCTACAGGATGCGCGAGAAAATACGCTGGTTCATAAAAGAAGCAGTGGCCGAGCCTTGCTCCGATTATGGATCCCAGAATAATATATAGCGCCATTTTGTCAATTTCAGCCAGTGGAGCATTTTCCTTTTTGAAAAAATACTTTACAATGAAATATCCGACAAGAAATCCAAGAGCGAAAAGCAATCCATAATAGCGGACTTCGAGAGGCCCCATTCTGAACATTACAGGATCAACATTCCAGACGATGTAATTGAGCATAAAATTCAGTGTTTATTTTGACGCAATGCATTCGATTTCAACCATAACACCAAGCGGCAGGCGTACAACACCGTAAGCAGCCCGTGCCGGCGCGTTTTCGCTGAAATACTGTCCGTAAACTTCGTTCATTGGGGCAAAATTATCCATATTATCCAGCAGTACTGTGCATTTTACAACATCGCTATAATCATAACCGGCTTCGCGCAGTATGTAGCCCATGTTTTTGAGTACCTGATGAGTCTGTTCAGCAATGCCGCCTTCAACAATTTTTCCTGTTGCAGCATCAAGTGGAATCTGCCCTGAAACAAACAGAATATTTCCGGCCTGAACGGCCTGGCTGTAGGGGCCAACTGCTTTGGGGGCTTTTTCAGAGTGAATGATTTTTTTCATAGTCGCGTGATTTAAAGCAAAGGTAATAATTTTATAAAGATTTATCCTTATCAGCAATTCCCGGTGTAAGGTCGAACCAATTAATCACGAAGAAAACCTCCTGAATCTTAGTTACACAGATTAACTCAGAGTTTTGCCCGATTAAATCCACTCATTGCTACTCAGTGTGTACTCCTTCAAACTCTGTGTTACAAGGTTATTATCCTGCGTGCATTAAGCCCGCATCGGATGCAATAATCAGATTAATTTACGGGCATTTTAATGTGCTTGCCCTGCATCCCGGTGGGCGCTGCTTATTTCAAAAGTGTGAGGGCAGATGGTTGAAATTTTGTATGTTTGCATAAATCAACCGACTATGGAATTCCTTTCAATCCTGATTTCAATTCCCTGGACCGATATTCTTTGGATAGTTCTGGGGACAATTCTGACCATTGTTGGTATTCTCGGATGTTTTCTGCCGGTGATTCCCGGACCTCCGCTGAGTTTTGTAGCCTTGTTGCTTCTGCAGCTTAAAGAAGAACCCCCTTTCAGTCTCACTTTTCTACTGATTATGGCCGGAGTTACTATTCTGGTCACCGTTCTTGACTATGTTGTGCCGGTGGCCGGAGCTAAGCGTTTTGGAGCATCGAAGGCCGGAGTGTGGGGCAGTACTATCGGTCTGATCCTTGGAATATTTATTCTTCCACCCTGGGGGATAATTATCATGCCTTTTGTCGGTGCCCTTATCGGTGAGTTTATCGTTGGAAAGAAAAGTAAACAGGCATTCAAAGCGGCCTGGGGAACTTTTCTCGGTTTTCTCACGGGTGTCTTACTCAAGTTAATTGCTTCGGGAGTGATGGCATTCTATTTCTTCAGCAACATAATCTGACAAGCTGAATATTTATTAATTATCATCATTAGTGTTTTCACCGAATAAAAATACCTATAGGCCGTATTTGACGGAAGTTTTCAATTGTTTTCATACATTTGTATTATGTTCGGTAAAAGAGCAAAATACATAATTGACCCGATAACACTTTCTCTGCATACAGTAGAGAAATCGGGAAAATACCTGACAAAAAAGTTGCTGAGCGGGTTGGGATTGTCAGTGATTGTTGGAGTTCTTGTTGCCGGAGCTTTTTTTGCTTTTACTGACAGTCCGCAGGAAAACAGGATTACACGCGACATCAATTATTACCGTCTCCGGATGCAATTTCTCAACAACAAGACGGATGAGTTGCTGTCAATTCTGAACAGTTTGCAGGCAAAAGATGACAGGACTTACAGAACTATTTTTGCGATGGATCCGTTGACGGACGAGGAACGCAATCCAGGCGTAGGGGGCCCTTCCGGTGTTTATTCCCAGTTTGGATTGATAGAAAACGGCACTATTCTGTTGGAAACTGTTTCGAAGCTTGATCTCGTGAGCCGTAAAATTGTTGTTCAGTCAAATTCGTTCAGCGATTTGTCGGCTATGATTGAAAACAAAGAAAAAATGCTTGCATCTATTCCGAGCATAATGCCGGTAGACCGGAACAGAGTGAAATTTTCGAGTGGATTCGGGTGGCGTCAGAATCCATTTTCACGGTCGGGATCACAGTTTCATCCCGGTATTGATCTTGCGGGAAAAATCGGCACTCCGGTTTATGCCACCGGAGACGGAGTCGTTACTGATCCGCTTGGTTCAATGACCGGTTATGGGAATGTGATTGTTATAAATCATGGATTCGGATTTAAAACCTTGTATGCTCATCTTTCCAAAAAACTTGTGAAAGAAGGAGAAAAAGTAAAACGCGGTCAGATTATAGGATTGCTGGGCAATACTGGTCCAAGCACCGGGCCTCATGTGCATTATGAAGTTATCCGCAATGGACAGAAAGTAAACCCGATCAATTACATCTACAGTGGTTTTACGAATGAAGAATACCAGCAGCTTATCAAAGATGCTGAAGAAAACAGCAAGATTTTATCCTGATTTTATTCATATATTTTAAAAAAAAACTTAAATATCTGCTATTATCTGCAAATTATGTTGCTGATAACACACGCTACTGATTTTTGTTTATATAATATACGAACTCATATAAACGATCTGTCCGAAAATCTATATAAATGAACTTTTCATATATTTATTCAGGAATTTTTTATCTTTGAAAAAAATTGCCCATGAAAAAATATTTACTTCCTTTGATGACGTTGGCATGCGGTCTGTCTGTGCAATTGTTTGCCCAGACAGAAGGCAACAGTCCGACAGAAGTCATCTATCCTGACAAATTCATTGTGACCCCGGCTTTGCGCGACATGGTTCCGGCGGTTATTGATGAAAGTGATGCCAACCAGCAAAAACCTGAAATGAAAGACCGGGTACTCAGAAACCCGTTTTCGGAAAAAACAAATCCAAATGCCCAGCCAACTGGAGATGACCCAGCTGCACAAAAGATTATGGGAACCAAATCATCCATTCCAACCATTGTTAGTTTCAACGGACAAAATGGAAACGGAACTCCTCCTGATCCAACGGGTGCGGCAGGAATCGATCATTATGTTCAGGCTGTGAATTCATATTACCGGGTTTACACAAAAACCGGAAGTGGTGCAGCTGGTCCGTTTGCACTTGGCTCAATTCTTTTCAACTGCAATGACGGTGATCCAATTGTCATGTATGACAAATTTGCTCACAGATGGGTGATTACAGAATTCGATTATACCAGCCCGTATCATATTTATATGGCTGTTTCAACAACAGAAGATCCCACAGGAACATATAATTCATATCAGTTCACATCAACTGTTCTTCCTGATTATCTTAAATTTTCAATCTGGACCGACGGGTATTATATGACTGCCAATTACGGGACCTCGGAAAAAATTCTCGTTTTTGAACGTGATGTTATGATCGCTGGTGGAGCTAGTCCACGTATGCTCATCGACACCTACAATCCGCCCAATGCAGGGTATTTTTTCTGTCCTTTGAGTGGATTTGCCGATGGTGAGCTGCCTGCGGCAGGTACTCCATGCCCGATCTTCAGTTACGAAGATGATGGTTGGGGAACTGCATACGATGACGCTATTAATATTTACAATGCCACAACAGACTGGACAGCCGGTACTCTTTCGGTCGATTTCAAACAGACTCTGATGACCGATGCTTTTGACGCTTCCTATAACTCAGCATGGAATGATATTACCCAGCCGGGAACTACATCAAAGCTTGATGGCATCGGCGGTGTCTTTACATTCCGCGCTCAGCACAGGGTCTGGACAGGTTATAATTCAGTGGTATTATGTCATGGTGTAAAAGCAACCTCGACCAAATGGGGCATTCGTTGGTACGAACTGCGTCAGGATCAGTCCACCGGAACATGGAGCATTCATCAGCAAAGTACGTATTCTCCGGACGCTGATAGCCGTTGGTGTGCAAGTATTGCCATGGATGATTTTGGCGGAATCGGTATGGGTTATTCCAAATCCGGCACATCAACCTCTCCCAGTGCTTGTTTTACAGGACGTAACAACTGGGACCCGGTAAATCAGATGACATATGATGAAACTGTCGTAGCTGCCGGTTCTGGTGCTCAGTCTTTCACAAACCGATATGGCGATTACAGTCACACATCTATTGATGCTGTTGACGGATCTGTTTTCTGGTACACAGGCGAATACCTTTCAAGCGGTAGCCAGCGTACAAAGATATTCTCATTCCGTATTCCATACAATGCTTCGTTTGATGAATTTGCTGCAAGCGAAATCAATGCATATGCCGATGAGAATCTGATCCATGTTTCTGGAAACAATCTTCCTGCATCTGAAGAGCTCGTTGTTGATTTGTTTGACATTAAAGGACAAAAACAGAGTGGCGTTAAGGTAAACACAGTTGGTGGAATTTTCTCTGTTGAATTTCCGGCACAGGGTTTGACTGCAGGTGTCTATCTGGTTCGTGTTGGTAAAGAAAACACCTCATTCCAGAGAGTCATTAAAGTAAGCATACTCTAAAACTTTCGCCATATGAAATTGATTTTTGTTGTTCTGGCTTTATCGTTGTTTTCTTTCAGCAGTTGCAAATGTCACAAGGAAAAGCTGAAAAGTGATCAGACCAGTGAAGTTGTGAAAGGAGCCTATGAAGGAACGGTTTCGCACATGTACCGCGCAAGTGGTTGCAATACTGTAATTCTGGTCAGCGGGACCGAAAAAGTTGTTCTCATTCCTGTTGAAGGATTGCCCGAATCACTTGACGTTGACGGAAAGGTACTGACATTTGACTATGTTTCACTACGAATGCCACAGCCTGAAGCGTGCAGCAAGGGAATTCCGGCCAGACTCGAAAATGTAAGTGAAAAGTAATATTTGAAATTATCTGAGCCCTGCTTCGGCAGGGCTTTTTTTTGCTGATAAATAAGAAAAACAATGGATCGGAATGAACAGGCAAGGAATTGAAAGGCATCAGCCTCCGGCCCGTTTGGCCTTGTAGCCGTTGTCGGCCAGATACTTCATCACTTTGTCTGCCTGATGTCCCTGGAGAATTATTTCACCATCTTTTTCACTTCCACCGGTTCCGCAATGATTTTTCAATTTTTTGCCAAGTTCTTTCAATGCCTGATCGCTGCCTTCAAATCCTTTCACTATAGTAACAATTTTTCCGCCCCGGTGATTTTTTTCAATCCATACCCTTAGGTTTTGCTGCGATGGTGCAGGTGTTTCAGGTTCCATCGGATTTCTGCTACTTTCTATTTCTTTCATGGTTTCGTTGCTGGTGCTGTAAACCAGATTCTTCAAACCATCAAATCCGGAAATTTTCTGTTTGGACATAGCAGTTACTTTACGTGAATATTGAGAGTTTGCGGTATAATCCCCAAGCTGATTTTGGATGTTTCCAGAATAAATGGGTCGCCGTCGATATGATAAAACGCGGGGAGAATAACTTTAATTTCCGCCTTGTCAGTTCTATGAATTTTCAGATATCCGGTCCGGTTCATTTTTTTAAGAAAAAGAAGGGGTGAAAGTATCAGAGCTGCAGGAACCGGCGGTTTGTGCATTATACACAGGTCAATCAATCCGTCTGTCAGGCTTGCATCGGGTGAAAGTGATGTGTTGTTGCCAAACTGATTTGAATTGGCAAACGAGATCATCAGCGCTTTTTCACGAAATGTTTTCCCATTGATTTCAATTTCATATTCCGACGGTTTGTAGCGTGGATAATGCTTCATTACGGCCCGGATATAGTTTTTCAGTCCCCGGCCTTTCATGCGTGCAAATTTTTCCGCTACCATGGCATCGAATCCGACTCCGGCCACACTGAAAAATGGCTTATTGTTGAGCAGACCCACATCGCAGGCAATTGTCCGGCTGGCAAATGCTGTTTCGAGCGCTTTTTCTGTTTTCAGCGGAATGCCCAGATGAAGCGCAAGACCGTTGCCGCTTCCACGCGGAACAATGCCCAACGAAACCCCTGGTTTGGTGTATATAACTGATGCCACTTCGTTAAGTGTTCCGTCGCCACCGGCAACAATAAAATGATTGTACCCTTTTGCAAGTGCTTCGGCGGCCAGTTCCGAGGCATGACCTCTGTATCTTGTTGATTCAATTTCACAAAGTGCACCGGACGATTCGGCCCACTGCCGGATTTTTTGCAGTGATGACCGCGAATGGTGAGTTCCGGAAACCGGATTGACAATAATAATGCTTTTTTGATGCGTCATGGTTTTGTCAGCCGGTTTGTAATGGCCCTGTTGTTGAATTGTTGTATCAGCGCCTTGATAAACTCCGGATCATTCTCAATTGAAGCCTGCCCATTCCCTTCGCCTGATTTATTATTGCAACTGTAATATGTCGATCGGGTAAAACTTTCTTCACCATCGAAACTGATAAGCAGAGAATTTCCGGTAATCATCTGATACATCAGGTCGTTCATCATAATGGCAAACCGCCGTGCTTTGTTGTCGAAGAAGCTATTGCCAAATGCAATAATCGTATCGTTGATATTCAGATAATCGGCCAGTGATGGCAGGATATCAGTCTGTTGGCATAGAATGTCTGTTTTCCCTGTCATTGAGCTGTCGGCAGGAAAATACCACAGCATTGGAATGGAATGATTGTTTGGCGCCCTGGTATAGCAGTCCGAATAGATCTCACTGGTATGGTCTGCCGTAATAATGAATAATGTGTTTTCAAACCATTCGGTTCTGCGTGCAGCATCAAAAAATTTACGCAACGAATAATCTGCATAGGCCACGGTCTGCAAAATGGGCTTCGGACCTGTCGGAAATTTCCCTTTGTATTGCGATGGAATTGTATAGGGATGATGAGCTGATAGTGTAAACACGCAGGCTGTAAATGGTTGACTGAATTCCGACAGCTGAGTGCTCATAAACTGAAGAAATGGTTCATCGAAAATACCCCAGCGACCATCAAAATCGCTTTCAGGTCCGGTATATTCATCTTTGCCGAAATATTTCTCATAGCCCGCTGCGGCAGCATATCCGTCAAAGTTCATGGTCCCGTTGAAACCACCATGAAAAAAAGCACTTGAATATCCCTGCCGGTCAAGCATTTTAGCCACCCCCTCAATTTCATCAGAAGAATACATCGAGGTTACAAAGGGATTCTGCATCAGCGGAGGCAAACTGCTGATTATGGCCGGGATTCCGTCGAGACTGCGTTTGCCGTTGGCAAACATATTTGTAAAAACAAGACTGTGTTCACTCAGAGAATCCAGAAAAGGGGTGAATGATTGAAGGCCGTTGTTGAGAAATCCGCAATGTTCTGACGACAGGCTTTCGGATATAATGATTACAACATTTGGTTTTGAAATGCGGGCTGAATCCGAATAATAGTAATGTACTGGCGAAAACACAGATTCCAGATCATCTTCGCTGAACCAGTTTTTCTTTTCCAGATCTTTTTTTCCGTAGGTCTTAATAATAGTATAAGTGGAATTCACCACCAACTGGGCATATTCAGGTCCTGCCACCCGCGATGCGTGTAGAATTCCCAGAGGTCTCATATTCAGACTTCCCCGGCCACCGATAAGCAAAACTGAGGTAAACACAAGTGCGACAGGGAGTTGCAAACGGTAATTTAGTCTGAAAGTATGTAGTTTTTTTGCCAGCAACAATTTCCTGACACCAAAAATGTATCCTGAAAAGAGCAGGGCAAACAACAGAAACATATACCAGAAGTCGGTCAGAAAACGGAGCGAGAGTCCGCCAATTTCATTGTCGATGGTTCCAAGAAAATTAAAAACATCG
>VSSQ01001016.1_pt1 | contig 12316 bp, 9 predicted proteins | sample 4763081 | NCBI WGS metagenome assembly VSSQ01 (sample SAMN12137344, study PRJNA551015) | bioreactor metagenome | isolation source: SDC9 anaerobic chlorinated ethene degrading culture | place: USA: Knoxville, Tennesee | collected 2015-01-01
TAATTTTTTTTATTATATCTTTTTCTTCTAACAATTCTAATGTTCTATATATAGTACTAAGGTTTAAGTTTTCATTGTGCTTTTTGCATTGATAATATATATTTTCTGCTGAAAGCCCTTTATCTGAAGACTCTATTATATTTAAAATTGAAATTCTTCCTGCTGTAACTCTCATTCCTTTTTCTTTTAAATAAATTTCCCAGCTCATTTTATTCTCCTAACGTTCTTATATACAAGTTGTACTAAATACTTTTCACTTATCTAAACTACCTTTGAAATTTATACTATATAAGAAAAATCAATATTTAAGTAACCTATATAAAAATTAAATAATCTATGCTTTCAATTTTTCTATTTTGCTTAAGTAATACTATTATCTTATATCATAATACTGCAATAATATAAATTAATAATTGAAACATATATATAATTATAACACTAATATTCTACATATTAAATATTAAAAAATATCATTTCTAATGCTAATATTAATAATATTATTCCACCTAGCAAATCTGCATATTTACATATAAAATCAACCTTTCTTATATATCTACATAAAAAGAAACCTGTGGTACATATTAGTAAAGTTATTAAGCCTACCAAAACAGCATCAATAAATAACAATATTGCATTAATCTCAAAAAAAGATGTAAAACCAACTACTAAAGCATCTACACTTACTGACATTCCTAAAATTAAATACATTGATTTTTTTATTAAAACAGAATCGTCTTTATCATTCTTTTTAAAAGCTTCAAATATCATTATAAGACCTATTAAAGCTATTACAATTCCGCCTATCATATTAGGAATTGCTACAATATATGTATCAAACAAATTTCCTGCTATTCCCCCCAAAAATATAAATAGAAATTGAAAAAATGCAAATGAAGCTATAAATCCCCATTTATTTTTTCTTTTTAATGTGGGATTTATCCCCAAACATATACTAAGTCCAAGTGCGTCCATAGCCATAGCTACACCAATTAAAATTACCTCTCTTAATCCCATCTTTTAGAAACTCCTCCAAATTATATAATTCTACTCTATATATAATTATAAAGTATAGTATTTATGTATTATTTTTTTGAAATAAACCCTTTTAATATTACAAATTTTATTGTATATTATTAAATAGGGTATATAATATTTTAAAAAGTATATCACATTTTGTATTTTTTTATAAAGGAGAGTAGCTTAATGGCGAATTGTATAATTGCTCAATCTGGTGGTCCAACATCTGTTATTAATTCTAGTGTAGTAGGTTTGTTACAATCAAATAAAGATTTAGGTGCCTTTGATAAAGTATATGCAGGTTTAAACGGAATAGAAGGTATATTAAATGGAAATATAATAGAATTATCATCTTTTTCAGATGAAGAAATAAATACATTTAGATACACACCATCTTCTGGATTAGGTTCTTGTAGATATAAAATGAAGAATTTAGAAGATTCAAGTGAGGAATATGATAAACTTTTAGACATATTAAATATAAACAATATAAAAGCCTTCTTTTATGTAGGTGGAAATGATTCTATGGATACCATTGCTAAATTAGGTAAGTATGCGAAAAGTTCAGGAATAGATATAAAATTTATAGGAATTCCTAAAACAATAGATAATGATTTAATGTATACTGATCATACGCCGGGCTTTGGAAGTGCTGCAAAGTTTATTGCTACAACAGCTCTTGAAACATATTTAGATTCATCAGTTTATATTAATAATGGAATCTTTATCTTAGAAACAATGGGGAGAGATACAGGTTGGCTAGCTGCTTCTTCATGCACAGCTAGAATAAATGGAAAGCCAGTTGCAGACTTTATCTACTTACCAGAAGTTGCTTTTAATATAGAACAATTTCTTCTAGATGTTAGAAAGAAATTTCAAGAAAATAATAAAGTTTTTATAGTTGTTTCTGAGGGTTTAAAAAATTCTGAAGGCCAATTTATTACTGAAGTGACCAGACAAGCTCATGACAATTTCGGACATGCTCAACTTGGTGGTATAGGTAATTACCTTAAAAACTTAATAATATCATCAGGTATAACAAGTAGAGTAAAATCTCTTGAATTAGGAGTTTTACAAAGATGCTCTATTCACTGTGCTTCTAACGTAGACTTAGAGGAAGCCTTTGATGCTGGTTATTCTGCCTTAAAATTTGCTATTGATGGAAATAGTGGCTATATGGTTGGAATTAAAAGAGATTCAAATTCACCATATACTACATCTCATTTTCTTGTTGAAGCTGATAAAATAGCTAACAATGTTAAATATTTTCCAACAGAATTAATTAATGAAGAAGGAAATCACATAAGAGAAGAAGCTTTAGATTATTTCTTACCTCTTATATCTGGAACCCCTTCTCTTGTAATAGATAATCATTTACCAAAATTCAAAACAATTTCTAAATAATAAAAAAGTATGTAAGATTAATAAATTACTCATAGTTTAAGATTTTCACCAATACTATGAAGTAACCTTTAATTCTTACATACTTTTATTTATGTAAACTCCTAAATTACTAACTTAAATATTATCAATTTAAAAATTATTTAATTAACTACAGAATATTTATTATTACTTATAGTTATTTGATTAGTATAATACCTTAGAGTATAATAAAGTTGGAATTATAACTTTATTATATTTATATATATTGTAGATATTTCAAGATAATAATAGGAGGATAAAATGATAGTTTTAAGTTGCAAAGATATATCGAAAAGCTATGGTATAAGAGATGTATTGAAAAATATTACATTTTCAATTAATGAAGGAGATAAAGTTGGAATTATCGGTGGTAATGGCGAAGGAAAATCTACTCTTTTTAAAATAATTTCTAAAGAAATATCTCAAGATTCTGGAGAAATATTTATTGATAAAAATAGAACTATAGGCTATTTAACTCAACATGTTGATTTAGATTTAAATAATACTATATATGATGAGATGAACTTAGTTTTTAAAGACCTAACTGATATTGAAACTAAGCTTCATACTTTAGAAATAAAAATGAATGAACCTTATGACGAAAATAATGCTTCATATCATGAAAAAATTATAAAGGACTATACTACTCTTCAAGACTTATATTCTCATAAAGGTGGCTATACATATAAAGGTGAAATTTCTAGAGTTCTTAAAGGTCTTGGATTTTTAGAAGAGGATTTTGATAAAATAATTTATACTTTAAGTGGGGGACAAAAGACTAGAGTTGCTCTTTGTAAATTACTTTTAAAGAATCCTGATATAATTTTACTAGATGAGCCAACAAACCATCTTGACCTACAAGCTATAGAATGGCTTGAGGATTATTTAAAAAATTATAAGGGAACAGTTTTAGTAATTTCTCATGATAGATTTTTCTTGGACACTGTAACTAATAATACATTTGAAGTTATTAATGGTCACATTAATTGCTACAATGTTTCTTATACTAAATTCATTGAGCAAAGAAAGAAAAATTATGAGGCTCAACTTAAAGCCTATAATCTTCAACAAGCAGAAATCAAAAGGCAAGAAGCAATAATAGAAAAGTTTAGAAGCTTTAATAGAGAAAAAAGTATTCGCGCTGCTGAAAGTAGAGAAAAAGCTTTAGATAAGATGGAGAAGATAGATGCTCCTGATAAAGAAAAGGAAGCTACTAAAATTAAATTTGAAACCTCAGTAAAAAGTGGCTATGATGTTCTTCATATCGAAAATTTAGCTAAAAGTTATGGTGATAAAAAACTATTCTATAATCTTAATTTAGATCTTAAAAGAAGTGAAAAAGTAGCTCTAATTGGTGAAAATGGTCGTGGTAAGACTACTTTATTTAAAATCATTTTAGATAGCTTATCACCAGATAATGGTAAAGTAGTTCTTGGCACAAATGTAAATGTTGGATATTATGATCAAGAACAATCTGATTTAAATTTAGATAAAACCATATTAGATGAAGTTTGGGATGAGTTTCCTAATTTAACTACTTCTAAACTAAGAGGTGCTCTAGCATCTTTCTTATTTACAGGAGATGACGTTTTTAAAATTATAAATACCCTTAGCGGTGGTGAAAAGTGTAGAATTAACTTGCTAAAACTTATGTTATCAAGATCTAATTTATTATTACTAGACGAACCTACAAATCATCTTGATATAATGTCTAGAGAAGCTCTTGAAGATGCTCTATTAAGCTACGATGGCACATTAATAGTTATATCTCATGATAGATACTTTTTAAATAAAGTAATTAATAGAATACTTGAACTTAATGAAGATGGTATTAAAGAGTTTTTAGGAAACTATAGCTATTATCAAGAAAAGAAAATCAATCCAAATAGATTTGAAATTTTAGAAGAGCTTGCTAACGGCAAAACCAAAACTCAATTAAAAGATGAGAAAAGAAAAAAGAAAGAACTTGAAAAAGAAGAGAAATCTTTAAAATTAAAAATTAAAAAACTTGAAGATGATATATCTAAAGGTGAAGACTATTTATTATCACTTCAAGAACAACTTTGCCTTGAAGAAATTTATTCAAATCCTATTGAAAGTGAGCGCGTAAATAAAGAAATTAAGGATTTAGAAGAAAAAATTTCATTTTTATATGAAGAATGGGAAAACTTAAATAAATAGTGCACTCTATTTTTAAAGATTGCGCTGCAATTTATTTTGGTTCACAGAGCGTAACTTACAGTTGTTGGATAAAATACCATATATAATATAAATTGCTAAGCAATTCATAAATGAAAGATTTAAAAAATTAAAGCCTATCTACTGAAACTTGCTTGAAGTAGATAGGCTTTAATATTAAGCTCAGTTGTAGAGTACTAAACTTGAACTATAAGTGTAAAATACCTTTTATTCAAAATTCTATAAGGATTTTCTTCTTTCAATCGTTAATTATCAATTATGAATTATTTTCCACTTGAGCCAAACCCGCCCTCGGCTCTTTCAGTATCGCTAAGTTCTTCTACCTCTTCAATATCAACATACCATACAGGTTTAACTATCATTTGTGCTATTTTCATTCCTTTTTCTACTATAAATGGCTCCTTACCATGATTTATTAATATTATTCCAACTTCTCCTCTATATCCTTCGTCTATAGTCCCTGGTGTATTTAAAACAGTTATACCATGTTTTAACGCAAGTCCACTTCTCGGTCTAACTTGAGCTTCTGTTTGTGGTGGTAATTCAATTTTTATTCCAGTCTTTATTAATGCAGTTTCTGATGGATTTATTGTTACCTTCTCTACCGAATATAAATCTAATCCAGCATCTCCTTTATGTGCATAACTTGGTATTATAGCTTCATTATGTATTTTTTGAATCTTTAATTTAAATTTATTCATTAGCAATTCCTCCTATAAAAATAATATATAATACAAAACTATTGTCCACTTAACTAAATCATTAATTAACGCATCTATATTTTATCAATTAACTATAGCTTATGTCTACATCAATATTATTAAAATAAAAAGAGATAAATCTTTTATAATTTATCTCTTTTTATAAGTGTATAAACATTATAATATTTATCTATCTTCTGTAATAAGACATTTTTATTCTATTTACTACACATATATCAGCATATTTATTATTTTTATCTATTGTTACCTCATTCCAACTATAGTAAGAAGGTTTTTCGAAAAATCTTCTATCTACTATTGCAATAACTCTATAACATCCATTTTCTAAATTACTAAATATAGCTTTACCATTACTATCTGTAAATTTTGAATCATACAACTTAGGGGATATTCCATTTAATAAATATAAGTTTATTCTTGCTCCTTTAAGCTCTACACCGTCTTTATTAGCAAGCCTTGATGTCACTTGAATTGTCCCCTTTTCCTCTACTATATTTCTATCTGCAAATTCTTCTTTTGCTTTACCTATTTGTGAGTAAAGATTGTCATATACATCTGAATCAGCGTATTTTTCATCTACTAAAAAATCCTCATTAAAATTATTTTCTATTATTTTTTCTTCGGCTTGATTATTGATTATGTTGCCTCTATTAATCGTTCTGCTAGAAGTTTCCTTTTCAATTTCTTCATCAACCTGAATAAATAAATTCAAGTTACCATTTTCATCTACAGTATACTCTTGTTCTCCATAATCGCTATCATCATTATGATATTGATCATCTATTACTATTTTCATATATACCTCCAAATCGTAATATAGTTACATAATATGATGAGCTTATCGATTTGGTGATAAAATTTCAAAAAAATAACTTTAACTTATAAGCATTTTCATTGCATTATTAAATTCAATTGGCTTACTAAAATAATATCCTTGAATAACATCACAACTAATTTTCTTTAAATAATCTAATTGATTCTTATTTTCTACTCCTTCAGCTACAACTAATAAATTTAAGTAATGAGAAAGATCAACAATACTATTTATTATATACTCACTTTTCTGCTCTATCAGTATTCCATCTATAAAACTTTTATCTATTTTTAGTACATCTATCGGCAATGTTCTTAAATAACTTAATGAAGAGTATCCTGTTCCAAAATCATCTAATGCTAAAGTAACTCCTAATTTTTTTAGTTTTTCCAATGTTTTTATATTTTTCTCTGCTGATTTCATTATTATACTTTCTGTAATTTCAAATTCTATATATTTAGCATCTAAATCATATTTTTTTAATGTATCGTTAACAAATGATACTATTTCTTCATCTCTAATTTGAACCTCTGATAGATTAATTGCCATTTTAAAAGTTTTACTAGTATTTTCTGCTAACTCCTTACATTTTTTAAAGCTTTCTTCAATTATATATTCTCCTATAGGTATTATAAGTCCTGAGTTCTCTGCTATTGGTATAAATTCACTTGGTGACACTTCACCAAGCTCCTTACTATGCCATCTTACAAGAGACTCAAAACCTACTATTTCTCCAGTACTTACATTTACCTTTGGTTGATATAATAACTGAATTTCATTTCTATCTATAGCTACTCTTAATCCCTTTTCTATATCAAATTCCCTATTTAAAATTTCTAATATACCTATATCAAAAAACTCATATCTATTTTTTCCATTTACTTTTGCTAGGTACATTGCCATATCTGCTCTTTTTAACAATATAGCCATATCCTTCCCATCTATAGGATATATACTTACGCCTATACTTAATGTACAAAAAACCTCTTTATCATTTATGATTATTGGATTACTTAGCTTCTTTATTATATTATCTAATATCGATTTAATTTGATGTTTTTCTTGTAAATTATATTGAACTATTACAAATTCATCTCCACCATATCTAGCAAAAAGTGAATCTTCTATCTTCATATTTTTTATTATTTTTGTAAATTCAATTAGTAATAAATCCCCTGCATCATGTCCATATGTATCATTTATATATTTAAAATTATCTAAATCTATAAATATAAATGCCATTTTTTCATTTTTATAATGTCTTATACGCTTTGTAACTTCCCTAACAAAATATCTTCTATTTGGAATTCCTGTAACCTCATCATTGAAACTTAAATAATTAATTTCAATTTCCTTTTCCTTCCTCTCTGTTATATCCGAAAGAGCTCCATGTATAAATAAGTCACCATTTTTCTCTAATCTTTTCTTTCCCTTACTTTGGAGCCAAACTGGCTTGTTGTCTTTACTTAAAATTCTATATTCTATTGAATAAAATTCATCCTTCTTAGAATCCATTACTTTTTTTATTTGTTCATTATATCTTTTTATATCATCTTTCAATATGTAGTTTTGCCAACTTGTATCAGTAATTATTAGATCTCCTTCCCCCTCTATATCTAAATACTTTTTTATACTACTATCAATTGATATTATATTTTGATTGACATTCCACCAGAATACTATGTCTTTAGCTCCTTCTATCGCTAATCTATTTTTATTTTCTATAACCTTATTCATGTTTTCTGTCTTTTTTCTTTCTGTTATATCTACAATAAATCCTGATAAATAGAAAATATTTTTCTTTTCTATTCCTTTTCCCTGAATTTTAGCTATTATCTTTCTATCTATCGAATTTCTTAAAGAGCATTCTAAAATAAAATTATCACATATTTTATTTTTAATTATATTTTCAATAAAAATTCTTATATCTTCTCTTTCTTCTTCATCTATAAAAGAATACCACTTTTCAAAACTATCTATATTATCATCACTTCTTAAAATATCTTTAATTTTTGTAGACATATAGAGTTTTTTACTTTCACTGTTCCACTCCCAAATTGCACCTTCAAGAGCATCTATAGCCATTATGTATCTTCTTCTATTTGCTTCAGCTAATTTATATATCTTCTTATACCTTTTATCTGTAAATATTAATTTTAATATTAAAACTAATATAACAAATGTCATTATAAATAATATAGGAGGTAGATTATTTAAACCATTTTTAATTAATAATATGATTATAAATAAGTTAGTAAATATGAAAATACTATTGTTTCTTTCTTTTTTCACTATCATCACCAATGCCTTCTTTTTAATAGTACTCATTAATTATTATTTATTTTATCATATTATTCCACTTATTAACATATTTTTACTTGTATAAAATTAAAAACTATATATTTTAATTTTTAAAGTTTACTTAAATAAGCATATTACCGTTATATTATTTTAATTATGCAGATTATTATTTAAAACATATATTATAAAAATTTAGGAATACTAGTACTAGTATTAATTTATTAGGAGGATTTATAATATGAGTTTTAAAATTCAAAGAAAATTTTTGATTTTATTTTTTTTAACTACTATATTTTCGCTATCTTTTATAACTAATGTCAAAGCGAAAGAGGATAGCCAAGATTTAAAGGAAAAAGTTGTTTATCTAACCTTTGATGATGGACCAGGAGGTAAGATTACAAATCAAATCTTAGATACATTAGAAAAAGAAAATGTACCTGCTACATTTTTTGTTATAGGTTGTCAAATTAAGGGACAAGAAGATATTATTTTGAGAATGAAAAATGAGGGCCACAGTATAGGTCTTCACAGCTTTTCTCATAATAGAAACAAACTTTACTGTGAAGATGATAGTTTTTTACAAGAAATGCTTCAAGGCCAAGAAACTTTATTTGAAGTGACAGGAAAAAAGTACAATATCTTAAGATTTCCTTTTGGTTGTAATAATAAATCTTATAAGTTAACAGATAAATTAGTTGAAAAATTACATGAAAATAATTTTAAGATATATGACTGGACTGTAGATAGTGGAGATGGTGCTAATGCCAATTCAGCTCCTGAAAATATAATAAAAAAAGCATGTAAAGCTGGAGATAATGATAAAGTTATAGTACTAATGCATTGTTCTTATATAAATAAAAATTCATCTTTAGCTCTTCCTTCGATAATTAAATACTATAAGAATAACGGATATATTTTTAAATCCATAGATGAAAATACTCCTGAGGTATATAAAATAATGAAAAAATAAAGTTTAGAGTTGCCGTAAGGCAACTCTAAACTTTATTTATCAACTACTATATTAGTTATTTTTAATGCTATAGTAATTGCTTTATATAATATCATTCCTAATAAAATATTCATTAATGCTGCAGGAATTACTACAATAACAATTAAACTTATGAATGGCCCAGGTAAACCTACTAATATACTTGCCGATCCTAAAAATATTAATCCACTTAATATAGTTCCTAAGCTAAGAGCTAGTAATATTTTTATATTATCTGATATCTTTTCACCAACTAAATTAAATATAAAGTATATTATATTGGCTGTTAACAGCTTGTCTATGATATTAGGTAATTGTCCACCTGGAAACTTTGTAGTAATTGCTGTTAATATTCCTAGTATGATACTTGAAATTAATGTAGTCTTATAATCTTTATTTATTATTATAATTATAAACATCATTGCTAATGCAAAATCTGGTTGCATAGGTAATCCTAAAGCTGGTGTAATTTGATGTAATAGAGCTCCAATAGCTATTAATATTGCATTTAGTGTCATTTTTTTTACATTCATACTTCTATTCATATTAAATTCTCCTTTTTTATAAATTTAATTTATATTTTTTAAATCTCCTTTTGTTCACAACATAATTACCAGCTCCTTTAATTATTGATATAAATAAAAAACGCCCTATACAAAAATGTATAGGACGATATTCTCCGCGTTGCCACCTAAATTGCCTTAAAAGGCCTCTTTAATCAGGTACTAACATACCCTATTCCTTATATCGTAGGACTTACGGATCAACTACTCTAATAAAAATTTCGTATCACTCCTCAGAGGCCCATTCACTATTTGTTTTAGTACCGAAATCACACCACCTTCGGCTCTCTTTGACTTTACAAAATAGATACTCTTCCTCATCAATGGAAATCTATTTATTAATTTATTAATATTTTATGATAGTTTTTATTAATTGTCAACAACTTGAGAAAACTTTTTTCTTTTTGGTAATATTACCATAAAAATAAATAACCCTAATAATAATATCCCTTTTACTATGCTTGTACCACTTATGCTCCACCAAACTCCATCTATTCCAAGTAGTGGAATGCTACTTAATAACATAGCTAATGGTATTCTAAGTCCTGTAAAAATTATACTTACCCAAGACGGAGTTAATGTATTACCTAGTCCTGAAAAAGCTCCTGCTGTAGTTATTTCTATGCACATAAATAGTTGAGAATATCCTAAAATCTTAAGATATACAGCTCCTTTGGAAACAATTCCTGCTTCTGGTATAAATGCTGAGAAAACTTTATCTCCTGAAAATACTAGAAGTATGGTAGCAAAAATTCCTACCATTATTGCCATACTCATTGCTACTTTATATCCCTTTAAGATTCTATCCCACTTATTAGCTCCATAATTTTGTCCAATAAAAGCAGTTAATGCTGTAGCAAAGCCTTCTGCAGTCATCCAAGATATAGATTCTATTTGCGAACCAACTTTTTGAACTGCAATTGCTGTTGGACCCCATGCTGAGATAATTCTACCTATTATCATAGCAAAAAATGCAAACATACAATTTTGAAGTGCAGTTGGAATCCCTAGCTTACATATCTTATTCATATTATTTTTATCTATATACTTTTTATTTTTTAATGTTAAACTATATGCATTTCTTATAAATGCTATTGTAAATATAAATGTAACTATTGCTTGAGCTCCTACAGTTGCCAATGCAGCTCCTATAACTCCAAGTCTTGGAAATCCCAATAATCCAAATATCAATATTGGATCAAATATTATATTAATAATCAAACCAACTGTATTTATAAAAAATGGAATCTTGCTACTACCGGAAGCATTAAAAATACCACTAAATAATGGATTTAAGAAACTAAATATCATTCCAAAAGAAACTATTACCAAATATTCTATGGACATATTTATTATATTTGCTTCTCCTAGCTTAAAGAATCCTATTAACTGTTTTCTAAATATAATTAATAAACACATATATATTATTGCTGTTATTATATTTATAAATAAACCATTATAAATAAATTTATTTTTTTCCTTAATATCGTCTTTTCCTATGGATTGAGATACTCCTATTTCCGTACCTATTTTAGATATAAATACAAGAGAACTTCCAAACCAAGTAAAAAAACCAGCTGTTCCTACAGCTGCAACTGCATCACTTCCAACCCTTCCTACCCACATCATATCGACAAGATTATATGCCATTTGTATAAATGACGTACCTAATATTGGAATTGATAACTTTAATAATGTATTTACTATATTTCCTGAAACTAAATTTACTGATTTCTTCATATGTGCCCCCTTTTAATTGCTATGTTATCTTAAAGATTATATATTTTTTAATATTATTTTTCAACATATTTAGTATATAATAATAATTATTATATACTAAATATGTTGAACTTTATAAACATCAATTTTACAATGAAAAAAACTCCAATAGGAGTTTTTTTCCATTCAATTTATTTTTAGTAATTGCAAGCAAATTACACATATAGTTGCATATCTTTTATAATTAATAATATTTAATAAAATAGCTTTTCTACTTATTTAACATATTAACTACATTTTCAAAATTTTCTGGTTTACTATAGTAAAAACCTTGAACAGTATCACAATCTATACTTTTCAAATAATCTACTTGCTCTTTTTCTTCAACACCTTCAGCTACAACTGTTATACCTAGCTTATGAGATAATTGTATTATATTTTCAATTATATATCTACTTTTATCATTTTCAGTCATATCAATAACAAAACTTCTATCAATTTTTAACACATCTATTGGTAATTTAGTTAAATGATTTAATGAAGAGTATCCAGTACCAAAATCATCTAAAGC
>VSSQ01001017.1_pt1 | contig 12314 bp, 10 predicted proteins | sample 4763081 | NCBI WGS metagenome assembly VSSQ01 (sample SAMN12137344, study PRJNA551015) | bioreactor metagenome | isolation source: SDC9 anaerobic chlorinated ethene degrading culture | place: USA: Knoxville, Tennesee | collected 2015-01-01
AATAAACTTTTGCAAGCGGTACATTTAAATATAGAAAATCATACTTCATTAGAAATGATATGTAATAATTTAAATATATCGGTAGGATATGCGTCAACATGTTTTAAGAGATATAAGGGAATATCTATAATGAAGTATTTAAGAGAAATTAAAATTGAAAGAGCTAAAACTTTACTTTTAAGTAGTGAAAAGAGCATACTAGAAATAAGCATATTATTAGGATTTCATGATCAAAGCCATTTTACTAATACATTTAAAAAAGTTGTAGGTATATCGCCATCAGAATTTAGAAATAAAAATTATTCAATATAGGTATAATTAATTGAATTCGATTTAATTTAATAATATAATTTAAAATAAGTATTAAAAATAATATTAAAGGGGGCATAAAAATGTCATTAGAATGGAGTTTAAAAAATATATATCCATCATTTACTTCAAAAGAATTTATTACAGATTTAAAGAAAGTAGATGATGGTATAGAAGAACTTAAAAGGTTCGCTAAATCTACTGATGAAAAATCAAATGATTTAATAAAATTAGAAGAATTAATAAATAAGTTAGAAAATATAAATTTACTTTTAAATAGAGTAGGGTCTTATGCTAATTTAACTTTAAGTACTGATTCAAAGAATCCAGAAGGAAGAAGATATTTAGATGTAATAAATTCTAAATATGGACTTCTAGCAGAGCCATTAACAAAGATATATAAATGGGTAGCAAATATAAAAGATATAGATAGTTTAATAAAATCATCAGATTTATTAAGAAAACATAAATTTTTTATAAATGAAATAATAGAAAAAAATAATTATATGCTAAGTGAAAAAGAAGAAGCTATAATTGCTAAAATGAGAAATACTGGTTCAGATGCATGGTTAAATTATAAGGATTATTTAATATCAACACATAAGGTTGATATTAATATTGATAATGAAGATAAAACATTACCATTAACTGTTATTTTAAATATGGCCTATAGTCCAGATACAAATTTAAGAAAAAAAGCATATGAAGCAGAAATTAAGTCATATGAAAAAATTGAAGAAGGAGTTGCAGCAGCATTAAATGGAATTAAGGGAGAAGTTTTAACTACTACTCAGCTTAAAGGGTATAAATCACCTCTTCATATGACTTTAGAGGAATCTAGAATGGATGAAGATATTTTAAATTCAATGCTTACAGCTATAAAAGAGAGCTTGCCTTCATTTAGAAAATATTTAAGAAGAAAAGCGGAAATGTTAGGTCATAAAAATGGATTGCCATTTTATGATTTATATGCACCAGTAATAAACAAAGAAATGAAGTTTTCTTATGAAGAAGGAAAGGCTTTTGTTGAAAAGAACTTTAGAAACTTTAGTGATAATTTAGCTGATTTTGCTATTAATGCATTTAATAATAGTTGGATAGATGTTATGCCTAAAGAAGGCAAAGTTGGTGGTGCTTTTTGTGAAAGCATAAAGACTATAAATGAAAGCAGAATATTACTGAATTATGGAAATAGTTTTAGTGATGTTGTAACCATGGCCCACGAGCTTGGACATGGATTTCATAGTCATTGCTTAAAAAATGAAACTGCTTTAAATTCGGAATATCCAATGACATTAGCTGAAACAGCATCTAATTTCTGTGAGATATTAGTAAAAAGAGGAGCTGTTAAAAGTGCAAGTAAAGAAGAGGCTTTTGCTATTTTAGAAGCAGAAATATCAGACTGTAATCAAGTAATAGTTGATATATATTCAAGATTCTTATTTGAAACTGAAATTTTTGAAAAGAGAAAAGAAAGCTCTCTTTCAGTGGAAGAAATCAATAATGTAATGTTAAAAGCTCAAAAAGAATCCTATGGAGATGGTCTTGATAATAATTTCTTGCATAAATATATGTGGACTTGGAAACCTCATTATTATTATGCAACAGCTAATTTCTATAACTTCCCATATGCATTTGGAAATTTATTTGCAAAGGGGTTATATGCTGAATATTTGAAGAGAGGTGAAAGCTTCTGTAAGGAATATGAGGATTTATTATCTGTTACAGGCAAAGAAAAGGTTGCAGATGTAACAAAAATAATGAATATAGACGTTCATGATGTTAACTTCTGGAGAAATTCTTTAAGGCTTATTGAAGAAGATATAGAAAGATTCATTTCTTTAAGTTACGAAGTAAAATAGATTAAAACTAAAGGGATATTTAAAGTGTTTTTAAATATCCCTTGATTTTAATTTAATATTAAATAGCTATTTAATAAGTGTATAAGATTAATAAATCTATAGTAATTTTATTAGAATTAGTTTTTTTCTGCATATATTAATGTAAGTTCATTTGAACTATTTCACTTCTACTGCCTATTCTTATAGGAGGTCCCCAAGTTCCATACCCAGAAGAAACTACAACATTCAAGTTATCTTTCTTTAAATAACCATAATCAATTTCAAACATTTTATTTGTAACTAAATTTCCAGGAGCAATTTGACCTTTATGAGTATGACCAGAAAGTTGTAAATCAATATTTGCATTTAAGCTTTCATTTATATATTTAGGATTATGATCTATTACAATAAGAGCTTTAGATTTATCAAGATTATGTGTTAAATCTAATAATGAAGCTCTATCATTTTCAGAAAATCTATTTATTGTAATATCATCTCTGCCTATTATATAGAGACTGTCATTTATTAAAATAGATTCATCTCTTAAGACTTTAACAGAATTTTCTTCAAGTATTCTGACTATTTGTTTTTCAGCCTTAGTCATTAAATCATGATTTCCAAGAGTGGCATAAGTACCATATGTAGACTTGATTTTTGAAAATTCTCTTCCCATATTAGTATTTAGAAATGGTTTTATATCACTATCTATAATATCTCCAGCAATTATTACTATATCAGGATTTAAGTCATTAATTTCTTTTACCATATTAGAAAGTTTTTTATTTTTAACTATATTTCCTAAATGTATATCAGATACCATAATTACATTTACTGGTTCTTTAAAAGATGGTTTATCTATATCTATATCAAAAGAGGTCACATAAGAGTTTTTAGCATTAAAGCTTCCAATTGTAGTTATTATAATAAAAACTAAAGCAATTAATATAGTTTGATAAATATAGTATTTATCAGTTAAATTATTTGATAAGTGTGATTTACTAATTATTATATTTATTATTCCTATAATAGGAAAAGTTAATAAAGTGTACATTAATAATCCCATCCAATATGAACCAATTAAATAAAGAAAGTTAGTTAAATTGGGAGATATAAATTTATTAAGAAACATTGAAATTATGTATGATAAGGCTAAAACCCAAAAAATAATCCAAAAGACTAATGGAGAAATTTTGAAAATATAATTAAATCCATTAAGTATTTTTCTACCTATATAATAATTTATTAAAAAATATAGAAGTGAAAATAAAACCAAGATAAGGATATATTTAACCTTCAATTCAATCAACTCCAGTATATAATTTTTAGATTATTATAACATAACAGTATTTTTAAACCAAATTACATAAGTATTATTTCTTAAACTTTATATAATATACATTTATTTTGCTTAAGAAAATAGTAAAAAATGAAATTTTAACTTACTTTCATTATGAGTACAATATTAATATAATTATTTTAGTAAATATAAGTTAGAAAAATTAATTATACATATTAAAAAAGAGAGATATTTACAATTTATAGATTTGATTAGTAGAGAAAATTATAAGATATGATAAAATAAAGTAAAAAGCCTGGAGGATTAAGTATGACTTTAAATCAAGAACAAGCTTTAGTTGTAAATGAATTAGAAAAAAACATTCTACTTCTTGCTTCGGCAGGTACTGGAAAAACTAATACTTTATCAAGTAGAATTTCAAATATTATAAAAAGTAATAAAGCAAAAGCTTGCGAAATATTATGTATAACTTTTACTAATAAAGCTTGTGCAGAAATGCGCGAGAGAATTGAAAAAGTTGTAGGGGAAGATGCTAAGGACATTACTATAAGAACCTTTCATAGCTTTTGTTATGATTTAATTAAAAGTGATGCTAAGAAAAGAAGTGATATATTTACTGATTTTATTGTCTTTGATGAGGAAGATTGCAGAGAAATAATAAAAGAATGTAATTACTATAATTATTCTGTTTATAAACTACAACAGTTTATAGATATAATTAAAATAGAAAGAGCTAAACTTGATTTATATAGTGATAATGTTTTAGATGATTATAGTAAAACTATAGGAAGTATATTTAAATACAATGAAGCTAAGATAAATTCCATTTGTAGTGATAAAGGTATTTTAAATAATGAAATGAAGAACTTTTTATTAGAAAAGGGACATTTGCTGGTTAATTTATATAACTCATTGCTTTATAACAATCATGGGTTAGATTTTGCAGATTTAACATGTAAGGCAAAAGAGGTATTAAAAGATGATAAATTAGTTATAAGTTTAAGAAATACATATAAATTTATAAATATAGATGAAGTTCAAGATACAAGTACATTAGAATATTTTATAATTGAAAAGATATTTAAAGGAAATAATATTTTGTTATGTGGAGATATGTTTCAAACTATTTATGGATGGAGAGGCTCAGAACCAAATAAGATACTAGAATTTTATAAGAAAGAATATAATCCTATTGAAATAGTATTTTTTAAAAATTACAGATCAACTAAGTTTATAACTAATGGAACTTTAAGCTTTTTAAAGAATGCTTTTGAATTACAATATAAATCTTTATACAAAAATGAAATATCCTCCGAAACAAAAGAAAATGGTGAGAAAATAAAATTAAAGATATGCAATAATTTGAGGGAAGAAGCTAGATTTATATTTGAGGAAGTAAAATCATTACAAGAAAAAGGCGAAGATATATCAAAGATTTGTATTTTAAGTAGAGATAATAATTATAATATTAAGTTGAGTAGAGAACTTGGAAATATAATTGGATATGATGGTTCTGATTTTGAATTTATTCTGGTTGATCAATTTAAGTTTTTTAGAAGACAAGAAATAAAAGATATTATAGCTTTTCTAAAACTTATTGCAAACAGATATGATAATGTAAGCTTAAAAAGAATAGTAAAAAGACTTCCTACAGGAATAGGAGATAAGACATTCCAAATTATTGAATCAAAGGAGTATAAAGAAGTTGGAATTTCATTATGTGATTTTATAGATTTAAATGCAAGAAATTATGGAGAAAAATATTCATTACTAATAAATGAATTTGCACAAGATAATATAATAGTATTTGATGTTGAAAGTACAGGAACAGATGTAACTGAAGATGAAATAGTACAAATAGCAGCTATAAAGATAAATAAACATGGTAAAGTTATTGACAGCTTTAAAAAGTTTATAAAAAATAAAAAAACTGTAGAATCATCATTTAAAGTACATGGATTTAGTGATGAATTTTTAAAAGAAAAAGGTGAGGATAAGAAAAAGGTATTAAAAGAGTTCATGGAGTTCTCAAAGGATGCTGTTATAGTAGGGCATAATGTTCAATATGACATAAATATTTTAAGTAGTGAGTTATATAGGAATAACTTAGGAGGTCATAAATTTAAAACTTTTTATGATACTCTAGATATATATAGAAGATTTTATACTAATTTACCTAATTATAAATTAGATACACTTAGTAAAATATTTAAAACAAAAAACAAACCAAGTCATGATGCTATGGATGATATACTAGCAACTAGTGAATTATTAGTAAGAGCTATAAATAAGGATTTAATTCACACATCAATACAGAGAATAAATTATATGTCTAAGCACATAAAAGCATTTTCATATATTAGCAATAAAGTTAATGAATTATTTAAGGAAGCTGAAGTTAAAAGACCTCAAGATATAATAGTTGATATTATAAATAAATTCAATATAAAAACATTATATTCAGGAAGGGATATTGAAGGTGCTAAGGAAGGAAGAGAAAAGATAGAAAGACTTAGAGATTTTTATGTCCTTGTGAGAGATTTAGATGATAATAAAAAAAGCAATAAAGATTTTTTATTAGATATAATTAAATTGACAGGTCTTTCAAATGGAGATCTTGAGAATTTGATTATAAATAGAACTAATAAAAAAAGAATTCCAATAATAACAGTACATCAATCAAAAGGGCTTGAATTTGATAGTGTATTTATAGTAGGACTTCAAGAAAATACATTTCCATCTTATATGTCCATTAAATCTAACAACTTAGAAGAAGAAAAAAGAACCTTTTATGTTGCATTAACTAGAGCAAGAAAAAATTTATATTTATTGTCTAATTTACATGATGAATATAATAGAAAAAATGAAGTAAGTAGATTCTTAGGATATATAGATATAGACTATATATCTTGATAATAATTATTAAAAGATAGAAATTTTCACTTCTATATAGTATAATAAATAATATTATATAGAAACATATGTATTAAATATTGCGAGGTATGAGAAATGAAATATAATTTAAATGTGTACCAGTTAGGACAACTATTAGATGTTATTGCAAAGAATTACGATCTTGAATTACTATCTAAAATAAAATTAAGTGGTGGCTGGATGACTATGACAGGAAAGGTATCAATTGTATCGGTTCCTGCAAATAAACTAGTCTTAAAAGGAAATAATATAATAACATTAAAAATACAAGATAGCGGATGTCAAGGAAGCCTAATAAAAATTACAGGGGCAAAAGAGAATAAATTTGATATAGATATATCAGCAACTAAATATAAAGAGATAAAATCAACTGGAATTAATTTAAATAAAGTAAAAATAAATGAAAATGAATGTAAGCTTAGAATAGATGAAGATATGATTTTTACAATAAGAAAAGCATCAGTTGAAAATATATTAAATATAATAAACAGTATATAAATTTTTGAGGAAAAACTATTTAGTTTTTCCTCTTTTTAATAAAAAATCTATATAGACATGCTATTGTGAGAATTGTATAATATATAAAGTTGAATATAGAAGAGGTAAAAATAATGGATATAAATAGTATACTTCAAGTTTCAGCTTATGCAGGGAAGATAATGCTTGAAAGTGGAGCAGAGGCCTATAGAGTTGAGGAAACAATGAATAGAATATGCAAGTCTTTTGGAATAGAAGTAGCAGATAGTTATGCGACACCAACTGTAATTGTAGCATCGGTATCTCATGAAGGCGAAATAAAATCATTAGTAGTCAGAATTTCTAACAGATCAGTGGATTTGCAAAAAATTCATAAGGTTAACGATTTAGCAAGGAATATAGTAAAAGATAAATATAATGTGAAAGAGTTAAAGAATAAATTAAATGAAATAGAAAAAGAAAAAAGGTATTCAAATAAAGTGACAATAACTTTTTCAGCAATTGGTGCATTTGGATTTATTTTTTTATTTGGAGGATCTATAAAAGATGCTATAGCAGCATTTTTTATAGGAATAGTAGTTAAATATTTCTCTATAAAAGGTGAGAATATGGGGCTAAATTCATTTTTCATTAGTAGTATTTGTGCTGGGATTTTAGCCTTCTTAGCAATTATATCTATAAAAGTTGGACTAGCATTTGATATAGATAAGGTAATAATAGGTTCGATAATGCTTTTAGTACCAGGGCTGGCAATTACCAATGCAATAAGAGATACAGTTGCTGGTGATTTAGTATCTGGACTTGCAAGAGGAGCAGAAGCATTTTTAACAGCTATAGCGGTTGCTATTGGAACTGGAGTAGTTTTAAGTTTCTGGATTGGAACATTTGGGGGGATATAAATATGATAATTGAAATCTTATCTGCTTTTATAGCATCATTTGCTTTTGGAATAGTATTTAATATTAAAGGTAAAAATCTATTTTTTTCAGCCTTATGTGGTGCTTTAGGATGGTTTATATATAAATTTTCTTTAAGGCTGGGAGTTTCTGATACAACATCTTTATTCCTTGCAGCTGTTGGTCTTAGTATATATTCAGAAGTTTTTGCAAGGATATTAAAAACTCCAGTAACGACTTTTGTAATAGCAGCATTAATACCATTAGTTCCAGGTGGAGGAATGTATTATACAATGGTTGAAGCAATTACAGGGAATGTTATGAAGTCACTAGAAACAGGAATAAAAACTTTAGCTTCAGCAGGTGCTTTAGCCCTTGGAATTATATTAGTATCAACAGTAACTAAAACTTTAATAAAGTATAAACTTAACAAAGATCTAAAAAACCAAAATAAACTTAAATCATTAAATAGCTAGAAGGAATAAAATTATAAAATAATCAAATAATATTATCATAGTCAGAAGTTTTATTTATAATTTGACTATGACTATGGGGCGTTGCAGGACAAAATGTAACGCCTTTTGACATTTTTCAAATCTCAGCATATAATATGTATTAAAATAAGAATGTATGTTTGCAGGAGGTAAGATTTTGACAAAGCAAAAAGTAAATAAAAAATCGAAGTTTATAAGTATAGTTATCTTAGCCATATTTACAATAATATCAACATATTTTGGTAAGGATATTTTAGACTTAAATACAGAAAAAATAAATGGAAATATAGAAATCTCTTATCTGGATGTTGGACAAGGAGATGCTGTTTACATTAGAGTAAATGACTTTGATATATTAATAGATGCAGGACCTAAAAGTGATGTAGATAAATTAATGAAGCAACTTGAAGAAAAAAATATAGATGATTTTGAAATAGTTATTGCTACTCATCCACATGAGGATCATATTGGAGGAATGACAAAGATATTTGAAGAGTATCATATTAAAAGCTTTTATATGCCAAAAGTAACTAGTACTACAAAAACTTTTGAAAATATGATAAATGCAGTTAAGAAAGAAGGATTAAAAATTAATATTATAAAAGAGGGGACAAGTTTTGATTTAGGAAAAGGAGCAAGGATAGATGTCTATTCTCCAATTAATGAGAGTTATGAAGAACTTAATGATTATTCCCCAATAATGAAATTAACCTTTGGAAACTCAACATTCATGTTTACAGGAGATGCTGAAGCTTATTCAGAAAAACAAGTTATATCTAAATATAAAGGTAACTTAAAAGCTGATGTGTTAAAATTTGGACATCATGGCTCAAGTACATCCTCAAGTAAAGAATTTATAAAAGCAATTGCTCCAAAATATGGCGTGATTAGTTGTGGTGTAGATAATAAATATGGACATCCACATAGGGAAACCTTACAGACTATAGATACTTATGGAATAGAAACCTATAGAACGGATATAAACGGCGAAATAATAGTTATATCTGATGGTAATAATATTAGTATAAAAAATAAAAAGTAACAAAAAAAGTAGAACTTTATCATAATGATTGTAAAATCTAATATGATAAAGTTCTACTTTTTACTTTACAACACTAACATCATTTAAGTCTTTATCTAAAGCTTCAGATTTATTTTTATTAGAATTTAATATCTTATCCATTAATATGGCTATAGCACCATCTCCTGTAACATTAGTAGCAGTTCCGAAACTATCTTGAGCGGCATGAAGAGCAATCATTAAAGGTTTTTCTAGTGAGCCAAAGCCAAGCATAGATTCCAATATTCCAAGAGCTGCCATAACCCCTCCCCCAGGAACGCCAGGAGCAGCAACCATAGTAATTCCAAGCATAAATATAAATGGAAGTATTAATGAAAATGTTGGAGTTCTTCCTGTCATATACATAACAGCCATAGATGTTAGTACAAGGGTTATTGTGTCTCCAGCTAAATGTATAGTTGCAGCCAGCGGAATTACAAAATCAGTTACTTCTTCACTAACGGAATTATTATTAACACACTGAACTGTAACAGGAATAGTAGCAGAAGATGATTGAGTACCAACAGCTGTTAAATATGCAGGTAACATATTTTTAAGCAATTTAATTGGATTTTCATTTTTTACACTACCAGCAACTAAATATTGAATTAAAAGATATATTCCTTGAACAGAAAATAGTATTATGTACACTAATGCAAAGCTTTTTAAAGTAGTAAATATTTCACCATTAAAGCTAAGTTTTGCAAAAATAGCACCAATATATATAGGTACTATTGGAATAAGTACACTAGATATAATTTTAGAAACTATAATACTGAACTCATCAAATATGCTAGAAATAATACTATTTTTAAGTTTTGATAAACTTACGCCCATAATAAAAGAAAATACTAAGGCAGACATTACAGACATTATAGGAGGTATATCAATAGTAAAAAAAGAAGATATATTACTACTTGAACTTATATTTAAAGTATTTACTTTTAATAATTTAGGTAAGAAAAAGGAACCTACTGAAAATGCTAAAAACCCAGCAGCAAGAGTAGAGATATAAGCAAGGATAGTAGTTAACAATAAAGCCTTTCCAGATTTATTTCCAAGAGAAGCTATTCCAGGTACTATAAACCCAATCATAATAAGTGGAATTACAAAAGATAAAAAGCTTCCAAAGAGTTCACTAAATGTCCCAAGTAGCCTTATTGGAGTATCAATATTTAGATATTTAAAGAATATTCCGATGCTTATTCCAACTATCAAGGAAATAAAGATTTTTAATATAAGAGATGTATTTTTCATTATAAAGCCCCCTCAATTTGTGTATTTATACAAAATACACCTGTATTTAAATTAAGTACATAATACAGCCTGTACAATAATAAGTCAAGAAAAATATTTATTAAAGCATTTAAGTGAATTAATAAATATAAATAGGATAACATAAATAAATATAATATATTTATTTGAATAGTAAGAAGATATCGGAAGGAGAGTAGTATGAGATTATTAAATATTCTAAAAAAATCTTCAAAATATGAAAAAAAATTAGATGAAGCTATAGGAATATTAAATGATATATTTAAAGCTATACAAGAATATAGCGAAAATGAAGATTTACTTGAAAGCTATCATCATTTAAGAAAGGATATTTATAATATAAATTTAGCAAGATTAGAACTTGAAAATTCATTATTTAGAAATAAATTAAGCAAAAATGATGATTATGAAGAATTATGTTATGAAAATAAATATAAATTATCTACAGTAAAAAATGAGATGGAAATATCAATTTTAGAAGCTCTATCGGCAACTAGTTTACTAATAGAAAATTATAAGAAGTTATATAGATGTTGTGATAAATTAACTAAGAAAAAATTAATGGAAGGCTATGATAATTGCCTGAAATACTTGAATAAGGCAAAAACTCTTTTATTAGATAAAGATTCGGTAAATAAATATATATTTGATAGAGAAGTAAAATTACAAGAAAAAATAGAAAATAATTTAAGAAATGAATATAACATTAAAGTTGACAATAGTATTAATTCCTTAATAGAAAAATTAGATAAATGTAATAATGGATTATTGTTAGATTTAACTGAAATAATAACTATGGTTGGAGAGAGAAAAATTGAAGATGTTTATATAATTTTGAAAAAACTTAATAAGAGAATAGAATTTATAGATATATTGATAAGTGTATTAAAAAATAATAACTCTATAGAAAATAAAAATGAGATCATAGATGATTTAATCTTAATAGAAAATAAAAATAATGAAAATAAATTTAATATAGATTTAGTAAGGTATGATTCTAAAGTGATTTTAATGGATTTTCAACTTAATAAGTCAATAAATCCAGAAGATTTAAAGAAAACAGTAGACAAAGTTAAAAGAAATTGTGAAAATATAAAAGAAGGATTAAATAATGTAAATATAAAACTAAGGGAAAATTATCATATAGACAAATATGTAGATTTAGATGAAAAAAATAGCAATAATAAACTTTTTAATATAGATATTTATATAAGATACTATTATTATGATAAAGAAGATATTGAAAGAGAATGGGATAATTACGAGGAAATTTTAGAAGGTATTGATAAAATGCAAGTATTCGAACAAGATGGATATTGTTTTAAATATACTAAAAGTGGTATGATTTTAGCAAGCAAAACTCAAGAAGATGTTAAAATAGAGTTTGCATGTGATTACAAATATATAAAAATAAATGGGAAAAAGAAATATATAAATTTAAATAAACGGTTTGAAGTAGATAATTTAACTAATCATACAAGAGTAACTACAATTATCGAAGAAATACATGATTACATAATGTGTGTCTTTTATATAAGTAATTTAAATTCTGAGGAATTTATAAATGAATTGGAGAAAATCAAAAGTTCACAGAAAAAGTGAAAAGTAATAGTTAAGGACTTTTGTCTTTTAAAACTTAAGTTATAAATTGCGAAGCAATTTATATAGTTCACAGCGCACAGTTCACAGTTCACAGTTTTTGGAATAAAGTAACAGGTTATGATATAAATT
>VSSQ01001021.1_pt1 | contig 12273 bp, 9 predicted proteins | sample 4763081 | NCBI WGS metagenome assembly VSSQ01 (sample SAMN12137344, study PRJNA551015) | bioreactor metagenome | isolation source: SDC9 anaerobic chlorinated ethene degrading culture | place: USA: Knoxville, Tennesee | collected 2015-01-01
AACGGCCTTTGTTTTGCAAATAAAAGACTTGAATGGTTTAAATACGGCCCTGTTTAAATAAAAAAAGCCTCCTTTACAGGGAGACTTTTTCGTGTTTGGTACTTGAGGTTACTTGAATCAACCCCGGGTGGAAGCTCTTTTACTTGCTGCGGATTCCGTTTTCCTGCCGGCGTACGATGATGTCGGCCAATCGTCTGTACAGGGCTTTGTCTTCCGCCTCGGGTGAGGTCCAAAGTTTGTACAGGGAAGAGCCTCCCTGGTAGTAGGCAACGCTCATGGAGTCCAACACCCCTCGTTCCTGAAAGACATTGAGGTAATTTTCAAGCTTGTATCCCTTGCCGTACTTCTTAAGGGCGTTATCGTCGAACTCCAGCTCCAGACTCATACCGTTTGCCGTAGCCCTCTGAAAAGCGGAATCAAGTCGGCCGAAGGTTATATAGTCTTTGAAGAAGTAGTTGGGCTGCAGCCACGCCTTATGAAAACCAAGGGACTTCCACTGTTTCCATCCATCGGCTGTAAAATAGGGTATCCAGTTGAAGGAATAGTTGTTTTGACGGAGATACTGACTTACCTCGTTGGTAAGATCGCGGCTGTTGGTAGCCTCTTCGGCCACCCAGTAAAAACCGTGAAGCTCGAGGTTCTGGAGATTAGCACTCTTAAACTTTTCCTGTACCGTACGGATAAACCATTTGATGGCATTGATACGATGGGTCTGCTTGGAGAAATCCATCGCTTCGCCGTTGATATCGCCCCAATCTTTCTGATTAGGGATAGGTTCGGGGATGAAGACCACCACCTGTCGCTTGGCCGGGGCTTTTCCTACCTTGCTTTTAAACTGTTCGATGCAGTCGTTTAATGCACAGATGGCATTGCCCGGCTGAAAATACCTGTTAATGAGAGTCTGCCATTCTTGTTTACGGGCAGGAAGCTTTTCGTAATAGGATGCAAAACCTCGGCCGTTACCGTCCTTGATTTCGAGAAACAGAAAGGCATCGAACATCCAGTGATAGTTGTTCTGCTGATCTTTCGTTACCACATAGGGTTCGAACAGAGTGGTATTCCACACCTCCTTACGGTGTGCGCCTCCTTCGTAGATAAGCACCATATCTGTGATGGATTGCTTCGAGGTCACCGGTTTTTCGACGACTGGACCGATAGGCTGCAGCTCTTTGCTGCAACCTACCTGTACCAGAAGTGAAAGTATAAATGCGCCTAAACATTTATTCATAAATTGTTTCATTTGTATACTATGATGTTTTTTAATTATTCCGCTTTACAATCGAATTGTACACAGGTTACACTCCCGTTTACACCCAGTACATACATCTCCATGGTCTCAGCCCCTGCAATAAGCTGTGCATCCGCAAGCAAGTTGACGTTCTTAGTGCAGGTAGTAGCAGGCATGTCGAATGCTACCAGGCTCGCGTTCATTGGATCGCCGGCCAGGTTTTCGCGTTTGTTAACGTTGAGCAAACGGGCATATACGATACCATCTGCAGTTCCTTTTGCGCCTGCAATAACCAGGTATTCGTTTTCATTGAAACGGATTCCGTCCATTCCGTTGATCGCAATGCCGGCGGCCGGATCAAATCCGCCTGCCACCAGGTCGTACATGTATTTGGCAGCTCCGCTTCCATCAAAGAAGCCGAATCCACGGGCCGTTGTGGTATTGTACGAAGTGAGGAAAACCCCGTCGGACAAGTTGGTCGTTAACGGATGGATATCTGTCTGATACTGCCACGATGCCTTTAACGGATCGGGAGCGTATAGTTTGGGATCATTGGATTGCAAAACACCGCCTTTTACCTCCCAATAAAGGTAGGTGGAGCTGTTGTCTACCGAAGCCATGATAAGGGCATCACCATCTATATCGCCTTTAACCGATAACTTGCGGCCGGTAACGTAGGTATGGTCGCAGGTTATGAACACCTCGCTCTGACCCGTTTCACGTATCCTGTAAATGGTTTGGTTGGCCAACACGTTTTTGGCATTGCGCAGGTTGGTGATAAGCATATTGCCTTTGTCGTCGTTTGTGATGGTGAAATTGGTAAGCGATCCTTTGAAAGGCAGGGTGATAGCCCCTATGGAATCGCCCGTGAATCGATCGTAGTAATTCAGATCAAGGTTTCGGGTGTTAATGTAGAGATATCTGTCCGTAACAGCGATGCTGTGCGTCATGGAGGCGGCAGGAAGAATACCTAATTGCTCGAATGTTTTGGTCCACAACACCTTCCCGCTACCCGGGCGCATCCCTCCCGTAATTTCCGGGATGATAATTAGGGTAGATTTGTCGTCTACCACAGCCACCTGATTTTTGGATTGGAGCTTCAACGGAATGGCATACTTACGGGTACCTACTCCCTGAACCGCTTCTATTTTTTTAACATCCAAAACAATCTTTACGGAGTCTTTCACCTCCAGGGGATCCAGCTGGATGGATGTTTTGTTGATGGTATAGCAATCCGCAGGCAATACCTGAAGTGCTGTACCGTTTGCGGTGTTGTATTCTGCCAAAGCTGCCTGATCTACCGTTAGTTCTACATCGGCACTGCTGATGCGCATGCCGCTTTTATACACGGAGAAATTGATTGCCTCGGAAGTTTTGGCTCTGTACACCGACACCACCTTTTCGCCGCTTGTAAGCATATAGAGCTGATCTTTAACTCCGTTCTCGCTTACATCGTTCTCGCACGAGGCACACAGCAGCGTGCAAATCGCCGTAGCCAGCATATATATGATATTCTTTTTTTTCATCTTGTTCATTTTTAGATACGAAAGATTAACCATTTATCACCACCATGGATTTTGCACCATCGAGGTGTTCTTCTCTATTTCACTCTCCGGAATGGGGAACAGGTAATATGATTTATCGAACACACGTGTTTCGAAAGCTACCCTTTTGTAGAAACCGGTAAAGCTGAAATTATTGGTGGCTATGTTGCCGGCATTGATGTCCATACCCCACATCCGTCCGCCATCGCCATAGATCCGCTTGTCGGTTGCTCCGCCCTGATCTTCGGTGTGAGCAAGCCAGCGTCTGCGGGTGGTGATGTAGCGGTCTCCTTCGAAAGCAAGTTCGATCTGTCGTTCGCGCAGAATCCATTCGCGTTGCAGGTCCTTGTTGCCGGCCATACCCGGTGTCGCTTCGAACGCAGAAGGAATACCGGCACGTTCCCGGATCAAATCCCAATATTTACGGATATCGGCATTGGAAGGATCGTATTCATTCAAAGCCTCGATGTAGTTGAGCAGAATCTCGGCGTAACGGATGAAAACCATGCCGTAGTTTTGCGGATAGGTACGGTCGCGCATATTGGCTTGCGGATCGTTGAATTTCTGTACCAGATAACCGGAACGCGGGAAAAAGGTGTAAGAACCCGACTGGCGTGACATACCTCCGTAATAGAATTCAACCCGTGCATAACCGTTTTTCTGACCCGCAGAGTTATAGTAGTCGCGTTTAGCCACATCGTCCGGCAATTGTGGTATGACGCGTTTGTTGTACATGATGGATGCATAGAAACGTGGTTCGCGGTTGGCATACATGTTCCATTCACCGGGCCAATGTCCCCAGGATACACAGTTGCGTACATCTGCCAACATCTTGATACGGTCTGTTGTCAAATTATAGTTGTTCGGATTCCAGTTATCACTTCCGTTTTCGGCAAATCCGGTTTCCACATAACCCGATTCGGGATCGTCAATAGGTTTTCCGTTTTTCATCAGGAAAGCATCCACCACCCGTTGGGTAGGAGCAACACCTCCCAGGTTATTGGGGCCCGGAGAAGAGTGGATCATCCATGAACGGGGATTGGCATTATTGGTGCGGCCGAAGATTACTTCGCAGTTCCATAGTTTAACATGTACATCTACACACGATTTATAGGGGTTAAACTGTGTACCGTCGCCGTTTTCGTTGTTTTTATACAAACGGAGTTTGGCATCGGGATTGTTTTCGGCATATTGGATTACCTGTTTCGCTGCTTCGGCTGCTTTACGCCATTTACTTTCGTCGTAGGTAGTGTTGGCCAAAGCTTTACCATCCTGGTTCTTGAAGTTTGCATACTCCTTGTTGCCGTTCCACTGGGGACTGGCAGCCAGCAACAGCACTTTTGATTTTACGGCTGCACAAACAATTTTATTGGGGCGACCCAGGTTATTGGTTTCGTTTTGCCAATGCAAAGGAAGATCGGCTGCAGCCTCATCCATCAGTTGACAGATATAATCTACACACTCGTCGAAAGAGGCACGTGGATAGTTGTTCCAATCGGCATCGGTTGGTTGTAGTTCCTTGATCAATACTGCCGGACCGTACTGCCGGATCAATAGCCAGTAATAATAGCCGCGTAGAAATTTGGATTCAGCTTTATAACGAGTGATAAGGTCGTTACTCAGTTCGGGACAACGGGCTACGTTTTCTTCAAATACGAGGGAAGCACGAATGGCTTTGTAATAGGTTCCCCATTTGTTATAGAAATTGGTGTTTGGAGACCAGTTACCAAAATTTATTGGATAAGTACCATAAACATTCCAGGTAAGGTCTACTTCGTCTGAACAACCAAGCCAGGGATCGTATCTGTGAAAGTCATTTACGGGGATGGAAGCGTATACGTTGGCCAGATAGCCCTCGGTTTCTTTACGCGACTTCCAAACCATTTCGTCGGTTTTCATGTCGTCCGGCTGCTTGTCGAGAAAATCTGTACATCCTGTCAGCATCAACAGGAAAAATAGAATACTTATATAGGTAGTTTTCATAATCGTTTGCATTAAAATGATGTTCTGAGACCAATATTAAACTTTCTGGACAGTGGATAATTGCTTCCGTTCTGAGTGCCGGTTTCCGGATCCCACATATCCCATTTGGAGAAGAGGGCCACATTATTTCCGAGCAGGTAAATACGTAATGATTTTATTCCCATCGGTGCCAGCAACTTCTTGCTGAAGGTATAACCCACCTCGATATCGGCCAGACGAAGCAGACTTCCGTCGTAAATATTGCGACTGGATGCTTGCCAGTTGTTGGTTGATCGGCCATTGGAGATACGGGGATAGAAGGCATTGGGGTTGGGATTATCAACCGTCCAGCGATCCAGGGCTTTTTCGTACAAGTTGTGCTTACCTACCCCTTCAATAAACGGGATGAAGGTTGATCCGCCCAATCCATAACTTACATGAGCCTGTCCGCGGAAAAAGATACCTACATCAAAACCCTTGTAATCGAACTGGGCTCCAAAACCGTAAATGATTTCGGGGATATTGGAATAGCCGATAGCAGTTTCGTCTTCGATGGTGATTTCGCCGTCGCCGTTAAGGTCCTGGTATTTTACATCGCCCGGACGAACCGTTCCGAACTTCTGAACCGGACTGGTGTCTATATCCTGCTGGTCTGCAAAAAGGCCCAGTGCGATGAGACCGAATTGTTGTCCGTAGCGATGACCGGTACGAATACGGTATGCCTCTTTCTTCTTTGCCTCATCCTGTTCGATGATTTTGTTGCGGGTGAAGCTCCAGTTACCATAAATACGGTATCCTACAGGGCCAATTTTGCTGTTAAACTCGGCCGTTGTTTCGACCCCTTGATTGGTCATCTCACCCATATTTGCAAAAGGTTGGGAGTTAGTTCCGGTGATGGCTGGTAACGATTTGCGTTGTACCAGGATATCGGTTCTCCGCTCGTGGAAATAGTCTACATCCAAAGAGATGGCATTGTTGAACATTTTGAGTTCGAATCCGATATTCTTTTTCAACCCCTTTTCCCAGGTTAGATTAGTCACCCCGATGTTATCTTCGCCTACCCCCGGTGTGATGGTTTCTGTAAGTCCCCAGTTGTATCCTCCCAGTCCGCCTCCATAGGTGGAAAGGTAACCATAACGCTCACCGTTGGGTAAAGCTTCGGCGCCTACCAATCCGATGGATCCCCTGAATTTCAACACATTGATAAACGGAACATGCCAGAAGGGTTCGTTGGAGATAAGATAACCAACGGCACCGGCCGGAAACAATCCGAATCGTTTTCCTTTTGGGAAGTTCTCGGATCCGTTGTAACCAAGATTGAACTCGCCGAAGTAGCGGTCGGCGAACGAATAGGTGGCGCGAGCAGCCAGACCTTGTTTACGATACGGTAACGCCAGGATGGATGAACCGGCAGCTCCGTTGATATAGTCGCGTTGATAGTACATCACCATACCTCCCACCCGATGCTTCTCGTCGAACAGGTTATCATAAAGCAACTGACCCTTCAGCTCTTTGGCCCGGTTGCTGGTCATGGTCTTGGCATATCCCAGGTATTCATTACCTTTGTCGATTTCGGTCACCTCCAATTCGCCAGTCTCTTCGTTCACTCCGGTAACCGCCCAGGTAGAAGAGTTCTTGAAGCGCGATATATCGGTCCCGTTGTTAGAGTCGAAGGAAAAAGAGCCCACAAACTTAAGTCCTTTCAGCAACATACTCAGTTCCTGATTCAAAACCAACTGTGACATGATCTGTGTACGATATTCTGTTCCGTAACCTGAGCCAAACAATCTTTCGGCAGGGTTGCTCTCGCCTACCTGAGCTGGAGCTCCCCAGCCGTACAGAATATTTCCATCTTTGTCTTTACCGTAGGGTACCCGGACCGGATTGGACAACGGAGTAGCCCGGTTGGCGTGATAAAATATTTCCTGCGCAGGAGTATAGGTTGTTCCGTAGATTGTACTTCCGGTTCCGGGAGTATGTGTGTCTACCAGGTTGGCTCCGATTTCCAGGTTCAGCACCGTGGTTTTAGAGAGAGTCATATCCACATTGGAGCGGAAATTATAACGGGTAAGCTCGATGTTTGAAGAATAGTCGTTAATATTGCTGCTCTTGAAATTTCCATTATCTTCCAGGTAGCTGGCACTGATAAAATAGCGGGCCACATCGCCTCCACCCCGGATGGTCATTGAGGCACTGGTATTATTGGAATATTTCTTGAATACTTCGTCAAACCAATTTACGTTGGGATAAAGGTAAGGATTGGTATGATTGCGAAGATTCTCTATATACTCGGGCGAATAATTCTCGGCTCCGAATGCCTCGTTGTAAAGCATGGCATAGTCCGGACCGTCAAGGTATTTGGGCAGACCCGGCAGATCGGCGATGCCTCGTTCGAGCTTCACCTCAATAACCGGTTTTTGGGCAACTCCTTTGCGGGTGTTGACAAGCACAACTCCATTGGCTGCACGCACGCCATACACAGCAGTTGCAGAGGCATCTTTCAAAACGGAGATATTTTCGATTTCCTCGATGGAAATATCGGACATGCTGCGTTCTACCCCATCAACCAGGATTAAGGGAGTCTTGTTATTTCCAAAGGTGGCGATACCGCGGATCCAGAAATTGGCTTCGTCCTGGCCCGGTTCGCCGGAACGTTGCACAACCGTTGCTCCGGCAATCTTTCCGGAAAGTGCCGAAGTAAGAGATCGTTGTGGAATACGCAGACTGGATACAGGGGCCGCTGCGATGGAACCAACTACACTGGCCTTGCGTTGGGTACCCATACCTACTACCACGGCTTCGTCAAGCATGGTGACTGCTTCTTGTAGTACTACATCGATAGTTTGCTTTTTACGCACGGCAATCTCTTGTGTGTGGTAGCCGATAAATGAAAATTGAAGCACGTCGTTTGCTCCGGCCTCGATGATGTAGTATCCATTTATATCGGTTACCACCCCGCGATTCTGGTCTTTCACCACTACGTTAACTCCGGGAATGGGCACACCTGTCTCGTCGAGGATACGCCCGCGAACAGTAGAGGACTGCTTTACAGCCGGATTACCGGCCTTTGCTTCCGGCTTAAAAATCGTAATGTAGTTTCCTTCGATGTTGTAGCTCAATCCTTCGCCTGCAAGCAAAGCATTAAGTACATCTGATATGTTCCGTTTGTTGACGGAGATGGAAACCCTTTTTTCTGTATTTACCTCATCATTTCTGTACCAGAAAGAGAAGTCGCTTTGCATTTTCACCTCTTCGAGTGCTTCAGCCAACTTTACATTCTTGAGATTCAAGGTGATGCTGGTGGCTTGCGAATACGTTGATTCTGCATGTACGCAAAATAGGGACAAGAGACAAAAGACGATAGTCAGCCTCATAACGTTTACGATTTTCCTGTATCGTTTTCTATGTATAGACGACACAAGTGATTCAGTTATTTTCATACATTTGTACGATTTTAGATTATAAATATGTGTTTTAGAACTAAGGTCGTTTACCGGAAAATGTAGCCGCATTTTCCGGTTTTCTTTTTACTACGATGTATTCGCCATGGTTTTAATAGTATTTATGTGAATAGTTACTGTTATTTATTAACAAAGAGTGTCACATGGTTACCATCCATCTTGTAATCGCTACGTTTATCTGATGTGATAACCTTCAATATGCGCTCCAGCTCCTCTCCTTTCTTAAATTCTCCAGAAAAGAGGATTTGCCTAAGCGAATCGTCCGTTATTTCTATATCGACATTATAAGTCCGCTCCAGAGTGGCAGCAATAGACCCGAGTGATTCATTTTCGAAGCGGATGATTCCTTTTTTCCATGCAAGTGCATTATCCATATCTACCCGCCGGATATCCAGTGTTTGCCTCTCCTTGTTATAGCATGCCTGTTCGCCGGGCTTTAATGTAGTTTCCGACAAGCTGTCTGAGGGTTTTACTCCAACGCTTCCTTCGCGGAGGGTAACTTCCACCTCGTTATTGTTGTTCCAGGCCTCTACAGCAAACTGGGTACCATAAACGGTTACGTCCAGTTGTGCGGTTTGTACTACAAATTTCTTATCCGGATTTTTCTGTACATCAAAATAGGCTTCACCCATAAGGGTGACGTTTCGGATACTCTTATTGAATCGGGAGGGATAGACAATTGTAGATCCTGCATTGAGAATAACTTCGGTTCCATCCGGTAAAAAGATGGATTTAGGAGTGCTTCCTTCCGGGTTATAGACCGAGAGTTGTTCCGGGTCATTCCATGAGTCTAAATGGGTGACCAGCATGGCTCCAACTCCGATAAGAATAAAGAGAGAGGCCGCCACGGAAATCCATTTAAGGCGGTAGTTGATCTGTCGTGCCCGATTGATGCGGCGTGTCACATCGTTAAAGATGGAATCCTGCATCTCGTCTGCCGTCTGATCTACACCGGCTGTTAGCTTGATACGACGCAAAAGGGATTCGGTTGTCTCGTCGGTCCTATTTTTTTCACTCTTCATTTTATTTCATTTAAGGTGATCTGAATCTCTTCTTCCAAACTTAATAAAGCAGGAAAAAAGAGCTCTTATAAATGAAGAGGCAACCGGTCTTGATTTTGTTTAAACAAAAAATGATTTTTTTAGAAAAAAGAGATGAAATCAAAAAAAGCAGCTAGCGTGAGGTGGGGATAATACTTGCGCAGGGCCACCATTATTTTATCGATGGCTATTTTCATTTGTACACGGACGGTACTTTCGGAGAGATTCATCCGCTGGGCAATCTGACTGTACTCCAGTCCTTCCAGGCGGGAAAGAATAAAAACCATACGGCAACGATCGGGCAAGTTTTGGATGATGTCCGACAGGGTAGAATTCATTTCATTGTAAAGCAGATCGTTTTCAGGCGAATCCGGTGCAGCATGTTCCAGTGAGAAAGTTAGTTCATCCAAAGAGACAGCTTCCTCCAGATACTGTTGTTGCCTGAAACGAAGAGACTCGTTACGGGACACAATAAAAAGATAGGATTCCAGATTGTCCACTTTAGTAAGCGACGAACGGGATTTCCAAATAGAGAAGAAGATATTGCTAACCACTTCGCGGCAGCTCTCCCTATTTCCGAGAAAATAATACGCATAACGAAATACATCCTTATAATAAAGGTTGTAAAAGAATCTGAATGCATCTCCATCATCGGCAGAAACACGTTTCAACAAAAGATGAGTATCTTCTCCATGAGTTTTCATCATTAGCATTTCTTAACTTGCTACGGCAAATGTAACAATAAAAATCACAATGTTTCTTTCCATATATTAAAAAAACGGAAATACCACATTGGGATGTAGTTTATGCACATCCGTTACAGAGAAACAGAACCATGATGGTGTTTCACTTTGATAACCTCCGTATACTTTATGTTGGAAATTGTTTTAGCGCGGAATGGAGAGATATGGCTGTTTTTGGGAATGTTTTTTCTGGTGTTATTATTTGAAAACTTAGGATGAAAGGGATTATTTGTTTGTCCGGAGAACGGTTCCCTGTACAATCGCGAGCAAAGAAATGCCATTGTAAAGAGCCTGTTCCTTTTTGCCTTAGCAATGGTCTGACGGATGATGCGGGCTACCCTGGCAATGTCGTTATCGGTGAGTGAGGGACCGGAAGGCAGACAGAGTCCGCTGTTGAAAAGATGTTCGGACGTACCGTTGCCATACCAGGGACTGGCAGCAAAAACGGGCTGCAGATGAAGGGGTTTCCAGAGAAGTCGGGATTCGATGTTTTCCGACTCAAGTGCCAGCCGGAGTTGGTTGTTTGTAACTCCGGTAAGCTGCGAACGGATCAGCAGGCAGGTTAGCCAGTGGTTGGACCGGAACCTGGGAGAAGGGTCCTGATGGATGGAGAGTCCGGGAACACCTGCCAACAGCCGGGTATAGAGCTTTTGTATTTGTCGCCGCCGCTCCACATGTTCGGACAGGATGGTCATCTGCCCTCTGCCGATCCCTGCGCAGATATTGCTCATCCGGTAGTTGTATCCGATGGATGAATGTTGGTAATAGGGTGCATCGTCGCGTGCCTGGGTGGCATAAAAGAGGGTGCGCTTGGCCTGTTCGGCCAAACGGCAGATTAATGCTCCTCCTCCGGAAGTAGTAATCATCTTATTACCGTTGAATGACAACACACCGAATTCGCCGAATGTACCACAACGCCGGCTATCGTATTCAGACCCTAACGCTTCGGAGGCATCTTCTATCAGAGGTATCTGCCAACGGTTGGCAACCTGGCTGATTTCATCCATCTTGGCAGGCATTCCGTAAAGATGTACCACCACGATGGCTTTGGGCTTCTTTCCGGTTTTCCGGATTCTGTCGCCGATATTGGTGATATTGTGAACATACCACACAGGAATATCCACGTAGGAAGGTTTGTTTCCGTCGAGTGTGAAACTGAATACCTCTGAAGTACCCACTTTCCGTATACAGATAAGAGCCTTTCCGCGCAGGACGGTAAAACGCTCTACTTTCCAGGTATGGTAATGGTTGCCACGGGTGATGCCCGGCAATGTGGTAGAAGAGGCAACCTACCCTCCGGTTTCCGTAGGGATCGTCTCCACGTACACTCCCCGGTTGTCCGAATGAGCTGTCAACCTGACCGGAAACCGGAGGAGATGGTCCATATAGCTCCTGAATGTGTTGAAAAGATTCACGTCGTTACAATTTTTCAGGGAGGGAATAATCCCTTTATCAAAGTAGGTTTCTTTGTAATATGTTAGTTTTTCGAGCATATCCGAAACGCTGCATTCTATTTCATGAGGCACTTTATGACACTCCGTAATTCTTTCGGCCGACTGTATAACCATAGGGTGCTACCTCTTCAGCCTCCATAGCCTCAATCAGCTTATACACCAGACGTATGTTGATCTCTTTGAGAAGGACCGGTTCCGCGTGACGGATTACAGCTGCCAGATGTACTATCACGTCGCACTGACAGACAAAGCTACGCAACTTGTCCTGATCCGTAAAGTACTCGTCGGAGAAAGGAATCCGGATAAAACGATCCGGATAAAGTCCCAGTGTATTGAACAGATGAGTTCCTAAAAAACCGGTCTGCCCCGTTATACCGATACGTATCATAATAGGAGATCTTCTTTTATTGTTTCTAACCTAAGCAGCAGACTTTGCATCTCTGTTAGCAATGGAGACCTTCTCCATCATCGCTTTGCTTATTCCCATTGCATTGATAGGTGACAATTATAGATTACATGTACTTTATCCGGATCTAATCTTGTGTTGGACTGCAAAATAAGGTTACAATTACTAAAAGTGTTGCATACAATACTATCTGCATAGATGTGAAAATAGGCATATAAATATTCCAGAAACGAGTGAGGTTTATAGCGTCTGGAGCTACGTTCGCTAACAACCAGCTTCCAGCTGCGTAGGGGTAACCCTGCAAGTTCACAAATCATACTCGTAAGAGTCGTCCGGTTTATAAACCATAAACTCTACATCGTATCCTATCTGACAGAGAAATAAGGCTATTTCGACAAGCTGACTTTGCGAGCTTCCCGAATGAAGACTATCGGT
>VSSQ01001024.1_pt1 | contig 12234 bp, 16 predicted proteins | sample 4763081 | NCBI WGS metagenome assembly VSSQ01 (sample SAMN12137344, study PRJNA551015) | bioreactor metagenome | isolation source: SDC9 anaerobic chlorinated ethene degrading culture | place: USA: Knoxville, Tennesee | collected 2015-01-01
CTTTTGGACTATTTCAACAAAAGAATAGTTTTGCATAGAAAAATTATACACTTAGTGCCGCTGCACCTGCCCCTCCAGTACCCATTACAGCTACTATCAAAAGAAAGGCGGTTGCCGTAGCTAGTCCAACGGCTAACTGAGGATCCATTGCTCTAATGTTCAATGCAACCTCTTCATTAGGTACTTTCACTGGATATGAATCAGGAGTCATAAAGGTATTATTGTCTATTTCGAGAGTTATTCTACAAGAAGAGGCAAGGATGCTACCATCTGAAAGTGTCATTGAATTAAAGTTTACAACATAGTTAAATAAAATCTTATCGCCTGACACCCCCATAGATAAGGCTACATTGCCATGGCCTTTCAGCTTCTCTGCTAACTGCTCCATGGCTTCTTTGGCATTATAAAATTCTATATCGTCTACTTTTTGTTCCCGAACAAGGTCAAAATAAGGACCTTCTAATTTAATTTGTGGTTCAGTTATGTTGACGTTAATTAGGTTCGCTATCGGCGAATTGGATTCTGTTCCAAAAGATAGTTTTACTTTCATCGTGATGTTGCCACTGATTGGAAAACTTCCTTCTTGTTCCCACATCGTCAAGTTGAAAGGTACATCCTGGAAAAAAGGAATCCCTTGAAAATACGTTCTCATCTTTTCCAAGAGTTGTTGCTTCTTTTCAGATAAACTCAGGGAATCTTTTAAACGTAGCTGTTCTTGAACCGCGTTTCGGATTTCCTGCAGTTGATTAGTTGCATTATAGAAATAATTCCCTGGACAAGCTGTTGCTCCATAGTTACTGTCCATATCCCGATGACCGAGAATATTGTCTGGAGAAATATTGTATCGTTCACACAGGTATTTAAGAAGTGGCACAAGTTTCTTTAACTGAGTATCTCCAGGCTTCACATAGGAGAAGTCTCCAAATAAGCTGACTCCAATGGAGTCAAAATTATGCGGTTTTCCCACGTGAGCTCCTACCTGCGGGAGGGATCTGCCTTCCATCACTGTTCCTTGCTGACCAATGCAAAAATGGTAGCCGATGTCACCCCATCCTAAGCTTTGGTGGTAGTTCTGGATTCCTCTCATGACTTCGTAATCAGTTCCTACTTGTGGCTGAGCACCCGCGGTATGATGGATAACAATGTATTTAATCGTGCTCAGGTTCCCATCCATTCCTGCCGGTTGGACAGGATTAGCTCGCCATGTAGCCCGTGTTTGGATCGATACTGGAGCGTCATCAAAATTTATGCCGCTCAGGATTCCGCCCGGTGAAGGAGCAGTGGAAGTATTTCCATAAGTGGGATAACTGGTAAAAGTGCTGTCACTGTCCCCAGCCCAGATGGCTACTTTTCCAAAGCTCTCTGTCTGAATGACATACACACTATTCCCTTTAGATTCCAGAATCCGGTAAGATAAGCCACCAAACTGGGAGGGCGCTAAGGCACCGATCCGGCTAGTAGTCACGTATGGTCCATTCACGTTGTAAATGGACCAGGAATCCACTGCAGGAGAGAGGTTCAGGTAAGTTCCATCCGAAGAGCCGCCGGTATAACTGCCGGTCCCATAGGTTGGATTCTCTGTGATGGAGCTATCGCTATCCCCAGCCCAAATAGCTACCCGGCCGAAACTTTCTGTCTGAATGATGTAAACATCGGTAGTAGGATTCCCTAAAATTGCGTAAGAAAGGCCGCCGTATTGAGCCGGAGCTAAAGCACCAATCCGGCTAGTAGTCACGTAAGGACCATTCACGTTATAGACGGACCAGGAATCCACTGCAGGAGAAAGGTTCAGGTAAGTTCCATCCGAAGAGCTGCCGGTATAACTGCCGGCCCCATAGGTTGGGTTCCCTGTGATGGAGCTATCACTATCTCCGGCCCAGATGGCTACCCGGCCAAAGCTTTCTGTCTGGATAATATAGACGTACCCGCCCTTATCCTCCAAAATTTGATAGGACAAACCGCCAAACTGAGCCGGTGCCAAGGTACCAATGCGACTGCTTGTCACGTAAGGCCCGTTGACATTATAAATGGACCAGCTGGTAACGTGTGGTTTAAGATTGAGGTATTTCCCTTCATTTGCCATTTTCATTTCTCCTTTTTATCTTCTTCTCTATTCTTTTTCTTGCCTGAAATGTTCTTGAATCAGGTCCTCCAGTCGCTCGATTGAGTCGATCACTTCCGCGAAGAGCCGCTCAAAACGCGTAAAGAGGTAAATAACCAGGACAATGGGAAAACCAAAATTGCTGATTAGATTTGCCATTTCTTCCATACTTTCGCCCCCTCTCCTCCCGATCAGGTCTGCGGGAAGGGGTAGGCTTCGATAGTACGGATACAGACCAGGTAGTATTCCTGCAGGAAATCCTTCTGCTGCTGGCGGGGGATTCCCTGCAGGTACTTCCAAAATAATGGCTGCAGCCGTTCTAAGATATACGCATGGTCTTTCCGCTTGAACGCCCATACGAGTGCTTCGTCCATGTGTAGGCCTCATCCTTTCCTGTATAATTTTCGAATCTGCTGGTATGCTCGGTTTTTCGTCTGGGAAACAGCAGCAGGTGTCAAGCCCAGCTGATCGGCAATCTCCTTCTGGGTCCATCCTGCCACCAGTAGCCAGACTACCTCCTGCTGGCGAGGTGAGAGCTTTCGCAGCACCTCGATCAGGCCTCCATCTTCCAGCAGGAACTCCCAGTCTTGAGGAAGAGTGCGGTAATCTGCCGCCTCCTCCTTAAGGGAATCGGTTATATCTTCCAGAAAGACCTGCTCCGTGGTAACTTCCCGGAGCTCCCGTAATAAATCCAGCTGCTTGTACTTTACCTTCTGCTTGAGAAGCCCTAGCAACTGCTGACCATGCTGGAAATCTTCTGGAGAGAGGGATCGTTCACCTTCTCCTGATGGAGAGCCTTGTTCCCCCTTCTTTCTTTCAGGAGAAGGTTTTGCAAGCGCAGAGTTTTCGTTCAGATTTTTCTTGTGTTTCGTGTGCACCCGCCGCACGCTCCTTTCTGACCGCTCCTCTTTTCGCTTACACTAATAAAACGGAAAAAAGGACCGAAAAATTAACTTCACTAGTGAAAAAATCGAACGTGTGTTCTATTTTTTTAGAAAAAAGAAGCAAAACCGCAGTAGAATCGCTTTTTTTGCCTCTAAATTTTTTTATTTTTTTTTGAAAATAAAGTGGGGTTTATATTTATTATAGGAACATGTGTTTGGCATTGCAATTGCTTTTCCCAAAAGTGGCTTTCCAACATAGAGAGACAGGACAGCGATTATAGACATTTGGTTTCTTCTTTAACAGCCCTTGCGACACAGGAGAAGATCTTTTAGCCTTATTTTTTATCGCTAGCGCAATTTTTCGGATTGTTTCTGGCAAGGAGGAAGAAGAATTCAAAAGTCGCTTAGAAAGGATTTTTCAGTCTTCTGAGAAACAGTCCATTTTTCCCTGACAAGGAAAGATCGATTCCGTTTGAATTTTTTTCATTGCTTAAAATTTCAGATCTCTGAGAATTTAATAACAGGATTCCAGCATTTTTGTAATTTATATACTAACAACTGCCTATATTTTTAGTATAATTATTACAAAAAGGAGTGAGGCATATGAATCAAACCGTTTGGTCTCTCATGGACCAGTATAAAGGAACCTTGCCGGCAAAGATTGCCCGGCACCACCAGGTGAATCCCAATACGCTGAAGCGGATGGAGAAAAAAGGGCTATTGGAGAAGGATGCTACAGGTATCTACACCTTTCCAGGCCAGTTCGCAGATGAGTTCTTTGCTCTGCAGCAACGCTTTACGAAAGGAATCTTCTCGCATGAAACGGCCCTGTTCCTGCATGGGTTGTCCGACGAGAACATTGGAGAGTACGTCATGACCTTCCCGTACGGCTACCATAACCCCCGGTTGGGTGACCACTTCGTGATCCAAAAGACCGTGCGGAAGGAACGCTATGGGCTGGGAACCATGTCCCTTTCCAGTCCCGCCGGGAACCCCCTGACGGTCTACAACCTGGAACGGACCCTCTGTGACCTGTGGCACCCTCGTCACGAGGCCGACCAGTACCTGAAGGTGGCCGCCCTGAAGCGCTACATGAAGTGCCCCGACAAGGATCTTTTCCGACTCGCGCAATATGCCAAGCAGTTGGGTGTCGGCAAGGAGCTGGCTACCGCGGTAGAGGTATTGCGCACATGACCCCCACCCAGCTGAAGGATTGGGTCCGCAACCGGGCGCGGACCTCTGGCGTGAACCCCCAACTGATTATGCGTTACTACATGCTGGAGAAGGTCCTGGAGAAGATTGCCGCCTCCCCCTACCAGCATGCCTTCGTCCTGAAGGGGGGGTTCCTCATCGGCTCCCTACTCGGCGTGGAGCGGCGGACCACGATGGACCTGGACGCCACCCTGCGCGACTTCGCGGTCTCCCAGGAACGGATTGTGGCCCTGTTAGCGGACGTGTTTGCCACACCCACGGCGGAAGGGATCACCTTCACGGTGACCTGGGTCGAGGAGATCCGGGAGCAGGACAACTATCCCGGCTTCCGCGCGCACGTCAAGGCAGAGCTGGGCACGCTGCGGGCGGATGTGAAGCTCGACTTCACCACGGGAGACACCATCCATCCGGAAGCCATCCGCTACGCCCACCCGCTCCTGTTTGAGGACCGGGCCATCACCGTCTATGCCTATCCGGTCGAGCAGATCCTCGCGGAGAAGCTCCAGACCCTCTTATACCTGGCGGAGGACAACACCCGTGCCCGGGACTTCTACGACATCTACCTGCTGGTTCGCCTGAAACCGGAGAGTTTCCAGCTGTCGACCTTGGCACAGGCCGTGGCGAAGACCTTTCGGAAGCGCGGGATGGGTGAATCCTTCCCCACGCTCGTGAGCGAGCGGCTCCCCGTCATCCGGTCGAGCGACCGCCTGCGCGCGGTCTGGGACCGCTACGCCCGGAATCTTCCCGAGGGCCCCCTCAGCTACGCGGAGGTCGTCTCCGCGGTGGCCGATCTCTGTGCGACCCTCCTGACGATTCCGGAGGAGGACTGGCTCCCACCAGGCGACTGGTAAACGACCTTTTCATTTTTTAACAAGGGAGATTTAAAATGAAAAACAGCGACCCACTCTTCGGAGGTAGGGTCGCTGTTTTTCATTTTCGTTTCTAAAAAATTCTCCCAACGTTCGCAAAAGGAGCGAAAAGAGAAAGTTCCCTTCTTAATTTGAATTGGGAGTTTCTCTTTTTTAGTTTTTTCTCCCCCAAAACTGCCACCACTTTTTTCGCTCGGGAGAATCAGTTTCCTCTTCTTCTACCTCGTCATCCTTCTCTTGGAAGAATTGCAATTGGAGTTGAAGACGTTCATTCTGCCGATTGGCCTGGAGAGTCAGCTGCTGCTGCTGATCGATTAGTTTTTGAAGATGATCTACCTGAATGTCCTTCTTCTCCAGCTGACCATATATTTTTTCCTTTTCTTCCTGTAACTCTTTAATCATCATTTTCAGCGCATCAACCTCTCCGTTAATCAGTTGGTTGACAGGTTGGTTGCCGGTTGCCGGTATTTTTCCTGAATCTCTTATAAAACTAGCTATTTCATGCGTCAACTGGTAAGCTGCATCAACTTTTTTTGGTGTCAACTCAGTTGGCAACTGATTGATTTTCTTATGGACAGCCTGCTTGGAGATACCCAGCTCTTCTGCAAGCTCCCTAACGGTAAATGTTGCTATTCCATTATTTTTATCTCTAGACGTCATTTCCTACTCCATACCTTTATCTTGTATTTTAACAGTCTGCAGATATTGCTTGATGGATTGCTGCAGATATTTCGCAATGTTCTGCTTTTCTTTACTATAATCCTCTCGGTGAAAGGATACATAACTTAAGTGTTCCTTTACACCATTTAACCCTCTTCTATCCTTCAACTGATCATATAAGGGATATACTTGATTTTGAAGGTTTCCCATCAAAAAAATATCCTGCATATCATGAAAGCTAATCAATTCGTTCCCAAAAAGAATAGAGGTATATGGGCTCTGCATGGCTTGAGTGTACAAATTCTCTTGTTCATGCTGTTTCCGCGCCTTCCCCTCTTGATAAGCAGGATCGCTTTCCTTGTATGGAAGAACTGCTAACGGCCGTTTTTTATCGAGGTAGAATTTGATTCCCACTACGGAACGCCCTTTCTTGATCTTTTCATAACCAACTTGGAAATGCGTACTCCTGCAGATTTCTTCTGTCGCCACCTGTAAAACATTCTTTTCGAAGTCATATATTCGGCGATACTCCTTGATGGTATCAGTTATTCTCCGTAATTCAATTAAGTCAATATAGGGATTTTTAAGTAGGGCAATTTGTTCCTTACTGCGTGTTCTCATTCCGTTATAGGCCTCATACTGGTTATAGTTCATGGAAAACCATTTGTAGAGAATAATGCTATATTTGCTGTTCAGCCCCATGATATCGGTAATCAGATATTGGGTAAAGTTGGTTTTCAGCTCAATGAGATAGGGCATGATATCATCTGTAAACTTAATTTTGAGGGTGTCGTTATAATCGTTCCATTCACTGCTAGAAATGGGAGAAATTATTTTGTACTTCCATTTCCCCTTCTCATTTTCCTCTTGCACTTCAAAAATAGATTGTTGGTGTAATGTAGTAAGCGCGTTTTTGAAGCGAGTATGCTTATTAGAGCTGGAAACATCAAAAAAAGAATAGATGGTATTCTTGGAAAGGTAGACCGCATTATCAGCTGGAGGATGTTCTGTATCCAGACAGGAGACGGCCAGTTCAAAAATTTTAAGGGGAACCTTATCCATTTTCGCCACACTAGTGATCAGATCATTATGTTCTACTGCTTTTTGATTACTTAAATCATTTATTTTAGAGATTTTTTTCGGATCTCCTTGATGTTCCATGGGCATACAATAACCTCTTTTCATTAACTTAAAGAAATATGTTTTAAGAGCAATTCCTATATGATTCTGATTATACACTAAAAGACGAATTGGTTTTAATCTATTCGTCTTAAGCATCTCTTTTCCTCGTCTTAAGCATCTCTTTTCCTCGTCTTAAGCATCTCTTTTCCTCGTCTTAAAAAAGCTGTAACAATTGGTATTACTGCTTTTTTTTTTGTTTAAAAGGTTTAAAAGAAAAAATATAAAAGATAAATTTAACTAATAGAGTCTTCTAATCTTTCATAAATCCAAAAAAAATATTTAAAAATAACCGCTGTAAAAGGTAGAAACGTACTAAGCAATTTTAGAGCTTAGACGGACACAATATCCGGGAAGATAATCGCGAGGCTTCGTTTACAGAAAGGAGCGTCACGCTTTGCTCTTGCAGGTCTAATTCTCTATGGAGCAATGTTCTGTTGTGGCGCTTGAAACAAGGCTCACTTCGTTCGTGCAGGGCAAGCCCTACATACCAAAAGGCAGGTAAAACAAAGTCAGACAGCGCAGAGGAATAATTCTTTTGAACGAGGTCTATATTACGTTTAAAGGCAAGTATGTTATATTTATCAATGGCAACTTGCCCCGAAAGGGGGTACTATTCATGCTTAAACAAATCTTCACATTGATTGTCGCCCCAATTATTGTTGGGCTAGTCATTGAGCTAGTTTCTCGTTGGTTGGACGAGAAAGACGACGATTAGCAAGTTGTCCTCCAACTCACACGCTCGGAGTCGCAACGGGCGTAAAAAAAGACCACCTCTATTCGCTGTAGAGGTGGTCTTTGTGCTATTCATGCTCGAAATCTTCACATTTCGCACCTTAATTATATCACTCAGGCACCAAACTAACCAGAAGTAACTTCATAAAGCGCCGCACCGTAGAAAAATTTCTGCCAATACGTGCTTTCACAGTTGAGGGAGCCGTTCTGCCATTTAGATCAATGGTATTATTCAGTTCTTTGAAATAAGGCAAATCATTTAGAGGAAACGTCTTACCAACCGAATTTTCTTTGGCAAGTGCTTCGGCTTGTTCAGTAATTATATTTGCTGCACTTATGTAATCGAAATAGGCATCAGGATTGTCAATGATTATACTGTTAATCAGCATTTCAATGTAGTGTGTAGGTGTAATGTTGTTTTCTGCGGCTTTGAGAATGATTTTTTCAGATAATTCGTCAGACAAAGATATACTAAAATTCATATGATAACCCCTTTTTATTGTGAGTTAAGTAGGCTAGCGCTACTCCATCTAACAAGGTTAACTCATTTAAAAAAAATACAACAAAAAAGCCAAATCATCTTGGGGAACGATTCAGCCACACAAATAATATAGGCTCATAATTCAGCAATAATTGCATCCGCCTGATCCTTAGGAATCCCTTTATTTATTAGAGTCAACGATACATATGCTGTTACTTCAAAATTATTCATGCTTATTTTCCTCCTTTTGGTTTTTGGGTAGTGTCGCTCTTTCTCTTTTTCAATTCTCGGTAAAGGGTTGCTCTTGAAACACCAGTCAGCTTAACGATTTCATTGATGGAATACGTATCTTTGTCATAGTAGTTTAGTGCCTGCTCAACTTTTTTAGAATTAACTTTAGGTCTCCCCAGGACTTTTCCTCTGGCTTTAGCGGATCGCAACCCCTCGTTGACTCTCTGGACCGTTAAATCTCTTTCTAGCTGTGCCACTTGGGCGAATATTCCAGTAATAAACTTTCCGGAAGGTGTAGATGTATCTATTATGCCTTCTTTTAAAGATTTTACCGCGATTCCTTGCGTATATAAATCATCAATTAGTTTTAGAATATCTATCGTATTTCTACCCAACCTAGATAATGACTCAACAATGATAGTGTCACCAGAGCGGACGACCTCGACTAAACGATTTAAACCATCTCGGTCTCTCTTTGTTCCTGTAAACTTTTCTTGTATTAATTTGTCGTAACCATGAGACTTCAAGGCATCGACTTGTCTATCAAATTCTTGTTTGTCTGTTGATACTCTGGCGTATGCTATTATTTGTCCCATAATTATCACTCCTAGGTTTTTGATACTCTTAATATACTATTCTCAAAAATATTTACCAATAGTTTTTGATACTATTTTTGAGAATAATTTTTGATACAAGTAGGAATAGCGCCAAACCAATCTTTTTAAAAGTCGTCCCTGGTTGTTTTTTAAAAGTATCATAATCAAGTGTTTTTGATACGATGTACCCCGCCCTCTCAAATAAAAAAAACAACGTTGACGGCAAATAACAGTGGCCCTCTCAGCTCACGCTCAAAGTACCAGAACTCTAAAAAAGTTTGATTGTTGGATGCAACACCGATAATTCATCACCAAAGTTCTGTCTTAATTCTGTATCAGCCTTTTGTTATTGATTAGAGTATTTATACACGAAAAAAGAAACAGTCTGTGAGCGCTGAAAATAAAGGATATAGGACATTAAAAAAATACGTTTTTTATCGTTTCGATCCAGAGCAAAAAAAGAAGGACCCATAGAAATATCTATGAGTCCTCGTTTAGTCATTGCCGGTCTCTGTTCGGGTGAGGGGTGCAAAACCTATATTTCATTTCCCAGATTTCTTTTTGCTTGATTTTAAGTTAGCTATACGGTCTTGAATGTTATCAAACTCACCTTCTGTATAGTCCTTTTGCGGTTGTGCAGGGGGCTGATTTTCGGCCCAGTCGGGAACGGGTTCTATTTTGCCTGATTTGTAGCTATTGGTTTTCTTTTTAGGCGGTGTGGTTTCGATCTGCTTTACTTGTTTTGGTATGGTTTCTCTAGAAAATTTAAATTCCAACGACTTAACCTTGTTACCACGCCCCCCCTTTATCTTATTGACTTCTAGTTGGGGAAATATCTGTTCTAACTCTTTAAAAGCAGGTTCTAAAACCCTTTTGTCTATGTTCGTCATACTATAACTTTTGGGTATGTCTAAAATCTCTCTAAACTTATCAATGTTGACTTTGTAAAAACCAGTACTTCTAAACTGCTTCAAAAGTCGATAAAGGTTTTTTGCATATACTCCCTTTAGGTCTGTAAATTCACTCAATTCAAATCTAGTAAACCAGTCTGGATCATTAAGAATATACGAGAGTTGCTTGTTTACAGTTACGGTCAGCACTTGGGTTTCTTCGTCTGCGTCAAAAGTTGGAAATGGTACGAACATAATCCGCCTTTTCCCATCTGAACTTTTTATCTTAAACTTCAATTCCATTATCTTTTCGTTGGTTTTGTCCATATCTTCTTTGAATCTCAAGTTAGAAGTTGCTGAGTATTTCCCTAGTTCCCTAATCGTCTCAAATGGCAACCTAACTTCTTCCTTGTCGTTATCCTTTACTTTTGCACATAAAGCAAAGAAAATGTTCATTTCTGAAGCATTCAATATGCCAAACTGGACTTCGTTCATGTTATTGTGATACTTGACTATTTCCAAACCCATGAGACACACCCCTATATCTGCTTGTTTCAATCATTCTACATTTTTTTAAGTAACATGTAAATATGAATGATACCGAAATAAGAACAAATGGTACTGAAATAAAGAACAAATGATACTGAAATAAGAATAAAAGATACTGAAATAAAGAACAAATGATACTGAAATAAGAATAAAAGATACTGAAAGATTGCTACACACTTACTCTCCCAAGGGTTACAGAGCCCCTAAAAGGGTTTTAAAAGATTATTTAAAAGATATATAAAAGGTCTTAAAAGAACAATCTCATATCCGTCCATCATAAACAAGCATCCAAGACAGTTCAAAACCAAAGAACAAATGATACTGAAATGCCACTTACCATTACTCATATATCTTGCGTAACGAACGCTTTGGCATGGCCGTAACCTTTGTAAAAATAAGTTTTTATGTATGTGAGGAAAGATTTGATTCTTATTCAAGTAGCATTTACTCTCATTCAAAAGATTACCCCTTTATTTGAGTATCATTTATTCTGAGTCCATATTTCAGGATCATTTTTTCTGTGATTCAACATAACTTAAATCTGATTCAACCCCACTTTTATTGTTTTAATCATACTCACCCTAAAATCAACCACCCCACCAACACCAACAAAATAGTATACTAGATTATAAAGCCAAACTTATATAATGGACAAAGGAGTTTGAACCATGAACATCAAAGAGGTTGAAGCACTCGAAGTTTATACCCCAAAGCAAGTGTCAGAAATGCTGGATATCACTTCACCAACGTTGAGAAAATATTGTTCCCTGATTTCTACAGAACATGGTTCAGAATACTTCAGACGTAGCGATACGAACGCTCGTTTATACACTCCTGAAGACCTTAAACTCTTGAAGCGCATAAAGACGTTGAAAAAATCGCCCTCTGTTACGCTCGAAAATGCCGTATCTATAGCATTAAAAGAGTTTAGAAAGGAAACTGATGTAGCGACTATTACCCCAATCGAAACAAGCGCTCGTTACGCTCTTTCTACCAATACACAGGTGCTACAAACACTCCTGGATGTAGTGCAGAAACAGAGCGACGATATAGCGGCTCTTGTGGCAACAAATCAGCAATTGCATGAGGACGTACAGAGCCTTGTATCAGTCAATGAGAAACTATCTGCTGATATGCAGGGTTTACTCGCTAGTTTAAGAGGGGCTTTGAATGAGCCTGCAACAGATCAAGCAGAAACAAAACCTAAAACTTCTTTGTTTAAGAGGTTTTTTGGTTAGTAAAAAGGTAAATCATTACAACATAAACGTATTTTACTTCCGTGATTCTGTTCAGTAATCAGGAAACATAATTGGAAACCATATTCCGTAAACGTAAATCAATTGCCAAGGCAGGCAGCCTATAAACGGTTGCTTTTTTTTTGGATATCTTACTTTGTTAAAATATTTCGAGGGATTCATTGAAAGTCACCAAATGATACCGCATAATGTAGTAGTCGCCATCTCCGGCAGGCAAAAAGTCTACACGGAGAGGAGGTGAATTTATTTTGTATACCGCATTGTTACTTAAATTACTCGAAGAACTACTTATTGCCTTGGTAGTGAAATCTGGAGTAAGCTTTTTCACATTTTTGTTGAAGAAGTGGAATGAACACAAAAAATAAGGCGACATGAATAAGCGCCAGAGTGCCTAATAGCATAAAAAAACCCCTCACATACTACCAATATGTGAGGGGTTTGGTGTCTAGAGCTGAACTTATTCTAATATACCGCATGTATATTTCTTAATAATATTACCATATCTATTAAACGTAAAGCAACCCTTAAACTAAAACGAATCAATTACGCTGTTCGCTTTTTTTGTAGAATTGAAAGAGAAAAAACAAAGCC
>VSSQ01001025.1_pt1 | contig 12200 bp, 9 predicted proteins | sample 4763081 | NCBI WGS metagenome assembly VSSQ01 (sample SAMN12137344, study PRJNA551015) | bioreactor metagenome | isolation source: SDC9 anaerobic chlorinated ethene degrading culture | place: USA: Knoxville, Tennesee | collected 2015-01-01
AGCTTTTGTTTAAGGGACTGAAAATAATTCACGACAAAAACGTCAAATAATCAAGAGTTAAGAATTAAGAAACAAACAGATTTGAGCTATCAAATCTGTTTGTTTTTTTGTAACAAAAAAACTCTTTTAAAATTAAAAAACTGTGATATAATAATAGAACAATCGTTCGATAAAAAATAAAAATGTTTGGAAACTACAGCTTTTGAAAAGATTAAGGAGGTGATTATGTGGGGCAGATTATAATGCATATAGACGTCAATTCAGCTTTTTTAAGCTGGACTGCAGCCTATGAACAGCAAATGGGAATTGACAGGGATATTCGCACGGTTCCTTCGGTCATTGGGGGGAATGAAGAAAACCGCCATGGAATTGTTCTGGCTAAATCAACTCCGGCTAAAAAATTTAAAATACAGACAGGAATGTCACTGATGGAAGCAAGACAGCTGTGTCCGAATTTATTGGTTGTACCGCCTAATTACAGAGTATACGTGAGGGCCAGCAAGGCACTTAGAGAATATTTAATGAAATTCACTCCCGATGTGCAGGTGTTCAGCATAGACGAATGCTTCCTGAAATTTACAGATTTAAAAAGAGAAGAAGCAGAAGAGCTTGCTTATAAAATAAAGGACGGAGTAAAGGAAAAGTTCGGATACACTGTCAATATAGGAGTATCGGAGAACAAGCTGCTGGCCAAGCAGGCAGGAGACCTTGAAAAACCCGATAAGTGCCATACAATTTTTCCTGATGAAATAAAAGAAAAGCTTTGGGTTCTCCCTGTTGAAGATTTGTTCATGGTTGGGAGAAGAACAAAGCCTAAGCTTAACAGATGGGGAATTTACACAATAGGAGATCTTGCTGCTTCTGATTACAATTTCATATCAACAATGCTTAAATCTCACGGAAGAATGATTTACAACTATGCCTGGGGAAGGGATGATTCTGTTTTCAAAGAAAAATCTCCAATTAAAAGTGTGGGGAACTCCAGCACCTTAAAATTCAATGTAGACAACCGTGAAACTGCACATGCCATACTCTTAAGTCTCACAGAAATGACAGCCTTAAGATTGAGGGAAGCAAACATGAACTGCAGGGTTGTGAGCGTGAGCATAAAAGACAAGGATTTCGGATATGAAGCAAAACAAAGGAAACTCTTGTATTTCACTGACTGCACAAGGGACATTTATCAGAACATATGCAGCCTGTTTGACGAACTGTGGGACAGAAGGCCCATAAGGCAGCTTGGTGTTTCTGTTTCGGACCTTGAGTTTTCTCATATAAAACAAACAAATATTTTTCAGGATGAACTGAGCATAAAAAATGAAATTCTTGATAAGGCTGTGGATAAAATAAGGGTTAAGTATGGGGATGAAGCTGTGATCAGAGGGGTATTTGCCAACAGTGACTTAAGTCCGATTTTGGGAGGATACCCCGACGACGAATATCCTGGTATGGGAAGTATCTTGTAAAGGTGATAATATGAAAATTTTAAATGAACCCATAAAAGTAATGGTCATTTTCAACACCGACGGCAAAATAGAACCTGTGAAATTCAGGCTGGAAGACAAGGTCGTTAAAATTGAAAAAATAATGAAGACATACGAAGAAAGTATTGTTGGGAACACAAGAATAGTCTTTGTTTGCCTCCACAACGGAAAAGATATTTTTGAGCTTAAATATGAAGTTGACAGCAAGATCTGGTATTTGTTTAAAAAATAAATCCTGATGACAGCGTATATAATTGGACGTTGTCATTCTGAGAGCTTGCTCGAAGAATCTCATGTTTTTAACAATGATTAGATCCTTCACTATGGTTCAGGATGACAGCGTCGTGATTTGTCAATAGTCTAAATCCTGATTAAATCAGGATTTTTTATATGAAACACAATACCACTACTCCTCTAGTTTTAAAATATGACAATATCTCGTTGTAATAAAAAGGATTAGATGATATAATAATGCGTAATTGTAACTTTGAGGTGAGAAAAGTGAGCGAGTTAGATGAATTGGCAGTAAGTGCCAAAACAAACGAAGATTCCATGAACAAATTAATTAAGCAATACGAGAATTTCATATTGAAGTGCGCATCTTCGGCAGCCCGTATCTATGTCTCAAGAAGTGATGATGAATGGTCCATTGCATTGGCGGCTTTTACAGAAGCTGTAAAAAATTATTCTGCTGAGAAAGGCAGTTTTTTAAACTTCGCAGAACTTGTAATAAGAAGGCGCATTATTGACTTCATCCGGAGCAAGTCGAGATATGCCCCGGAAATTTCGGTAAATCCGTCTATGTTCGGTTCTGAGACGGATGAAGAGGAAGATTATTCAATGCAGGCTGAAATAGCCCAAAAGGTGGCAACTACGGACGAAAATTCAGCAAAGCTTGAGATATATCTGGTCAATGAAATTTTTTCAGCCTATGGATTTTCCTTCATGGATTTGGCTGAATGTTCGCCAAAAGCCGACAAGACCAAGAGGGCTTGCGGCAAAGTTGTGGCATATATGCTAAAAAATCCCATATTGATAAGCGAAATGAAAGTAAAAAGGCAATTGCCGTTGAATTTAATTGAAAAAAATACAAAAGTACCCCGTAAATTGTTGGAACGTCATCGAAAATATATAGTAGCTGCAGTGGAAATTATGTCGGGGGATTTTCCATATCTTGCAAGTTATATGCGATATATTCGCGAGGAGTTAGAAAAATGAAAGCAGTAATTGTAGAAATCAAAGGCAGCAATGCAGCCGTTCTGTCTGAAGATGGCCGCATATCGCAGGTAAAAAACAGGAATTATAAAATTGGGCAAGAAATATCAATGTCAAACAACAGTTATGCTAAGTGGGCTTTAACAGCAGCTGCTGCAATGCTTTTGTTTGTCACTCCGGCATGGGCGTACATGACTCCGTACTCCTATGTAAGTCTTGATGTCAATCCTTCTTTTGAATTTTCTATAAACCGTTTTGACCGTGTATTGGAGGTTAAGGCTGTAAATGGTGATGCAGAGGAAATGGTTAAAGAAATGAATATTGCCGGATTGAAAAATAAAGAAATAAAAGATGCTGTAAGAAATGTTTTGACAGAGCTTAAAAATCAGGGATACATCACTGAAGGCGAAGATGGCGGAGTAGTAGTTGCTGCTTCAAGCAAGAGCGAAGAAAAAACCAATAACCTGGCAGCAGCTTTAAAAACAGCTGTCAATGAAGAAGTGGGCAAGTATAAAGAAAAAGATTCTATAGAAGTTTCAAAGGATACAATGGAAGTTTTGGAAACTGAAAACAAAGATTCTGAAGAAATTGAAAAGTCTGATGATTCTAAAAAACCAGAAGATAAAAGCAGCGTAGCTTTGGACAATGCTCAGGATAAAAACAAAGATAAGTCCGAGAACAAAGATAATGTCAAAGTGGAAAAGAATGCATCGGATAAAAATAAAAATAAAGACGAAGATGATGAAACAGGCGTTGAAGTTGAAGTTGTAAAAGTCAGCCAGCAGAAGGTTGATGAAGCAAAGGAAAAAGGTGTTACGCCAGGAAAGATGAACATTGTTGACAAACTTGCAGAAGCTTCAGGAAATCCTGAAGATTTTGACAAGGAAGAATGGCTTGACAAACCTGTCAAAGAAATAATGGATGCTACAAAGAATTACGAGAAAGAAGCAAAAAATAAAGATAAAGACACGGAAAAATCCGTTGAAGTTGAAACTGAAAGCAAAGTAAATAACAATCAGGGAAACGGAAACAGCAATAACGGAAATTCCGGCGGCAAGAAAAACTAAAGCGTTTAAGGCCTCTTCGGAGGCTTTTTTTCATTTTCTTGACAATTTTTTTTACATATAGTATTATTGTTTAAATAAATCTTTTTGCACTGCAACGTAATTTTACGCAAATACAGTACAAACTGAGCAGGCGATGGACATTGTTCATGGGGCTGGGCCAATGGCAGCAGGTTATACCTGTGGGACGGTAGTATGTTCCACGGGTATTTTTGTATGCCCTAACCCAATTTTTTCGACCGTAAGGGAAGAAAAAATTGCGGTAGGTCAACCGCAACGAATGCCAAATTTATGCGACCAGAGGGAGCAAGTAAATTTGTGCAATGAGACTGGGTATGCCCTAACCCGATTTTCGGACGTAAGTGAAAAAGTTAACATATGATTAAAAAATAGAGGGAATATAATGATTGAATTAGGAATAAGCAATTTATCAAAAATGTATGGTGTGGATAAAATATTTGAAAATGTAACATTTGATGTAAAGACAAAGGACAAGATTGCCTTAATAGGCCGAAATGGTACAGGAAAAACAACGTTGATGAAAATCATGGCAGGCAAAGAAAGTTTCCAGGAAGGTCAGGTCAATAAAAGAAAAGGATTAACCATAGGATATCTTGAACAAATACCAAATTATGATGATGATAACACAGTGTTGGATGTTTTAAAAGAAGCCTTTAAAAATACAGAAGAAATTAAAGCTCAAATGGAAGAAATTGAAAAGACATTTGATATTCTTAAGGGTGAAGAGCTTGAGACAGCCATAAAAAAATACGGCAATCTCCATGATTCCTATGAAATAGCCGGCGGATACAGCGTGAAAGAAAAACTGAGCAAAATACTTAAAGGCCTTGAAATATCGGAAGAACTTCAAAACAGAAAGTTTAATTTGCTGAGCGGCGGGGAAAAAACAAGGGTAATTCTCGGTAAAATTCTTCTTGAAGAGCCGGAACTGCTTCTTCTTGATGAACCATCAAATCATCTTGATATAAAAAGCGTTGAGTGGCTTGAAGAATATTTGAATTTGTATCAGGGAACCATTGTAATAGTTTCCCATGACAGATATTTTCTTGACAGGGTTGTAAACAAAATAATTGAGCTTGAACCAGACGGTGTACAGATTTACAACGGAAACTACTCAAAGTATGTGGCCGAAAAAGAACTGCGTTTTCTGCAGGCAATGAAAGAATATGAAAGCCAACAGAAAAAGATTAAGAAAATGGAAGATCAGATTCAAAGATACCGCATATGGGGAGAAATGCGTGATTCCGACAAAATGTACAAAAGAGCGAAGGAACTTGAAAAAAGGCTTGAAAAAATAGAAAAAATAAACAAACCTATAGTTGACAAAAAAACTGCAGATTTTCACATAGACAATGTGTCAAGAACCGGCAGAGAAGTAATAAAGGTTGAAAATCTAGAAAAATCTTTTGATTCGAAGAAATTATTTGAAGATTTGAGCTTCACATTGTTTTACAAGGACAGCCTCTGCATTTTGGGAGAAAACGGAACTGGAAAATCTACCATGCTTAAAATAATACTGGATGAAATAAAAAGCGATGCAGGAAGCGTAAAAATAGGCTCAAATGTTAAGATTGGATATCTTCCTCAGGAAGTTTCTTTCGACAGGGAAGATGTTTCAATTGTTGATTATTTTTCATATCATTATGGGATTTCCATAAGCGAAGCACGCAAGGAGCTGGCTAAAATCATGTTTGCAGGAGAAGATGTCTACAAGCATATAAGCACGTTATCAGGCGGAGAAAAATCTAGGCTTAAACTAGGCATGCTCATTTATGAAAATGTAAACACACTTGTCCTTGATGAACCCACAAACCACCTTGATATTGAATCAAGGGAAGTGCTGGAGGAAAACCTCATAAATTATGAAGGCACAATACTTTTTGTGTCCCACGACAGATACTTTGTTGATAAAATTGCAACATGCATAGGAGAAATTGAAAACAAAAAATTTAAAATTTATGATTTTGATTATGAAAGCTACAAAAATGAAAAGCAAAGAATTGCAGAATTAAAGCAGTCTGCTGAAGAAAAGGAAGAAAAGGCAGTTTCTAAAAACAAGGAAATTTATCAGAAGAAAAAGGAAGAAACAAGGGCTGCAGAAAAATCAAAAAGAGATTTGGCGAAGCTTGAAAACAATATTCTTGACACAGAAAACAAAATCATAGAACTTGAAAAAATACTTAACACAAGTTCTGCCGAATGGGATTTAAATGAATATAATAATAAATATGATGAATATGTAAAACTCAAAGAAAAAATAGAAAATTTGTATTTGGAACTGGAACTATATCAGTAAAGGAGAAACAATGACTGATTATATTATTAGAACGTTTATAAAGGATTATTACAATGTAAAGGACTCAGGCGTGAGGCAGACGTATGGAACTGTAAGCAGTATAGTTGGAATTGTCGTCAATGTTTTGTTGAGCCTTAGTAAAATTGCTGTAGGAACAATTTTCAACAGCATTTCTGTAATGGCAGACGGCGTGAACAATCTGTCAGATGCAGGTTCAAATGTAATATCCCTCATTGGATTTAAAATATCCGGCAAGCCAGCAGACAAGGATCACCCCTTCGGGCACGCCAGAATAGAGTATCTTACAGGGCTTGTACTAGGTATTGTAATTTTATTGGTTGGAATAGAACTTTTAAAGTCGTCCTTCAACAAAATTCTCAATCCTGAAAAAACAATATATTCACTTGCCATGATTATTGTTCTTTTCATTTCAGTAGCAGGGAAACTTTGGCTCAGCAGATTTTATTTTAATGTTGGAGTAAAAATAAATTCAACAACAATAAAGGCAGCATCCATGGATTCGAGAAATGATGTGTTTGCCACATCGGCAGTTCTTGCATCTGCACTGATATCAATGGTTACAGGCTTCGAAATAGACGGGTACATGGGGATTTTAGTTGCTTTGTTCATCTTGTATTCAGGGATAGGAATATTAAAGGACATATTGAATCCTCTCCTTGGAGAAATGCCTGATGTTGAGCTTATAAGCATGCTTGAGAAAAAAATATTGTCTTATGAAGGAATTTTGAACATACATGACCTGGTGGTTCACAATTACGGACCAAACAGGTATTTTGCAACAGTGCATGCAGAAGTTGATGCAAAGGAAGATATACTCAAGTCCCATGATCTCATAGACAACATTGAAAGAGACATTTCAAAGGAATGTGACGTCAACCTTGTAATACATCTGGACCCCATAATAACAAATGATCCTGAAATTAACAAACTTAGGTGCAGCACGGGTAAAATAATCAGAGCAATAGACGAAAAGCTCACCATGCACGACTTCAGGGTTGTTAAAGGAGAAACTCACACAAATTTAATATTTGATGTGCTGATTCCTGTGGATTACGATATGCAGCCTTCCGAGCTGGTTAAAATTATTGAAAAGGCAGTGAAGAAAGAAAATGAAAGATATTTTGCAGTAGTGACCATAGATAAAAATTATGTTTCTACATACATGAACAATCCATATTTGAAATGATATTGACAAGGAAATATAATACATGATTTGACAAAACAAGAGTTGAGCTCAGGCTCAACTCTCTTTATGTTTTATATCTTATCTTTTTCCGCTGCAGCCCAGGACATCTCTCATTTTGTGAGCTACCATGTCTTTAATTGCAACTCTTCCTGGTCCTAAGTATTTTCTAGGGTCAAATTCTGCAGGATTTTCAACAAGCACTTGTCTTATGCATGCTGTCATGGCAAGTCTTAAGTCAGTATCTATGTTTATTTTGCAAACTCCCATCTGTGAAGCACGTCTCAGCATTTCTTCAGGCACTCCTGCAGCTCCAGGAATTGCACCGCCGTATTTGTTGCAAAGATCAACAAATTCTTTGGGAACTGATGATGAACCGTGAAGAACTAATGGGAAGTTCGGCAGAAGTTTTTCAATAGTTTCAAGTCTTTCAAAGTCAAGGCTTGGGTCTCCCTTGAACTTGTAAGCTCCGTGGCTTGTGCCTATGGCAATAGCAAGAGAGTCAACACCTGTTCTCTCAACAAATTCCCTTGCCTGGTCAGGGTCTGTATATGTGGCATCTTTTGCGTTTACCTTTACAGCATCTTCAACTCCTGCAAGCTTTCCAAGTTCTGCCTCAACAACAACACCTTTGCTGTGAGCATATTCAACGACTTTTTTAGTCAATGCTATATTTTCTTCAAAAGAATATTTTGAACCGTCAATCATTACAGATGTAAATCCGTCATCAACACACTGCTTGCATATTTCAAAATCTTCGCCGTGGTCTAAGTGAAGGCAAATGTCTATTCCTGAGTCTTCTATTGCTGCCTCAACCAGCTTTCTTAAATAAATTGGATTTGCATACTTCCTGGCTCCTGCGGAAACCTGGAGAATCACTGGTGCATTTTCCTGTTTAGCGGCATCCACAATACCCTGAATAATTTCCATATTATTTACATTGAAGGCTCCAACAGCATAATGGCCTTCATAAGCTTTTTTGAACATTTCCTTTGATGTTACAAGAGACATTTTATTTCCTCCTAAATATTAATAATTGAAATGTGTTATACTATATATTCAAATTATACTATAGTCAAGGGTAAAAAACATCAACTATTTTGTAAATTTTATTTAAATATTGTGAACAAAATCCAAAATGAACATAAAATGAGAAATATTAAGAAAATTAAAGCAATCTAAAGAAATAATGTTAATAATCCCTTTAAATTAGTTTAATAATCGAAAATTATGCTAAATGGCACTTGATAACGAAACAACAATTGGTTATTATATAGATTGTAAGTGTTAGCACTCTACGACATTGAGTGCTAACAATCAAATGGATAAATAATTACATTAAATAAAATAGGAGGAACAAATTATGACAGTTAAACCATTAGGCGAAAGAGTAGTAATTAAAATGGTGGAAGCAGAAGAAAAAACTAAAAGCGGCATCGTGCTGCCAGGAACTGCAAAAGAAAAACCACAAGTAGCAGAAGTTCTTGCTGTAGGAGCAGGAATCACAGCTGATGAAAAGAAAAAAGATGAAATAAAGGTTGGAGACAAAGTAATTTTCTCCAAATTTGCGGGAACTGAAGTTAAAGTTGACGGAGAAGAATTGATAATAATCAAATTATCTGATGTTTTAGCAGTTATAGAATAATATAAGGAGAGGTATGGAAAATGGCAAAAATAATAAAATTTGACGAAGATGCACGCCGTTCAATGGAAAGAGGCGTAAATGCTTTAGCAGATACAGTAAAAGTAACATTAGGACCTAAAGGAAGAAACGTAGTTCTTCAAAAATCATTCGGTTCACCGGTTATTACAAATGACGGTGTTACAATAGCAAGAGAAATCGAACTTGCTGATCCGTTTGAAAACATGGGAGCTCAGCTGGTAAAAGAAGTTGCAACAAAGACAAATGACGTTGCAGGTGATGGTACTACTACAGCAACTCTTCTTGCTCAGGCTATTATAAGAGAAGGTTTGAAGAACGTTGCAGCAGGCGCTAACCCTATGATACTTAAAAGAGGAATTCAGGCAGCAGTGGAAGCAGCAGTAGCCGAACTTAAAAGCACAACAAAGAAAGTAGAAACTTCAGAAGAAATCGCTCAAATTGCTTCAATTTCAGCCGGAGACGAAGAAATAGGAAAATTGATTTCTGAAGCTATGGACAAAGTTGGTAAAGACGGCGTTATCACTGTTGAAGAATCCAAGACTATGGGAACTGACCTTACAGTAGTTGAAGGTATGCAGTTCGACAGAGGATACTTATCAGCATACATGGTTACAAACACAGAAAAAATGGAAGCAGTTATGGATAATCCATACATTCTTATAACTGACAAGAAAATCTCCAACATACAGGAAATTCTTCCTATATTGGAACAAATAGTTCAGTCAGGCAGATCACTTGTAATCATAGCTGAAGATATTGAAGGTGAAGCACTTACAACACTCATACTCAACAAGTTAAGAGGAACATTCAACTGTGTTGCAGTAAAAGCACCTGGATTTGGCGACAGAAGAAAAGAAATGTTAAGAGACATTGCAATTCTTACAGGCGGCCAGGTAATAACTGAAGAATTAGGATATGAACTTAAAGATACAACTATTGACATGCTTGGTAATGCAGCAACAGTTAAAATAGATAAAGAAAACACAATAATAGTTCACGGAGCAGGCTCACAGGAAGAAATCGCTGAAAGAGCAAAACAAATCAAATCTCAGTATGAAGAATCAACTTCTGAATTTGACAGAGAAAAACTTCAGGAAAGACTTGCTAAATTAACAGGCGGCGTTGCAGTTATCAATGTAGGTGCAGCAACTGAAACTGAAATGAAAGAGAAAAAAGATAGAGTTGAAGATGCTTTGAATGCTACAAGAGCAGCTGTTGAAGAAGGTCTTGTATCAGGAGGAGGCGTTGCTCTTCTGGCTACAACAAAAGTTGTTTCTGAAGTTGCAGCAGGCTTGACAGGAGACGCTAAAACAGGTGCAAAAATAATTGAAAAAGCCCTGGAAGAGCCGGTTAGACAAATTGCAGCAAATGCTGGCCTTGAAGGAAGCGTAATTGTTGAAAAAATCAAAAACAGCGCTAAAGGAATCGGCTTTGACGCTTTGAACGAAAAATATGTAAACATGATTGAAGCTGGTATAGTTGACCCAACTAAAGTTACAAGATCAGCTCTTCAAAATGCAGCAAGCGTAGCTTCAATGCTGTTGACAACAGAAGCAGCCGTAGCTGACGAACCAAAAAAAGATGAACCAGCAATGCCTCCAATGGGTGGCGGAATGCCGGGAATGATGTAATAACAATTTAAGTTATAGTATTGAATATGTTACAGAGTGATAAACCGTCCAGCTTTTGCTGGACGGTTTTTTTATGACTGTTATAGAGAACTGAAATTATTTAAAGGCAGTAAACTTTTTAAATGCACCTATGACGGACTTGACAGACTGGTGAGCAAAACAGACGCTGAAGGTGGAGTTTCCTCCAAGACATACGATGCAGACGGACGTCTCATCAAGTTTGTAAACGAGGAAGGTGCACAAACACATTATATTTATGACGATTGTGGCAGAATAGTTAAAATGACAGATGCACTGGGCAATGCAACCCTATACACCTATGATGAAATGGACCGTGTCCTCACCGTTACAGATGCACGTGGAGGCGTGACTTCTTATACCTACACTGACCGCGGCAATGTGGCGACCGAAACCAATGCCGAGGGTTATACCGTATCCTACGAGTACGACGGCAGACACAACATGGTTAAGAAGACAACAGTTGATGGCTCTACAACTTATATATACGATGCCTTAGACCGTCTTGTTTCCATCACTACTCCTGACGGAAAGACAGAGACATTTGAATATAACGGAGAAGGAAAGATAATAAGCAGCACTGACAAGGGCGGTCATAAGACTAGATATATACTTGACGCCAACGGAAATATTATCGAAACAATAGATGCTATGGGAAACAGCGCATTGTTTGAATATGATTCAATGAACAATTTAATAAAGACCTCAATGCACCGCATAGATACACAGGACAATGTGGACGAATGGGAAATCACTTTGTACGAGTTTGACGGCAGAGGCCTTGTGACCCGCGAAGTAAATGCATTAGGAGATGTAACAACCTATACTTATGACGGCAACGGCAATCTTAAGTCCAAGACAGACGCCGACGGAAAAGTCACTGCATATGCCTATAATGGTCTTGATGTGATTACCTCAATCAACTATAATGGAGGAAAAGAGGTATCCTACCGATACAATAAGGTAGGGGATCTGGTGGAAATGAATGACTGGACAGGCAAGACATCCTTCGAGGTTGATTTATTAAACCGCATTACCAGGACTACCGACACAAAAGGAAAAGTTGTAGAATACAACTACGACGAAACAGGCAACCAGACCTTAGTCAAGTATCCTGACAACACTACTGCTGCCAAGACTTATGACTTTTTGGGAAACCTGAAGTCAGTAACTGAAACCGACGGACGCACAACCCGCTACACCTATGATGGCATGAACCGTATTTCTAAGATGGAATACCCTCACGGCTGGGTTGAAGATTATCAATATGACTCCATAGGTCAGCTTTTGAAGGTAACTGATACAGACCCGTCAAACAATGACATGAAGCAGCAGAAGCATGCTTATACCTACGACGACTGCGGCAATATGACATATGAATACATGCGTGGAAATGGTATAGGAGAGGCAACAGTTGAAAATACCTACACCTATGACGCATTGCACCGCGTAACATCAGCACACGAGAACTACGGAAACAAGACACGAACATATCAGTATGATTCTTTGGGTAACCTGACTTATGAAACCGAGCTTGGCAACAAGTCCATAGACTACAAATTTAATAATCTGAACCAGATTACCAAAAAGTCTGAGGACAGCTG
>VSSQ01001026.1_pt1 | contig 12200 bp, 15 predicted proteins | sample 4763081 | NCBI WGS metagenome assembly VSSQ01 (sample SAMN12137344, study PRJNA551015) | bioreactor metagenome | isolation source: SDC9 anaerobic chlorinated ethene degrading culture | place: USA: Knoxville, Tennesee | collected 2015-01-01
CAACTGAATAGCGGCGGCCCCGAGGAAACGCGGGGAGCCAGGCGGCGGGTGCGCCGGGACTTCCCCTATGGGGGAACGAGCGAACAACACCAGCGCCGCGAGTGGGGCCTAGCCATCTCACGGCCACGATCCGCATAAGGACAAGCTGGCCGCTTGCCCCTCCGGGCCACCGCAACCTTTGTGTGGGAGCGCCGCGCCGAGTATTGTTGTCTTATGACAGGTCAAGAAAATGAGCGCGGCGCTCCCATCTTTATAACCGGGAGGTTAAAATGAAATATGATCCTGAACTCGCGGCCCTGTTATCCCAGCCGTGGAACAACGGCGCTTGCCGGGGCTATGTCATCTACGCGATGGAGAACTGCGGCTTTTCCCCCGAGGATATCCAGCGCTTAGTGGGCGAACTCCATTATGTTTTCGACATGCGCGGGGTGGAAGAAGCCGAGCGTCATTATCAGAATAGTCCCTATTAGCTTCGAGACGTTTTGTCCCGAGGCGGAGCAAGGCAAAGTGGCGGCACTCTCACAGGTGCCGTCTCTTTGCGTTTCCCCGCAGGGACATGGGGAGCGGTGAGCGTATATTGCATGAGCCATACTGCGGAAGGAGGCAATATGCCGGACAACGGAAAAGAACAATACACCTATCGGATAGGCAAAATCACCTTTATCGTGACACCGGTTTATACGGACAAAAAGCCGGGCGAGACAATCAGAGACATCCTCCTAAAGCTTATGAGGGCGGATATAGAGCGGGCTTGAATGCCATCGACATCCTTAACATGGGCGGTCAGCAGAGGTATAATATAAGTGTAAATACTGCTTGCCTGACTGCCGGAAGGAGGTTATTTTGAAACAGTCAAGCAATCGAAAACACACAGCCGACACCGCCGCCCTGTACTGCCGTCTTAGTCGCGACGATAATATGGACTGCGAGTCCAACAGCATCACCAATCAGAAAAAGATACTCCAAAAGGTCGCCAAGGAAAAGGGGTATACAGAAACCTTGTTTTTCGTAGACGATGGGATTTCCGGCGCAACCCTTGACCGCCCCGGATTTCAGCAGATGATCAAAGTGATTGAAGCGGGCTATATTTCCGCTGTGATCGTCAAAGACCTGTCCCGGCTGGGCCGCGATTATCTGAAAGTCGGCTACTACACCGAAGAGTTTTTCCCGCAGCATGACGTGCGGCTGATCGCCGTCTCGGACGGCGTGGACAGTGAGGAAGGCGACAACGAGTTTACCCCGTTCCGCAATATCATGAACGAATGGTACGCCAAGGATATTTCAAAGAAGCGCCGGATCGTAAACAAGCTCAAAGGCAATTCCGGCATTCCGCTATCGGCTCCACCCTACGGCTACATGAAAAACCCTGACGATCCCAAGCATTGGGTGATAGATCCGGAGGCCGCAGCCGTGGTACGTCGGATATACCGAATGGCACTTGATGGATACGGACTTGCGGAAACCGCAACTGCGCTGGGGCAGGACGGAATTTTCACCCCCACCCACTATTGGCAAATCAAAGGCATTGGGCGCGGCGGCTCTAAAAGCACACTGGAGCCTACCAAGTGGGGACATACCACCATTCGGAAAATCCTCGAATTACAGGAGTATTGCGGCGATGTGATTAACTTCAAAACCTACTCCAAGTCGTACAAAATGAAAACTCGTATTGAGAACCCGGACGAAAACAGAGCTATCTTCCTGAACGTCCATGAGGCCGTGATAGACCGTGAGACGTGGGAAAAGGTGCAGAGCATGAAAAGCGGCACCCGCCGCAAAAGGCCGGCGGTCACGCAGGAGCGCAGCATTTTCTCCGGCCTGCTGAAATGCCCCGAGTGCGGTGCGAACCTCAATTTTCATTTTAATCAAGGTAATCACGACATCAAGTTTTTCAGTTGCGCCAACCACAATTCCGGGCTCCGCAAGTGCTCCTCGACGCATTACATCCGGCTGGATTTTCTGGAACAAGTGGTCATGCAGGAGCTTCGCCGCCTGACGCAGTTTGCCGATGATTATGAGGAGGACTTCGTGAAGGCCATTATGGGGCATTCCGCGAAGGTGGCCCAAAATGACCGAGATCGCAAGCAGCGGGAGCTTGATGGCCTGTTAGCGCGGGATAAGGAACTGGACATAATCTTTGAACGGCTCTATGAGGATAACGTGTCCGGCAAGATTGAAGATGTGCGGTTTTCCAAAATGTCCAAACGGTATGAGCAGGAACAGGGTGAAAACGCTGTGAAAATAAAAGCCCTGAAAACGGAACTCAAAAAGTCCGGCGGCCAACAGCTTACAACAGACCTGTTTCTCGATACCGTCCGGCGCTACACAGGGGCGCAAATGCTTACCCAGTGCATGGTGATCGAGCTTTTCGATCACATTGACGTGTATCACGCCGAAAAGCAGGAGGACGGGATCACCACCCAGCAAGTGGTCATTCACTATAACTGCATTGGGGCGTTCGAGGTGCCTGATCGGAAGGATATTCCCGAGGTGGACGTTATCATGGAAACAAGAAAGGGCGTAGCAGTGAGCTACACCCCGGCGCAAATCGCATGATACATATTTTGAGCATAAAAAAGCAGAGTGTCCTTGATAGGATACTCAGATCCTATAAGGACACTCCGCATGGTCGGAGTGTCGGGATTCGAACCCGAGGCCTCTTGGTCCCGAACCAATCTATGAGCTTGTTATTATGTGCCGTAAATTATCGCACGATGTTATCAGATGCGTTGCAACACTAAGGATTCGGTGATTGCTTCTTGAACATACGCATCAATCAATTGTGCCGCAGTAACTATTTTTAAGAAGCAGTTTGTTGGATGTTTTGTGGGATGTTTGAAGGAATTTTTAATGGCGCACAGATTGCCTCGTTGCTTGTACGATCTGTGGTTAATTTGAAAAACTAGTATGACAAAGGGTAAAACTACTATGGTGAAAAACTGTAAAAAATAAGGGACAGGCTGAATTACTCAGTTTGTCCCTTATTATGTTTAATCTTCTTCTTCAAGAGCGTCCATATCTTCTCCGGAATAATCAATCGGCCAAGCATTCATCTCATTTATAAGTGTTTGGCACCAATGATTTTTATGCATTCGATTTATATAAAGGTCTTCGATATCAAGCAAAGTTTTCTTTTCGTAGAGCGGTAGCTTCCGTTCAGATCGGTATTTATAGAATTTATCCTTTATAAGATTGCGACACTGTTTTTCCGTAAAATCCAAAGTAATAGACATTGAGTCTTCCATGCGTTGCTTGAAAACCTTATCGTCGTCGATGTGGTGTTGAAGCATGGTATGGATTTCGATCAACTGCCTATCTGTTTCTGACTTTCCAGCCTGCGACTTAATATAACCGATAAGACTAACTCTTAGTGGTTTTGCGATAATGCCGAGTAGGGTTAACACGGACAGTATGCACCCAATAATTGCGGCAATATTCTTAACTGTTTCAATCATCCATCAACACCGCCATTTACTCGGCGGAGTTTTCTTCTGGTGTGGATTCTATAACCTTTTCGATTGCTTCATGAGCCGTTTCAGATGCCGTCGAAACAAGCCATCCACCCTTGTCGTTTAAGTACGCCACAATTTCATCAATTTTCTTGTCGAGCCATGTATTTACCGAAATTCCCATAGCCTGAAGTTGTGCGACAACCTTTGCTTTTTTCTCTTCTCCAAGCCCACTGCCTTGGATTGTCGATTCTGCTTCCTGCACAAGTTTTGTAACAGTAGCAAGGATCTGCTCCTTATACATTTTAAGTAAGATGCCGATAATTGCACATACCCCGGCAAATGCAAGTTTTATAAGTATTTCGTTAAGTTGTTCCATCATTCTACTCTCCTTTACGACTGGATATAAGCCCAATCAGGTGATGTGGAGTACCAATTAACCGTGTGCCCAAGGGCCTCCGCAACAAACCTAGTCGGAACCATCATCCTGCTGTTTCCGTCGTCTGCTTTTGCGTATATCGGCGCAACATCCATTTGCTTAGCAACACCATCGATGTAATAGGACTTATTACCAACCTGGATTGAAATGGTAGTTGGAGGAAATGGATTTAATGTGAAAAATCCAGCGCCAGTTTTTTTATCAACACCGGCATCATCGATATCATGTGTATATAAGAATTTGATTGTCTTATATAACATTTCTTCCGTAATGCGTTCTTTTGACACTTGATAATATTGATTTGCTAAAAGCAATGCGGTTCCTGCGCACATAGGAGTTGACATTGAGGTTCCGGTCATACGGACATAGCCCTTGTTATCCGTGTGGCTGACGCTGACCACGTTGCTTCCGAGCTGGCAGATGTCTACAGAACTTGATTGCGTTGAATATGTAGCAACACGCCTCTCAAGATCTACGGCACCGCATGTAATTGGGTCTTCATAAAAGGATGGGTAGCGAGGAGTACTATCTGTTCCAGTATTTCCAGACGACACAAATAACGGTATGCCAGAAGAAACAATGCTGTTGCATACATTGTTAAACTTTTCGATTTGGGCTTCAGTCATGTATCTTTGAGCGATTGATAAAGAGGAAGAAATAACATCTACCGGCTTTCCCGTTGTTGGATTCCTCCAATTCTTTGCATAGTCGAAAGCCGAAATAATGTTCTCTACGGAGTTGTCTCCGTCTCCTCCAAGCGCCTTGATGACAAGGAGATTTGCCTTTGGGGCCACTCCACAATTTAATCCAGCGATGGTTCCGGCGGTGTGAGAACCATGGCCATTATCATCTGTGTAACTGGTTGTGTAAGAGCAAAAAGATTTTCCTCCGACAATTCTTGAATTACCGAAGGAATCTTTAAACTCTATATGATTTTTATTTATACCAGTATCAATTACCGCTGCCGTCAAATTATTGCCATAATACCCACGCCGATAGTAAGATTTTCGTCCTGTCATGGCATCTAGAAAGTTAAATGTGTTTTCATCAACCGTTAGCGCATCGGTGAGACTAAGTATTGGTTCTAAAAAAGATCTACTCGTCCTGATCTCCTCCTTTAAATAGATTCGCCGGTCGCCGCCGACGTAATTTTTGCCACGTTCTCCTTGCCCGATTTCCCCTGGTAGAAGCTGACGCTTGTCCCGTAGGCCGCCCACACCGCCGTGATGAAGGTGGTGAGGTAGGGCAGGCTCCCGGTGTACTCTGTCTCTATAGCGGCCTGGGTAAAGCCCAGGACGCGCCATGAGACGTAGGCCACGAGCGCCGTTTCAAACAATAGAATCAGCTTTGAAAACTCAAAATGCCGCCGCTTCATTTGCTAGCAACCCGTTTTGCCATAATAGCGGCCTGATATCGCGGAATAAGCTGCATTGGACGGGTTCCATCTGTAATGCCCAAGTCAACGGCTTCCTGCAATTCTGCTTTGGCCCACTCTGGGGCCTCATGGTCGGACAAGTATTCATTCAGTGCGATGTAGATTTCTTCGCCTGTCATCTTTGCCATATCGTCATCCTCCTCATACAGCGGCATCTGGGGCGGGTAGCGCCCAGCCAGAATGTCGCTGTTTCCAAATTGTTTGTTTGCATCCCACTGAAAGTGGGGCTTGTCTGGGAAGCTCGTCCAGTCCCCGCCCCAGGTAAAGCCCATGCGCTTGCCCAAGGCCCCGCAGTAGGCCCAGAAGGACGCGTCGGAATACTCCTGACCCTTGACGTTCTTGCAGATATCAAACGCCAGCCCCGCCTTGACCCCGTGGAAGGTGGGCACCTTGCTTTTGCTGGTGCCGTTGTTGTAGCACTGGAGCTGGTAGGCCTCGTCCCGCACCGTCCCGGTGACGAGAATGGGCCAGCCGTCGGCCTTGGCCAGCTCGATCATTTTCCGGCAGTTGGCCGCCACGTCGGCCCTCAGGAGGCTAACGTCCCGGCTGTTAAGCATCACTCTGCACCTCCAACTCATTGATCTGGTCCCGGATGGCCTGGCGCTCTGCGTGGAGCTCGGCCACATCGTAGGGCAGCTCCATGCCCGCCAACTGGTATTCGCTGCACTTGATGATTTTGTAGTCGGTTTCGGCAAGCTGAGCCTTGAGCGATTCCGTCGCGTCCCGCACCTTTGTTTTTGTACTGATCTGCATTTTAATACCCTCCCCAAGCTACAGCGGAAACGGTTGCATTTCCAGTCAACACACACTTGAGATACAGCGCTGCCGCATCAAAATTTACCTGCTGCATTGTGTCCAGAGCCGTAACCTCCGTCCAGCTTGTCCCATCGTCGGACAGATACCATGTTATTGTCCCTGTTCCAAGATTTTGCTCTGCGCATACTGCGGCAAACGCAAGCGGCTCTGTCGGTGTTACTGGATTCCAGACAATTGTTGCCGGGTCTGCAGACGATACCTCAAAGTTGAGGTCATATGCCGAAGTAACTCCAGTGTCTCCCCACACGCCAGAAACATAGCTATATGCTCGTCCTCCAGAATATACACCAGAAGAACTGGACCAGATCCGATAGTTATTGCTTCCGTCTAGCGCACCCGTTCTTGAAAAAACAAGTGCATAAACGGTATTGGCAGACAACGGCACGTTTGTGAAGTAAAACACTTTTTCCGCTGGTGTGCCTGTAAGCGAGCTACCGACGATATAATTAGTGGACGTATATAATGCACTTCCAGTCGGCACTCCACCAGATGTGGCGTAAATATAGGCATATATATTGTCAGTTGGGGAATTGCTCTTAGCTAAAAATACTTTTGCGGTTGTCAACGTTGTCGGGGCTATAACGGTAAATGTCTGCGCTATTTTTTCTGGATTAACTGGATTTGAACCGAGTATTAAGTTTTGTGCTCCCGCGCTGTGATTTATCTTAAATTGGGACAGTACGTTTGCTGTGAGACTCCACCCATTGCTCACTGCCGAATTGATATTTCCAGTGCTATCAAGCAAATCTGCCCATGCATCGATATTGGATGTTCCGAGCGAGAGATTCAGCATAATATTTAAGTCTCGCATGAGGCTGTTTTGTGTGCGGACGTTCAGCGCCGCCAACACCTCATTCGGTGTGGTCGCGCCGTACTTCGCCAGCGTGGCGGGGGACGCGGTTTCGGCCCTGGGCCACGCATCTACCGTAATGTCCGGAATCTGTGACGTTGGAACCTTGCCATCGTTGTCGAGTTCTGCTACACCACCTGGAGCACCTTTTTCGTTGGTCGGAACATAGTCCATGCTTGGCAATTGTGAAACAATAACCTTCCCAGACCCATCCAAATCTGCTTTTTGAGAGAGAGTTTCTGTTAATCCATTCACCGCATCAAGTGTTGTACGCGGTAAAAGCTGTTGCGTCCCGTCTAAATTTTTAATTGTTATAATTACAGATGTAGGCTCGCTAATTTAAATCACCTCAGTAAAAACGATTTTTTTGGATAACTAAACAGTATAAGAATACATATAAAAGAAATTCGGATCATTTAATTGCGTAGCTTCGTCAAGCGTGCTGTACCATGACAATGTTCTTCCGCCATTCGACCAGATATACTCCGCTTGTTTATCGGACGTAGACCCGCTTGATCCTTGTATTATAGTAAATCCAGGATGTAATGCATCAGCTCCACATACTGTAACCTGTTTAGGCGTTATTTGGAATGTAATGCTGCAAGGGTTCGCACTTCCAAAACCACCAACCCCATAGTAGCGACCAATATTGTTTTTTTCTGCAATTATTTTTATATTCTTTGTTACGTCAGCAACCGTGGCGATACCATTCCTAATCCCGATAAAACTTGGCATATTTGCATTTTCATACGAATGTCTATAAAAAAAGAACATATTATTTCCGGAAAAAATATTAATCTTATCACAATATATTTCCGTTTCTTCTACTTCATCTACAAAACTGACTGGATCACTCCATAGAAAACCATCCTCTGAAAAAGCGTAGTAGTCCAAATTATCGTTCATATTAGTGGCGACAGACATAAATACACCATCTTCAAAAACGGTTTTATGCCATGTATTCTCTGGCATTACGCCTGGTTCCCAAACAACTCCGTCCATAGAAACATAGGCCACATTTTGTCCAGTAACCACAAATCTATCTTCCCCATAACAGATAGAATAATATGAATTTGAATCAAGGGATGTGCCAGTGATCCAATCTATTCCGTTGTCAGAATATATTGTGCTACCAGACGTAGCAATAGAAACAAATCTACCTCCGCCGTAAGCAATTCCCGCTAAATTTGGTGTTAACGCCGGGATAATCTGTTCTGACCAAGTAATTCCATCTGGTGAAGTGATTATATTTGCTCCGAAAGTACCATCGTGTTGTATAGCGACAAACAATCCATTTCCAAAACAAATTCCACTTATTGGTCTTTCATTATAAACGTTGACTTCTGCCCACATAACACCATCTGTTGATGTAATGATATGGGATGTCACGCTAAAATGATTTGAGCTTGAAGTGGCTACAAACATATTGTTCCCGTAGCAAATAGAATCCCATGCGGCAGAAGAGTCAATATTTAGTTTTGCTTCCGACCAGTTAAGTCCATCAATTGATGAAAGGCAGGTATCTTCTGCAAAGAAAGCTTCTGCAAGGAAAACAAATTTTCCGTTTCCGTAACAGCCGCATGTTATCGTGGAATCTTCGCTAACTGCCAAACGACCAATTCGTATCCATTCAATACTTCCAATCCCGATGTTTTTTATAGGCTCCAATTCGTTTACAAGTACATTAATAGTATTATTTACATCGTTAATGGCAGAATCAATATATTCTTTGACAGAATTTCCTGATATGTCCCCAATTATCACATCTTCTGTATATGTAAGTAAATTATCCGGCAACTGGTTTTTGTCTACGATTCCATCAACTAAATCTGCTTTTCCGGTGCGCAAAGTAGAGATCCATTTTTTTATTTTGCCGAACAGGACACTGAGTTTATCTCCGCTTACAATTTCGTCTAAAGACTCTGATTCTGTAAATGTTGGTATTTGATCATTTGTTGATAGATTTGGAACATTACCCAGACCGATATCATTCGCAGTCATTAAATGTGCGTTTCCAACTTCCTGGCTATGATCATAGGCGATTTTGCCCCTGTCTCCGCGATAAGCTGTATTTTCAGCTTCTCCAAGCTCAATATTCGCAGATATGGGTATATATGTCGATCCATCCCACCGATATGGCTGATTTGTGTCTTCGGCTATATATAACTGGCCAGAAATGCCTGTTGTCGGGAAATTAGATGTAGTAGAATATTCTTTGATTTTGTCCATAATTGCACTATCAATTTTTGACATTGCTGAATTAGGGCTGTCCCACATTAATTCAGTAAATGTATTTAAAACTTGAGAGGAGTCGTCATCATTTGTTAGTAATGGTAAGCCGTAATTTGGAGTTTGATTCATTAATTCACTCCTCCGTTATCATGTATAATTCGTCCATAGTAATATGGTAGATATCTGACATTGTTAGCCCAACTAAATCTCTCATAAGTCTAAATTTTGTTGATACTAAATCCGCATGAATTTGCATAGAGTAAGACTCGGAGCCAGACAGTGCTGCGGAAAGCGCCTCGGCAAAAATAGAACTTATTACGAGACGGACATCATCTATAGTGGCATTTTTACTAGATATGAGCTTAGAGTCTTCAATGCCAAAGAAAAAAGAATCTTGCGACTCCGCAGTTGCTATTAGATTTGCAAGAAGCTCATGAGCTCGCAACTCAAATGTACTTTCAGCGGACAGGTGTGCCCTATATTTGAAGTTAGGAATGACGCCAGAAAACATCTTGTTTTTATCAGACAATATACCAGATATGCTTTTATCAACTTCACGTAAAGCGACAGATATTGAAATGTTGTTTTCACCGACAATTCCAGAAATTATACTCATTGATGATTAATCAGCTCCAGCTTCATGTATCCGGCTTTAAACGACAGTGTTGTTTCCGCCTCAACTATACGAGAATTCTGAAGTTCCCCGAATAGAATCAGATTTCCATCTCCATTTTCCGAAGAATCAAAGATTCCCCAATGAGTAATTGTCCCTTGTCCTCCTGTGCTTTCAGGAAAAGAAAGAACGGTTCCATTTTGTATGGCTCCGTTCAAAGAATTCGTTAGTCCTGTTAATATGATTCTAACATATCCTGATTCTTCGGGTGGCTCAGTAAAATTAGTACCGCTTTCCGTTGGTGTAGTTGTGCTTAGTCCTATATAATATGAGGCGGGCAATTCTTGCTCAGCCGCCGTGTGAAAAATATGATCCATAAAAATGTTCCTGCCGTATGTAGTGACCATATTACACCTCCTTCATTATGAAATTGCGCTTTGATCAACATTGGCGCCAATATTCATGACACCCTTTAAAATAGCAACCGTATCATCAACATCTGTAATCGTTACTTGATATATAAACTTTCCACGCAGTGTAATCGTATCGGCAGGTAATAGCTTACAAAAAAGTGACGATATCTCGTATCCGGCTTGTTGTGTAATACTGCATGTTTTTATAATAAATGGCTCGCTATTCCGATTAATATAATCAGAAATAGCGAGCCTAGCAGTCATACCGTCTGCGTCTAGCTGTTGTTTGTTTTGCGTAAATAGCATGATAGTGATGTTTTGTGTTTCTCCCGCAGTCATAGAATATTCTGGGAGCTGATAATCGCCTATGCTCAAATACACCAACCCCCTCATTCGTTCTTTTGATTTAGCGATTCTTGAGCTGCTTTAATTGTTTGATTTAAAAAATTAATGACACCAGCCATTCGGATAGTGTCATCTCCAGAAGTGTGTATATCATTCAATGCTAAACGCAATTGTGATAAATTCACTAAAATATCAGAATACAAAATTTTCACTCCAGCTTATATTGTGTTATAAATTGTTGTAGGCGGTCCTCAAATTGTTAAAAAAAGATGCTCTAATGGTTGTACCAGACGAAACGACGGAGACCCCCAAGGCAGATGCCACAGGATTAACTCTAGCCGCAGATATGGGCTGTCCGCTAGATACGGTTGACAGGCTAGTGCCTAATTTCGAGTTCACTTTTGACACAAGAGAGTTCCATTCAGATGCGCTCACATAAACTCCCAGCCCAGATATTTTTGTAGATCCGGCAACCAGACTACCAGTAGACACATTAATTCCAGCATAAGTCCAATTAAATGTGTCGGATGATACCGTTACCGTTGCCGTTCCAGCCGGCCAATATCCTCCAGCAGCCGTCTGTACAAATCCCCAAAATGTATATGTTCCTGGATCAAGAGAGGTTGACTGACTTACCGTCGTCGAGCCGCTAGATGTGGCGCTCTTGTAATCAACAATACCTGTAATAGAACTAACCCCACCGACCGTAAATTGGTTACTCGTAATACCAGCCCGCACATATCCATTTCCTGTGGTAAATGACTTGCTCAGCCCCGATATTGTCCACGTTATTATATAAGGCCCGCCAGCTAAGGAAAGAGATGCTCCACCAGAGGGGTTCTGTGACGATATTTCGCATGTTGTTTGACAGTCTTGACAGGCTCCCTCGCAAACCCACTGGCATGAGATCTGACATTCAGATTGGCACGTAAGACAACCCTCTGCGTTGCAGTCGCAGCCACTCTCAGATGTTGTTCCGCATGTCTCAGAGCACCAGTCGGAGCAGGAGGATAAAAATGTCGCGTCTAGCAGACTGGATTTCGAGGCCAGTGATTCCGGTATGTCAATTAGCTGATCATATAAAAGCTCATCCATTATAGACGCTCCAAATTTGCTTGAACGTCTCGTTGTGTTCTGCTCCCAAAATTCCCATTACTCTGATTGCCTCCTCCAGGAGCATCTGATACCACTCGCAATGGACAATGGAAACGCTTTTTATGTCTCCGGATTTCATATAGTTGTTTGCGACACAGCCGCCATCGCACACCCTGTTCATTCTGCATTTCTCGCAGTCATTTCCCGAGCACCGCCGCGTGTCGTAGTCAGCAACCATGAGCTCCCGCCTTGAGTTATCAATGCCAGTAAAAATATTGCCTAAGTAAAACGGGCTTGCTTCATTTTCAAAGCTGCTCATATCTTGGCATGTAAATACTCGCCCTGTTGGATCTATGGCAGCATAATGAGTTCCACCCAGTCCGCAGCGACTACACGCTGCGCAGCGCGGGATATTCCGGTCAACACCCTTCTGAATAGCCGCGTTAATCAAGTTGATCGTGCCAAACATTTTCTCAAAAGAGCTAAATGGAACAGGTCTCCGAGCTGAGCGAC
>VSSQ01001027.1_pt1 | contig 12197 bp, 9 predicted proteins | sample 4763081 | NCBI WGS metagenome assembly VSSQ01 (sample SAMN12137344, study PRJNA551015) | bioreactor metagenome | isolation source: SDC9 anaerobic chlorinated ethene degrading culture | place: USA: Knoxville, Tennesee | collected 2015-01-01
GCGTGAACGAGCGCGAAACCTTCGCGCATTTTTCTTCGAGTATTTTCCCCACACCCGAACAGAAAAAGCGTACTCTGAACGCAAGAGCTATTTGCGAAGCCTACGCCAAGTCGCTTCCTGCTCCCGAAAAACCGAATCTTTTGCTCTTGGGTATGCCGGGGCTCGGCAAGTCGTTTCTCGGCAACGCCATCGCGTACGAAGCCCTCACGCGCGGTGTGGACGCCGAGCGTGTCACCGCCTATGCATTTGTGCAGACGGTGCTTCGGGATATCCGCGAGCGCACCGAAAAAGCGCAGCGGTATCAGACCGTGCCGCTGTTGGTGCTGGACGATCTCGGCAGCGAGCCGAACATTCCCAACGTATCCTTCGAGTGGCTCTTTGCCGTCATCAACGAGCGCACCATTGCGGGACGAGCCACCGTTTGCAGCAGCAACTGCACGCTCAAGCAGCTTTCCGAGATTTACGACGAGCGGTTTATGAGCAGGCTCTGCGACCGCAACACAACGCAGGTATTGATGCTGACCGGGGAGAATCTAAGAACGATTTAGGGGATACTCTTCTTTTCTGAAGAAAAGAAGCAAAAGACTTTTCCTGCTTAATTAAAGCGACTGAATACAAGAAACGGATTACAATGCTGTATCTTTGCGCAACCCCGATCGGGAATTTAGGCGATTTGACCCCGCGTGTGCGCGAGGCGCTTTCCGCCTGCAGCGCGGTCTACTGCGAGGACACGCGCCGCACCCTGACCCTGCTCAACCACTGCGGCATCAAAAAGCCGCTCGTTTCATGCTACCGTGAAAATGAGCTTGCGCGCGCAAATGAGGTCGTCGGCCGTCTCCTCGCGGGCGAAACGCTGGTGTATGTTTCCGACGCGGGCATGCCGGGCGTCTCAGACCCCGGCGAAGCGCTGGTTCGCGCCTGCATCGCACACAACCTCCCTTACAGCGTTCTCCCCGGCGCTTCCGCCGTACTCACCGCCGCCGTGATGAGCGGGTATCCCGTTGTGCCGTTTACGTTTTACGGCTTTTTCCCGCGCGAAAAGAAAGCGCAGAAGCCCCTGCTGGAAACCCTCAAGCGAACCGATCATCTCGTGGTCTTTTACGAAAGCCCCAACCGCGTCCGCGCCACACTGGAAGTTTTACTGAACGCGCTTGGCGATCTCGACGCGGCTGTGCTCCGCGAACTGACCAAGCTGCACGAGGAAGCCGTTCGCGGCAAGTTAAGCGAGCTCGCAACGCGCTATGCCGAAACCGACCCGCGCGGGGAGTGTGTTCTGGCGGTATACTGCCGCGCACAGGCGGAAGCAAACGCCAAGCCCGAACTTGAAGCTTTGCTGAAAAACCTTCTCTCCTCCGGTCTATCCGTGCGCGACGCCGCCGCCGAAGCAGCGACCGCCTGCGGCGTGCCGAAGAAAGAAGCCTACGCAAAAGCGCTGGCGCTGGTAGAAAAATAGAAGATATCTTTCTTTTTCTTGCAAGAAAAAGAAACAAAAAGAACTCTTTTACCGAAAAGTAGAAGAGTTCTTTTGCTACTTTTCTTTTTAAGAAAAGTAGAGTTATCCAGCAAATCCGTTAGTCAAGTTGAACGTGTGCATGAGCGTGTTCCAGTCGACGCAGACGAACGCCGCGTACCAGTAGACCAGCGCAAACGCGCCGACGCGCAGAAACGGAACCTTCTGGAAAAACACCCTGATTGCGCCAACGCCTGCGAGAAACGCAAAGTACGCCATCAGCCAAAGCGTCAGCACGCGCCGCATGGTCAGCCCGTACGCGCCGATATAGAGCAGCATCCGCCAGGCGGCGGAAGCGAGCACCACGACGCTGGCGGCGATAAGCAGAGCCTGTAAAACTTTGATGCCCCGCCCCGGCTCGCTCTTGGAAAGGCACAGCCCCAGAACCGTGAAGTTGATGATCGTTACCGTGAGGAACTGCCCGAACCCTTCGCGCGCATATTCGCTGTAAGTCAAATCCACCGGCAGCGTACCGCCAAAGAGGTAGGTAAACTGCACATAGGTAAACAGCGCGTATGCCGCGAGCAGAAGGCCTATGACCACGCCGGGCCCTGCGGTTTTCCAGTTCTGCCTGACGGGGGCAAGGTCGGCGTCCGCTTTCCCCCATGTGAGGTTGTAGAACAGCGAGTAGAGCACCATGCTGGAAACAAACACCACGAATATGCGCCAGAACCACTGCCAAACATTGAACTGCTCAAAGAAGTTCCCCAGCAGCTTCGCCGTGCCCGCATCCGCGCTGGCAAGCAGCGCAAGGACGATAATCACCAGCGGCAAACCAATCGCAACGCCGATCCAGCCATGGCGCAGCGAGGCTTTCTCCTTGCCGCCGAACACGCCCGCGTACGCCTTGAAGTACTTACCGATAGCCGTAAAGGGCTTGACAAACACCGCCTTCAGCACGCCTACTACGGCTTTGCCTTCCCGCTTGTAAGCGATTCCCTGCGTCGCAAACACCCCGATAGTGAGTAGAAGCACGGGAATGGCGAGCGCGGTCAGCCCTAGCAGGTCGTAGTACATGTAGTCGAACATCAGCAGTCCGCAGAACAGCAGCGTGGGCAAAAGAAGCGCCAGAACGGTTTTGTTCGTGATTATCCGCTTCCAGTTGCAGGCGGCAAACACAGCAAGAGCTGTGAGCCAGAACACAGAGTAGAGATAGTGAAAGTCCTTCTCCATCCAAAGCATAAGCGCAGCACCGCTCAGCATGGTTCCGCCCAAAAGCCAAAGCTGCGCTTTAGTTAAGGGCAGCTGCTGCTCAACCGGGTTATCCGGCGAAGTCGTCGGCAGTTGTTCCATCGTCCTGCTCTCCCTTCGTATAGACCAGAATATCGCCTACCTCGCAATCGAGGATGCGGCAGAGGTTCGAAAGCGTGGAAAACCGGATTGCTTTGCACTTGTTGTTCTTGAGAATCGAAAGATTGGCCAGCGAAAGATCCATCTTTCTGGCAAGATCGTTGAGGCTGATCTTGCGTTTTGCCATCATCACGTCCAAATTCACTTGAATCATTGTGTTCACCTGCCTAAACCGTCAGGTCGTTCTCTTGCTTGTACGCAACGGCCTGCGCAAATACGCCGCTTAATACCAGAGAAAACAATCCGCACATGGCAACGGGGAGTGCAGCGATGACCGCCAGCGGTACGGGGTGCAGCAGCAGCGTGCTCAGCCCCAATAGCGCGATACCGATTGCCGTAAAGCCCATGCGTTTGAGCGAACGGGCGTTGCACTCTATAAACGGATCGCCGTCGAGCGTATGCATCATGCGTAAAAGCTCAAACGCGATATATTCGCCGCCAAGGATGCAAAGCGTTGCAATCACGCCGGAAATCACCGCAAAGGAGGCCGGTTTGCCTTCCAGCCGGAAGAAATCGCTTACAATCGGCATTTCGTACACATAGATATGCACGATCAGCCCGATTCCCGCGAGCATGCCGAGAACGATACATACCTGCACGAACCGGTTGAGCAGCGTTTTCTGGTAACTTGCTTTCTTCATAAAGATACCCTTTCACCTCGTTTTTCGGCGGTCTCCATCGGCTTTGTTTCCGCATCTCAGTCGAAATCCGGTTGCCGAAATAAAAAGACCGCCGTCTTGTTCGGACGGAGGTCTTAAAACGCTGTACCGTGAGACTTCCGCCCTTGTTCAGCGAAAGTTTATCACCGGATTTATCGTTTGTCAATAAATATTTATTGTTTTATGATGTTTTTCAGCGTACGCGGAACACGGTGCAGCGGCCGGTTCCGTTGAGCAGGTCGGAGATGCGCTGCTGCGCGCTGGCGATGTAGACCGTCGTGCCTTCGCGGATGGGCTGCTTGATAAAGTCCAGCTTGGCACGCGCGCCGTTTGCGCCCGCGCGGCTTGCGCCGACGCAGCTGGTAGAGAGCTCGTCGATCTGCTGCAGAATCTCATCCGCGTTTTTGCCTTCCACGGCGGGTACGAGCGTGCTTGGATCGCCCGGGTCGCGGTAGATGCCGTCCGCGCTCGTGAGGATGACGAGGTACTTTGCGTGCACGAGCGAGCAAATCACGGAAGCCGTTTCGTCGTTGTCGATGCACTCCACAACGTTGCCCGCCTGCTCCCGCAGATGCGCCAGTTCGAGCTTTCGGATTTCCTCAATGCTCACAGGGTCGTTGTAGTTCACGATCGGGATGGCGTTCTGCTTGGCGCACCGCAAGAGAAACGCGCGGATATGCTTGCGCTTCTCCTCGTCGTTAAAGTGCGTGTGCTCCACAAGCAGCTGCCGCACGCCGTAGCGGTCCGGGATGTAGCGGCGGTACTCCATCATGAGGATGGTCTGCCCCTGAGACGCGTAGTCCGCCTTGACTTCCTCCGCGTCACCCGTGAGTTCCTTGCCGTTGCGGCGCAGGGTGTCCAGACGCCCGATTTCGGCCGCGCCGCTGCTGACCCAGATCATGCCGGGCTTGAGTTCCGCGCCAAGACGGGAGAAGATGTTGTAGTCGATGTCGTTATCGGCCTTGCGGATGAGCGCCATGGAGCCGATTTTACCGACGAGCTCGTAATCAAATTTCATAAGGATACGTCTTCTTTTCTTGAAAGAAAAGAAGCAAAAGAACTTTCCTCAACATTCGCAAAGAGTTTCTTTGCCCACTTTCTTTTTAAAGAAAGCTTTGTATAGAAGTTACTTTGTCCACTTTCTTTTCAAAGAAAGTGGAGTTCTTACGACTGCACCAGATACGCGTGGATGAACGGCTCAAGATCGCCGTCCATGACGGCTTGAATGTTGCCGTTTTCAACGCCCGTGCGGTGATCCTTGACCAGCGTGTACGGCTGGAAGACATAGCTGCGGATCTGGCTGCCCCACTCGATCTTCTTCATCTCGCCCTTGATTTCGGCCATGTGCGCCTCGCGTTCGCGCTCCTGCAGTTCCAACAGCTTGCCGCGCAGCATGCGCATTGCGGTTTCACGGTTCTGAATCTGGCTCCGCTCGTTCTGGCACTGGACGACGATATTCGTCGGCAGGTGCGTAATGCGGATGGCGGAGCTGGTCTTGTTGACGTGCTGTCCGCCCGCGCCGCTGGAGCGGTAGGTGTCCACGCGGAGGTCGTCCGGGTCGATTTCAATCTTATTCGAGTCGTCGTCGAAGATCGGGGTAACGTCCAGCGAGGAAAACGACGTATGCCGTCTGCCGCTGGCGTCGAAGGGCGAAATGCGCACGAGCCGGTGCACGCCCTTTTCCGCTTTGAGGTAGCCATAGGCGTTTTCGCCGTCCACTTCGAAGGTAACGGACTTAATGCCCGCGTCGTCGCCGTCCAGAACGTCCAGCTCGCGCACAGTCCAGCCGCAGGTTTCGCAATAGCGCGTGTACATGCGGTAGAGCATCTCCGTCCAGTCCTGCGCCTCCGTGCCGCCCGCGCCCGCGTGGAGCGAGAGAACGGCGTTGGAGTTGTCGTAAGGGCCTTTGAGCATCTGCTCGAGCCGCAGCGCCTCGATGCCGCTGGAAACGGCGGCGGTTTCGGTCTTGATTTCGGTAAGCAGGCTGTCGTCCTGCTCTTCCTCGGCCATCTCGATCAGGGTTCTGAGGTCTTCGAACCGGCCACGCAGCTTTTGGAAGCGTTCGAGTTTATGCTGCAGCTGCTTGACCTGCTTGTTCATCTTATTCGCGTTCTCAACGTCGTTCCAGAAGTCCGGCGCGCCCATGAGCGTATCCAGCTCGGCAAGCTCGCGCTTAATCTGTTCCGGATTGAGCGCAGTTCGGCATTCGTCGAGCTGCTCCTCAAACGCGTCGAGATTCATTTTATATTCATCCAACGGGATCATAGTGTTTCGATTCCTCTCAATCGTACCATATTGGGTATTTTCGCGTCGCAGGAGATTGGCCTTTTGCGGCGCGGCTCCGGGGCAAAGCAGCTGTTATACCCGCTATCCCGCACCCGGAGATTCGCCCGGCGCGCTGTGGAGTCATTCGTTTTTGCCGTGGCAGTTCTTGTATTTCTTGCCGCTTCCGCAGGGACAGGGATCGTTTCTGCCGACCTTCTTGTCGCTGCGGGAGAACGTGGAGCTGGTTCCGTCCGTTTTGGGCTCGATCGGCTTTGCCAGCTGAACGCGGCGGAGCGGGCCGCCGGTCACCTGCATCTGGTAGAGCCTGCGGACGGTCTGCTCGCGGATTTCCGCAACCATTGCGTCGAACATTTCAAACCCTTCGCTCGTGTAAGAGTATACGGGATCCTTCTGCGCATACGAGCGCAGGCCGATGCCCTGTTTGAGCTGATCCATGGCGTCGATGTGATCCATCCAGTGTTCGTCCACTGTGCGCAGCAGGATGACGCGCTCGTTTTCGCGCATATCGACTTCCGCGGATTTCAGATGCTGTTCGGTTTCGGCATAAACCGTGTCGCTGTACTCGTACAGGCGGGTTTTGATCTCGCTGATGCCGAATTTCTTCTGTTCCTCGGCGGTAAACAGCGGCTTGGGCTGGCGGCAGCAGAGCTTGCAGGCCTCGATGGAAAGCGCGGTGAAATCCCAGCTCTCGCGCGGGGCGTGCGGGTTGCAGGCGGTTTCTACTATGCTGTCGATCGTCTGGCGAACCATGGTGCGAATGCTTTCGGAAAGGTCTTCGCCCAACAGCACGCGGCGGCGCTGACCGTAGATGATTTCGCGCTGCTTGTTCATTACGTCGTCGTAACGCAGAACGTTTTTACGCGTTTCAAAGTTCATGGCTTCCACACGCTTCTGCGCGGCTTCGATCTGCTTGGTGAGCATCCGCATTTCGAGGCGGATCTCCTGCTGCATCTCGGGGGAAGCGAACCGGTTAAGCGTGTTGGTCACGCGATCGCCCCCGAACCGGCGCATGAGCTCGTCCTCAAACGAAACGTAGAACTGCGTGCTGCCGCGGTCGCCTTGGCGGCCCGCGCGTCCGCGCAGCTGGTTATCGATGCGGCGGCTCTCACGCCGCTCCGTGCCGAGGATGAACAGGCCGCCGAGGGCTTCCACCTCGTCATGCTCCTTGGACGTAACAACCTTATGCGCGTCGTAGAGCTCTTTATAGCGGGCGCGAGCCGCGAGGATATCGGGATCAGCCGTTTCCCCGTGTCCTACGGCTTCCTCGATAAGCCAGTCCTCCAGCCCGTCCTGACGCAGATCACGCCGGGCGAGGAAGTCCGGGTTGCCGCCGAGCAGAATGTCCGTGCCGCGGCCTGCCATGTTGGTGGCAATGGTCACCTGGCCTTTTTTGCCGGCCTGCGCTACGATTTCCGCCTCGCGCGCATGCTGCTTTGCGTTCAACACGTCGTGCGGGATGCCCGCGCGCGTCAGCCGCCCGCTGAGGTATTCGCTTCTTTCAACGCTGATGGTACCAACCAGCACCGGCTGGCCGGTTTTGTGAATCTCCTTGATCGCTTCAACGATGCTGTCGAACTTGCCTTTTTCGGTGGGGAAGATCGCATCGTCCAGATTCGTGCGCATCAGCGGCCTGTTGGTCGGAATCTCCACGACGTCCAAATCGTAAATGCTCATGAACTCGGATTCTTCGGTCTTTGCCGTACCGGTCATGCCCGAGAGCTTTTTATACATACGGAAATAGTTCTGCAGCGTAATGGTTGCGAGCGTCCGGTTTTCCTTTTCAACGGTAACGCCTTCCTTGGCTTCCAGCGCCTGATGCAGGCCTTCGCTGTAGCGGCGGCCGATCATGAGACGACCCGTGAACTCGTCTACGATAAGTACTTCGCCGTCCTGCACGACATAATCCTTGTCGCGCTCGAACAGCGCGTTGGCGCGCAGCGCCTGCACGATATGGTGGTTGATCTCCATATTGGCCGGATCGCCGAGGTTCTCTAAACTAAAACGCTCTTCGGCCTTGCGGATGCCCTCGGCGGTAAGCTGAACGGTGCGCTTTTTAATGTCGCACTGGTAGTCCCCGTCCTCCGGAATCTCTTCGCCCATAATCCGGTCGGAACTGGACTGCTGGGTGAGGTTGGAGCCGCGCGTGAGCCCGCGCACAAAGCGGTTGGCCTCGATATACATCTCGCTGGACTCTTCGCCTTCGCCGCTGATAATGAGCGGCGTACGCGCTTCATCGATGAGGATGGAGTCGACTTCGTCCACGATGGCATACGCCAGTTCGCGCTGCACCATCTGCTCGCGAAAAACGACCATGTTGTCGCGCAGGTAGTCGAAGCCGAACTCGTTGTTCGTGCCGTAGGTGATGTCGCTGCGGTAGGCTTCCTGCTTTGCATCACGTTCCATGCCGTTGATCACGCAGCCGACGCTCATGCCGAGGAAGCGGTATATCTTGCCCATCCACTGCGCGTCGCGCTTGGCCAGATAGTCGTTGACGGTGACCACATGCACGCCCTCACCCGTGAGCGCGTTTAAGTACGCCGGAAGCGTCGCAACCAGCGTTTTGCCTTCGCCTGTTTTCATCTCGGAAATACGGCCCTGGTGCAAAACCATTCCGCCGAGCAGCTGCACGTCGAAATGCCGCATGTCCACCGTCCGCACCGCCGCCTCGCGCACGGTAGCAAACGCTTCCACCATGATGTCGTCCAGCGTTTCGCCGTTTTTGAGGCGTTCACGAAACTTCTGCGTCTGCGCGCGGAGCTGTTCATCCGTCATCGCCTGCATTTGCGGTTCCATCTCGTTGATGCGCTTGATATACGGCTGCAGTTTTTTCAGCCGGCTTGCGCTCGTATTGCCGAGCAGAGTATCGATTAATCCCATTCGGAAGCTCCTTTGGTTTACTTTTCCGTGGGCGAGTGCGATTCCTTTCAAAAATCCCCGTCGAAACGCAACTGTTTTCACTGCATAAGCGACGTTAAAAAAGGCATTCGTCCGCATAATACCCTAAGGTTGGAGTATAGCAGAAAACCGCATAAATCGCAACAAAAAGCCCCCGAATACACGGGGGTTTCACAAAGCGCGTGTTATTATGGCGCACCTGCGGCAGTAGGAGCGCTAACGGGTTAAACCGCCGGTTTCGAGCGCGCTCTGCTGCTTGGCGCGCCGCGTTATGCCAATGGAATAGAGCACGAGCGCTACGCCAAAAAACACGAGCGCAACAACGCGATCCTGGGTCAGCGTTTCATGGAAAAACAGCGTTCCGATGATAAGCTGCAGCGTCGGGCTGATGTACTGCAGAAAGCCGACTGTGGTAAATGGCAGGCGGTTGACGCCGTGGGTAAAGAGAATCAACGGGGTTGCGGTGACAACGCCCGTAAAGAACAGTAAAAGCCCCGTCTTGAGCGTCAGCGCGGAAAACGCCGCGTGACTCGCGGGCGACAGCAGCAAAAAGCCCAGCGCAAACGGCGCAACGAGAATGGTTTCCACCGCGATGCTTGTCAGCCCGCTGACGCCGCCAAGCTTCTTGAACGTGCCGTACAGCGCAAACGAAAGCGCAAGGGAAATTGCCACCCAGGGGAACGCTCCGTACGCCAGCGTTGCCACCAGCACGCCGACCGTCGCCAGCGCAAGCGCAACCCAGTCCAGCGCGCCGCATTTTTCGCGAAACAGCAGCATTCCAACTGCAAACACCATCAGAGGGTTGAGATAATATCCAAGGCTTGCGTCGAGCAGGTGCCCAGCGTTGACCGCCCAGATATAGAGCCCCCAATTGATCGTAATCATGACCGCGGCGGGGATGACAAACCGCATTTTCGCCCGGTCGCGCAGAACGGCCTTGACGTCGCCAAAGCGCCGCAGCGCCAGCAGAAGCACGATCGTAAAGACCGCCGACCAGACGATCCGATTGGCCAGAATAACAAAGGCATCCACTTCGTCGAGCATATGCCAGTAAAGCGGCAGAAGCCCCCAGAGGACGTAACACGAGGCCGTGCAGAGAATTCCGACGTTTCTTTCTTTCATGTTCGCTCCTTGTTCTGTTCCGATTATTTTAACACAGTACGGAACAATAGCAACCTCTCGGAGTAAATTTTCCGCACATCAAAGAGCGACTTTCCCTCGTTTGTGTTTTACTGTGAAACCTGACTAGAATGGAATAAAAAAAGACCCCCCGGACGAAATGTCCGGAGGAATGGTTTAACCCCGGCTTCTCGCGGCGCTGACCTGCGAAAAGCAAGGGTGTTCAGTTTCGTTTTCTTACCGCGTCAGCAGCTCGCTTTCGCAGCAGGGCGGTGAAATTTCGTTCTCCAAAGATACGCGATTAAATACAACCGATCCAGCATGTTTCGCACCCCCTACATCATCTTGTTCTGCCAAAGATTGCTTTCTTCAACATCTAGTTCTTTCATTGATCAAAGCATACAATATATATGTGAACAGACTGTTATTTCAAAATGAAAAATGTATTATTTTACATTGAACAGTTTGTGTTACGCGCTCACAATCCCCCAATTTCGGTCGGTTCTTCAACGCCCGGACGTAACCTGTCGCCTAAAAAACATTCGGCGGCCCGCTTGACCGAACCGCCGAAAAATGCGTGTCATTCCTGCTCTTCCGGCAGATAGGTTGCGCGTTCGGAGCCGTATTGATAGAACGCGCCGATCACTTCCTCGCGCGCGCCGTACTGCTGCACGGTATAATCCTTATCGGAAAGATACAGCTTGAAATACTGCAGGTCGGGCATATCCACATATTCGCGGAAGTGGTCTGCAATAGCATAGCTGTCGTGGCTTACTCCGTTGCTGTCGATGCGAACCGTGTCGCCGCCCGGGCAGTCCACGGCAGTGCCGCCGCCGATTTTATCCGCAACGCGGGTGGAGACGGGGCGGGTGGTCGTACCGCAAAAGTCCTTTTCGGTCGCCCAGAACTCGCAGCCGGCGAGGTAGAGATATTCCGCCATCGCATTGACGTCTGATATATCGCTTGGCTTGACGGCGCGGGTCGGTTCTTCCGGCGCGGGTTCTTCCGGCGCAGGCTCTTCCGGCGCGGGTTCTTCGGGTGTGGGCACTTCCGGCGCGGGTTCTTGCGGTGTAGGTTCTTCGGGAGCGGGTTCTTCTTGTGTTGGCTCTGCAGGAGCAGGGTCATCCGCCGTCGGCTGAATCTCTTCCTGCTGGATTGTCGGTTTAACGCGCTTTGTCGGCTGCGTCAGGTACGAAAGCTGAACGGTGTCTCCTGCTGTATACGCATCGAAGCTGGCTGGAGCGGCCAATGGTACTCCGTTCTCCTCAATCCTCTCAACAGCGGCGCTCGCCGTGCTTTGTTCCGGAGTGAAATCAACTGGAATCCAGCTCGGAAGGAAATATACACCAAGCAATGCGGCCGATACGAGCGTCGTCAGTCCGATTGCCGCAATCAGCATTACTTTCTTCTTGCTTTTCACTGGATATCCCTCAACTTTCTTTGACTGTACACTATTTTAGCCCCGCATTGTTACATATACGTTTCTAATACCGTGTTTTTCGGAACTATTTTTAGCGTGTTCATGAAACATGAATGTAATATGTCGCAATTTGTTACTTTTTCGTTACTTCAAGCAAGCGTATTCTTTGCTTTTTAGCGCATATTAACTTATGCGGCGCTTTCTCTGCCACTGGCAGCGCTTGAATGTCGCCTTTGGCGACAAACAGCGGTACTCGGGGCTGCCATGAATGTCAGCCCGTTCGCGCCTGAAAACGTTCCGCAGGATCGTTTTCTGCTTTGCACCGGTGCTCACCTCCGTCATGTTCCCAGTCAAGCGCTTTCTGTTTGCCCTGCTGGGACATTCTTTGTTTCCGCGCTATCCTGCGTTAGGTTCGGGAGGGTAGGATAACGCAGGAGACGCAGACAAAACAAAAGACCATGCATTGCATGGTCTTTTGTTTTGTTGGATCCCGGCAGGCAAAGCCGAAGCGCCCGCAGTGCGGGAAGAAGCGAGGCGAAAGCCCAGTGAACAACGAGCGATGCAAGCGGCAGCGAAGCAGCGCGACGATTGTGAACTGCAGGCCTACTCTCCCGGCGCTCAGTTCGCAATAGTTGCTTTTCTTCGCCGCTGGAACGGCTCGAAAAGCTCCTTTGCTCACTGGGCTTACGGCTCGCTTCATCGCCCACAGGGCGCGCTCGCCTCCGCCCATTTCCAGTCAAGCGCTGCGCGCGGATTGAATTCAGGCACGAAAGAGCAATTAACCACAGAGACAGAAAAACAAAGCGTCCGCAAATGCGGACGCTTTGTTTTTGGATCCCGGCGGCTACCTACTCTCCCGGACCGTTTCCAGTCAAGTACCATCGGCGTATGAAGGCTTAACTACTGTGTTCGGAATGGGAACAGGTGGAACCCTTCAGCTAAACCACCGGAAAGGTGT
>VSSQ01001028.1_pt1 | contig 12191 bp, 8 predicted proteins | sample 4763081 | NCBI WGS metagenome assembly VSSQ01 (sample SAMN12137344, study PRJNA551015) | bioreactor metagenome | isolation source: SDC9 anaerobic chlorinated ethene degrading culture | place: USA: Knoxville, Tennesee | collected 2015-01-01
CTTTATACTGTATCAAACGGAGGAAAAGTGACTAAACACTTTTCCTCCGTTTGTTTTTGAGCAGCGTATACCGGGAATAGGAGCTGCGGTACAGGCAACGCTGCCCTTTCGGTTGTTTCTTTTCCTGCTTTTCGATATTCTATACATGGCATATCCGGCAAATTATCGGGGAGGTTGATCTTATGCAAAAAAAGGACCATGCAAATCGCGCAATTGTTTTTTCTGCGGTTTTTCTTCTCTGCCTATCGGCTGTCTCCGCATGGGCTTCCATTTCCCAGGGCCTCGCCGAACGGCTCGACCTTTTCCGTGACCGGAACTGGGTGAACAACAACGTGGGCGAGCCGGATTCCGTGAGCTGGAATACTACCTTCAAGGCAGAGCTTGAGATGTACAGGATTTCCGGTTCTTCCTACTTCGACTGGTATTTTGTGTCGTACGGCCTTGACGGTAGAATCAATGTTCTGGGGCAAATTTACAAGAAAGGGTACATGTCGGGTTACGAGGTCTGTGACGAGCTTGAATCCCGGGGAGGTTTTCCCGCAGGCACGACAGGGCTTGGAAAGATATTCCGGATACAGCACACACGAACGGGAAGATCCATCCGGGTAGCGGTACAGGACAACAAAAAGCTCGGACAGACCGTGGTGTACATGCTGACGCAGGATGCCTGGGAGAGGGTCAACTGACCTATACGAATAAACTGCGGAAATAAAAAGGAAGACCGGAGCGTTTCCTGCTTTCACTGCGCGGCCGGTTTCTTTCCTTCCGGTTCATCGTTGTTTCGCTCGGTTTCCACCTTCGCCATCCTCATGAACTCCCTGTTTTCCAGCAGGAGCCCCTCATAGGTTCCGCTTGCAGAAATGCGCCCCTTCTCCAGCATGTATATAACATCGCAATCCTTCAGTGTGTTCAGCCTGTGGGCGATCATGATGACGGTTTTGGCCTTCGATGCGCTGCGTATGGCGTTCAGGACGGTTTCTTCGGTGGCGCCGTCGAGCGAGCTGGTGGCTTCGTCCAGCACAAGCACTTCCGGGCTGCGGTACAGGGCCCGGGCCAGGCCGATGCGCTGGCGCTGCCCGCCGCTGAGGCGGACTCCTCTCTCGCCGATGACGGTGCCGTATTGCTCCGGCAGGGTCTGGATGAAGTCGTCGAGGGCGGCGATACGGGCCGCCCGGCGGACCTGTTCTTCGTCGATCCTGTCGTCGGGGATACCGAAGGCGATGTTTCGGGTGACGGTGTCGTCGCTCAGGTAGATATCCTGCGGGACATAGCCGATCGTGCGGCGCCAGGCGCGGATGTTGGCGGGGGCAACGGGCGTGTCGTCAATAAGCATCCTCCCTTCTTTGGGAATATGCAGTCCGAGGATGATGTCCACCAGGGTGGTCTTTCCCGATCCGGTGGACCCGACGAGGCCGACCACGCTTTCCTTGGGGATCTCGAGGTCAAGTCCGTCGATGACGTTCCGTTCTCCCTCAGGGTAGCGGAAGCGGATGTTCTCCAGAACGATGCGGTGCCGGAAGGGTAGTTCTTCCTTTTCTCCACCTTCTTTGGGGAAGAGGTCAGGTTGTTCGTCGGAAACCAGGTCCTGGTAGAGCCTGTCGAGTATGGCCTTGTTGTAGTAAATCTGCGTGACGGAGGCGTAGATTTGCTGGAGTGCTGGTATCAGGCGCTTGCCGGCGAAGGCGTAGAGGCTGACCATGGGCACGACGGCGGAAACTTCACCTCCACGGACGAGGGCAAGGACAACGAAGAGGATGAGCCCTCCGAAGACGATGCTCTCCATGAGGTAGGAGGGCAGCTGCCCCACCACTTTCGCGAACACGTTGAGGTCCGCGAATTTTCTGGAATTCTCGGCGAACCGGTCCAGAAAGAAGGACTCCGCACCGATGACCCTGCTGATCTTGATGCTGGAGAGAGCTTCGGTGGCTGCGCGGAACCGTTTTTTGTTGGTCTCCATCCGCTCTGCGCCCTTTTGCTTGAGTTTCACCTTGAGGAAATAGTTCAGCGTGCCGTAGACCGTTCCAAGGAAGCCGAGGGTGACGAGGGTGACGGCGGGGTTTACGGAGAAGAGCATGAAGACGATGACCACAAGTATCAGAATGTTGATCATTGCCTCGAAAAGGGGCATAAGGAAACTGCTGGTCAGCTGGTTGATTTCCGACAGGACGTTCTTGCCGAGGTCGCTCGTGTTGTTGATCAGGAAGAAAGCGTAGGGCCTGGAGAGGTAGACAGCCAGCAGCCGGTTGGAGAGGGTGTAGTTCCTGTTGAGGACGAACCGGGTTTTTGCCCACATGGTGAGGGCGGTGATCCCGTTCGAGAGGATGACGAGGAGGACGACGGCGATTCCCAGGGCGGCCATGAATTCCCGTGGGGATGAGAAGGAAAAAGCGGTGTACGCGAGGGTGAGCCACGGGCTGTCCTGTATGGATGCCGGGTCCATGGCGACGTTGATGAAAGGGAACACGGAGAAAACACCCGCCATCTGGGCAAAGGCGGTTATAAGCCCGGCGAAGAAGATCAGCAGGGCCTGCATCCGTTCCTGAGGTGTGAAGATTTCATAGAGCTTCCGCACTATGGTTTTTTCTGCGGCAGTTTCGGGTGATGATCCTGTCGGTTTTCTCTCAACGGTGCCGGGATGTTCTTCGGTCACTGAATCACGTCCTTTTTTCTAAAACTGCTGCACCGGCCTGAGTGCGCAGGGGATGCCGGTTTGACCGGGTGAAGCCGAACGGCCATTGCTCTTCCCGCATGTTCACAGGTTCCCGCAGGTGGCGGTGCAGATAAAGGGGGATCAAATCCCCTTACTCCAGTTTTTTATGTTTTCTATTGAGATTGTACCTGTATTTAGCCTGAAGAGAGCACAGAAAGAGGAAAAACATTTGGTTCTGAAAAATACTCGCCGGCGGGTAGAGTTCAGCATCAGCTGAAGGCTCAAGGAATTCACTTTCACGCCGAAAATTGACCATGGAGCCTGATCTATCTATCCTTCAGAAATGAAAAATGCCCTCTCCAGAGAGGTCAAATGTTGTATTATTACCCTTAGGAAAGATGTACCGGTCCCTGCGGAGACGGCGCGGTCATGAAAGCAAGGCGAAGGGTTCATTTCTGAAAGGAGTGCGTTTGATGCGAAAGGTTGTCCTGTCCGTTCTTCTTGGTGTCCTTTTCTTCATTCCGGCTTTCTTTTCCGGATGCGCGGCTGCGGCGCCGGAAATGACGCTCCGCTTTTCCGGTCAGTTTCCTGAAGGCCATACTGCAACCATGCTCATGCGTCAGGTTGCGGAGGAAGTCCTGGCGAAGACCGGGGGGCGCATTGAAATCAAGGTTTTCCCTGACAACGAACTTGGGGATTACACACTAGTTTACGAAGAATTGATCCGGGGATCCATCGACATGGCGGCAATCACCGTTCCGAGCCAGTTCGATCCGAGGCTCGAACTGGCCTATATCAACTGCATTGTGCGTACTTTTGACGGTGCCAGGAAGCTTTTCGCCCCTGACGGGTGGCTTTTCAAAAAGATGGATGGCCTTCATTCCCGTCTTGGTGTGAAGCTTCTCGCTTTCCAGATGGAAGGCTTTATCGGCATCGGGAGCACGAAACCCGTAAATGAGCCCCTAAATCCCGGGGTGAAGAAGGGCATTCTGCTCCGCATCCCGAACATGGAGGTTTTCAAGCTCGGTGCAGAAGCCATGGGATACAGGACCATAACCATCCCATGGGACGAAGTGCGGGGATCCCTCCAGAACGGTTTCGCGGAAGGTGTGAACGGCATGACGCCGACAGCGGCCTACTCAATGCTGAAGGGGGTTCTGAAATACTGGTACGATCTCCGGTATTCCATGGAAAACCTGAACTACATGATCAGCCTGAAGACCTGGGAAAAGCTGAAGGAAGAGGACCGTGCCGTCATCGCGGATGCCTGTTCGAAGATCACCGCAACCAGCATCGATCTCGCCGAAAAGGACCAGCAGAAGCATATTGATCTCCTGAGGGAAGCCGGAGTTGAAGTCCATACCTATACGATGGATGAGCTCGCCCCCGTTTTTTCCAAGGTATCGGCCACATGGGACAGGCTGGCAGATAAGCTGTCTGCGGAGCTTATCGACGAATTCATCAAGGAATACGCCGAATAGTAATTTTTTTAGAACCTGGTGGATAAGAGAAGGACGGAACCCGTTGTCGGGGTTCCGTCCTTTTTCGCTGTCCGGGAAAGTCGAAAGATCAGTTCCAGGGTGAATCCGGAAGTTCGATGTCCAGCTTGACGGTAATGGAATTCCCGTTGTTCTTGAGGGTCCCGGTGAGCTTTTTGTAGCCGAGAATTCCGCCGGCGTCCACTGAGACGTTGAATACTTCCTTGTCCGAACCCAGGATGCCCCCTGTTTCCATTCCCACAAGGGTGAAGCGGGATCCGATGTCCCAGGTGAATTCATGCTTTTCGCCGAAAGAGGGACGTACTTCGTTATCCACCGTTTTGGTCTCCAGCACCGTCTTGCCGTCTTTTTTCAGAAGGATTTTCATGTCGGGAGTATCAAGGAGCGAATCCACTGCGGAGAAATCACCGCTCACAATAGTCAGAACGGCTTTGGCCCCATTGTGAACCGCGTCCAGAAGAAGGGATGCCTTCTCCGCTTCCGCAGCCTCTTCCGAATCAGGCCAAAGAGCGGCGAAAGCCTTCAGCATTTGCGCGACCGGCAGTATTTCCTCTTTGTTGTTGGAGGATTTGAGACCTTCAAAAGCTGCTTTGCAGACTGAGAAGTGGGATCGCCGAAGTTCGTCGATCTTTTTGCCCTGGAATTCAGCCGCTTCGGCTACCGCGCCGTTTCCGAAGGCACCGAGCCCGGTCTTTTCCAGTCTTGCGGTGAGGGCTTCCACGGAGGAGGCAAACAGTTCCTTTGCCCCTGCAAAATCTTTCTTTTCCGCAAGGGCGGACCCTTTTTCAGCGATTTTTTCCCATTCCGAAGCTACGAGCCTGGAGAAGGTCTTTTTGAAACTGGCTGCCACATCGTCCTTGCCGGCAGGGTAGTCAGTCCAGGGGAGCTTCAGGTCAGGCAGCCTGGCCCCAAGGGCTTCCAGGGAGCTGGCAGCCTCTATTCCGGCGGCGATTTTTGAGGCTTCATTTTTTGCCAGGGCGAGAATTCGGTCAGAGAGTGTTTTCCTGGCCCCCTCAGGCATGTCCGGGTAACGGCCAAAAACGCCCTTAAGTGTTTCGATGTCTGCGGCGGGGTCCCCGGCAAGGGTTTCGGCAAGGCGGATATACTGCCCATTCAGGGCGGAAGACAGGGTTTTGCCGATGTTTTCAGGAAGATCTTCCCTCTTCAGAAAGGTCAGGATTTTTCCGATCCCTTCTTCCGGCGAAAGGGCGGAAGCCTCCTGGACCCATTTCGCTCCTCTGTCGGTCCACTTGTCTGCAATCATTTGTTTCCAGGCAGTTTCCCTTTCTGCAATGCTTTTTTTCAACTCATCCGTGGCGTTCGGGTTGCCGGAGAGTTTTTGTGCAGATGCAAGAAAGTCCTCTACGGACTCGATTCCGGCATCGGGGGAAAGCATATCAGCCCAGAAGGCAAAGAGTTCCCCTGCTTTCCGGGCTCCCTCGCTCTTCCACTGTTCGGGAAGCTTCGGCAGGAAGCCGAGCCAGCTTTCCACAAGGTTGAGGGCTTCACCGGAATCGCTGGCCCCGTCGGCGCTCCCCGCCGTTTTGCCGTGGAGGGCCTGCCCTGCCTCAAAGTACCATCGGAGAGAATAGATTTTGTCAAAGTTGGCCTGGTTTATTTTGCGGAAGTCCGGGTTGGCGAGGTACTCCTCCACTTTTTCCGATGCATCCAGATACTCTGCGGATTTTACATCAGGCATTCTGGATGTGTCTATTTTCTCTATGAGGGGCTGCAGGTTGTTGAACTGCGCCTGTTCATAGGCTTTCAGGATTCCGCTGCGGAAGGATTCCTTGTCCGCCCCGCCACGCAGGACCGAGGGAACGAGAGGGATGGGGTCAGGGAAGATATATCCCTTTCCGTGTGAATCCACTACCTTCAGGGCGTCTGCATATTGCGAGGCTGCCACAAGTTTCCGGGCCTCGCTTTTCGCGCCGCTCCACCTGTAGTGGTCCATACCCCAGGTTACGGCTGTGGAGACCACAAGAAGTGCTGCTGTCGCTATAACGGCTGATCTGATCTTTTTTCGTTCGTGCTCCTGGCTGCTCATCATTTTGTAAAGTTCCTCCATTGGTTTTATGACATTCTGCGGTTCATATTTTTGCGGCAGTTTTTTTGGCTCAGGCCAGACCCCGATGGGAATAGCCTTGAAGGCGTTGACGGTCTGCCTGTCACCGGAAAGACAGGCCGAAAGAGCCGGAAATTTCTGACCTTCTTTGACCAGGATCGCGGTCATTTTGTCAGTAAGCTGCTCAACGGAAACGTCAGGAACCGTGTCTCCCTTTGTAAACAGGAAGACTGCCGGTACTTTCCCCCCGCCGGTCCACCGTGAAGCCGTGTTCTCAAAAAGAAAGGAAAGGGCTTCCAGGAAGGTGCCGTTTTCCCGAAGAAACCGCTCGGGGTTTTTCATGAGTTCGTCGGCCGGAATGAAGAAGAGAACTCCGTCCACGGATTTCAGTTCGGGCAGGAACTTGTGGTCTTGCCAGTCGCGCCTTTTTTTGGACCCGCCTTCCGGAACTTCGACAAAAAGGATATCCATGCCGAGTGAATCGACAGAATAGGAGAGGAGATTTTTTCTGGCCTTTTCTTTTACGGGAATCTGCTGTCTGAAAAGCGTCCGGATAATGCGGCCCGCTTCATCCTCCGCTTCCGGGGTATTGAAAGATACGGGTCTGCCCTGACCGAAGTTTGTGATCAAATTGAAATAGGAACCTAAAAAGACGGTTTTTCCGGAGCCGGATGCGCCCATAAGTGCAATTTTGTACTTTTTGTTGGCCATATCCTGTTCCCTCCATGCAGTTGTATATGCATTGCCTTATTCCGACATCAGCTGCAACCATAAGAGCAAAGGAAAAGTGTCCGGAGGATTCCTCTTCTCACCCCAAAAAGAATACCATAGATTGGGTATTATCAGTAACTTTTTGACCCTGCGGCTCTTCCGTTTTTGTGTCCGGCTTGTCTCCTGCGTACATTGGGGGTATATTGCGAAAGGTATGAAAAGGGTGGTGTCGGCAACCGGTTTCAAGTGTTTTTCTGAAAGGGGTGAAGGTTAATGAAACGTGTGCGTTGGCCGCTGTCAGCTGCAATTTTTCTTCTCCTGCTTTTGGTTTCTTTTCCTGCGGCAGCTTCTTATGATACGGCAATCCGGACGGCAAGAGAATTTTTGTGGAAATCAGTCACGTCCGGGGGCATCAACAGTTGTTCGGCAGCGATTTTGGATGGCGGGGAAATAGTGTATTCGGAGGGCTTCGGCACCGCCGACAGGGCGGAAGGTATTCCTGCCGACGGGAAAACCAGATTCAACATCGGGTCTACGAGCAAAATGTTCGCCGCGGCCGCAATTCTTATCCTTGCCGATGAAAACAGGCTGGGACTGGACGATCCCGTGATACGCCACCTGCCGGAATTTTCCATGAAGGATCCGAGATACAGGGACATTACCATACGGATGCTTTTCAATCATTCATCGGGACTACCCGGTTCAACTTTCGTTTTCGGATACAGGGACGACCAGAACCCTCACGCTGTTCTGCTCGATACCCTCCGGGAGAGCACCCTGAAGCACGACCCCGGCGCAATGGGAATCTACTGCAACGACGGGTTCACCCTGGCTGAAATGATAGTGGAACGGGTTTCCGGAAAGCCGTTCCTCGGTTTTCTGAAAGAAAGGGTTTTTGACCCCCTCGGCATGAAAGATACTGGTGCGAGCATCGGAATTTCAGGAGGAAAAGTTGCGGAATTTTACGATGAGAAGGGGAAAAAATTACCTCGGGAGCTTGTTGCCGTCCTCGGCGCAGGAGGTCTTTCATCGACCGTTGAGGATCTGTGCCGTTTCTCGGGTGCCTTTATCCCCGGCGGGAAATCCTTCCTTTCCGAAAAAATGCGGGAAGAGATTCTCCGCCCCCAGCCGACGCCCTTTGCTGCATCACTGAGGGGTCAGTCGCTTCTTGAAGCATTCGGCTGGGATTATGCCCTTCTTCCCGAGTTCCGGGACCTGGGTTTCCAGATGGTCGGCAAAAGCGGAGGGACTTCATTCTACACCACCAATATACAGATCCTTCCTTCCCGGGGATTGGCAGTGGCTGTTATTTTTTCCGGTCATGGACCAACCCAGGAGGCAACCTGCACTATAATGAAAGCCCTGATGAGGGACAAAATTCTCCAGGTGCCCGAAAAACCCCGTCCGGTGCCTCCTGCGGCGGCAGAACCCGTTCCCCTGGAACTTCTCGCCCATGAGGGCTATTACGTAGACGCTTCACGGGCGGCTTTTTTCTCCTTCGACAGGGAAAAGGGGCTGCTAAACATACACCCCCTTTCGGGACAGTCAGACAGATCCTCTCCCGCTCCCCTCGTTCTTCAGTATAACGGCGGGTACTTTCATGATTTCGAAAGAAATAGAAAGTACTATTTCACCGCGGCGGGCGGTGAAACGTTCCTGGTTTTCGCGGATATTCCGCAGTATGGCGGAGATGTCCTTTTCTTCCAAAAAGTACCGGTACCGCTGACTCCTGTCCATCTTGCCGCAGACGTGGACGGCAGGGTCTGGTTTTTGCGGAACGCGTCGCCCTTTCTTCAGTCTCCCGATATTCTTCTCGTCCGGTCATCCAGGATTGCGGGACTTCCGGGCTATATCGACTTCTTCGGAATCAAGAGGGTTGAATCCCAGAAATACGCCGCTATCGCGGCAACCGGCTTCCGGGACCAGTGCTCCCTGAGTCTGTTCAAAAAGGGAAATGAAACCAGGGTGAAGGTAATGCAGTTCGTCTTCTCCGGGGAGGATAGCGTTCCGACTATTTCAGGCGGAAAAGTGGTCATCGGTCCGGAAGGAGAAAATGAATGGAGGCGGTCTGAAGGGGGTGCGGTTCTCTCTTTTGTCAAGCCCGAGGACGGCAGGGTGATCGTTCTTTCGGGAACAGGCGATTTTCCGCTCCTTTTTGACAGTATAACGGACGAGGGGGAAATCTATGTTCCCGAAGGAAGCTTCCTGTTTTTTGCCGGAGATTCCGGTGATATTTTCGAGGTTGTCAGCCGGTAGATCATTACGGGCTTGCTGTCTTATAATGCAATAACAGTTGCACATTTCCCCCTTGCTTAGAGAAAAAAGCCCTCCGCCGGGAAAAGGCGAAGGGCTTTTTTTTCGGAAATTTCCGGAGTTATTTCATGAACTTGACCGCCGTCCCGTAACCGATCACTTCCGCCGCTCCGGAGGAAACGCTTGTAGTGGACAGCCGGAATCCGAGTACAGCATCTGCGCCTGATTTTTGGGCATCATCACTGATTCTGGACATTACCGTGGCAACCGACTGGTCGATCATAGCCCTGTACTGGTTCAGCTCTCCTCCGATGGTCCAGTTCTTCAGGTTTGAAGAAACGTCCTGGACTATGGATTTCGAGAGGCAGCACGACGCGGTTACGCACCCGAGGAACTCATACTCTCTCCCGGGCAAAGTGTCTACTGTGAGAATTGGTATGGCGGTATTCTGCATTTTTCCCCCGTCCGTTTTTTCATGGTTTATTTTTTTCTTCTGAAGAAAAAGAAAAAGAGCGCAAATATGGAGAGAACTCCTGCAAGGCTCACAAGGAGGCGAGGCAGGAAGCCCAGGTTTTTGAAGGTGTTGTAAAAAAACTTTCCCACAAGAGGTATCTTCCTGCAGACTACGGCAAACTCCAGCCCGTCCTTCTCCTTCAGATCCTCAAAGGCATATCCGTCGGCAAGGCATTCTACGCTCTCCCTGGCGAGGTTTTTCCCCACCGCCCCGGTGCCTTCCGTTGCGTATATGTCCCATAGGGCTATTCCAGGTTTTCCCGCCTTGCGGAAAATGTTGATGAGCTCGGCCCTGTCTTCGGGAGGAACGAGGACAACCTCATGGGTTTTTCCGGAATTGACGGCCCGGAAATCGGTAATTTGGAGAAGATCGACGATTTCCTCCCGGGACCATGCGCTCCAGAACTCCGGTCCGTAGCTCTTCAGGAATAAGGATGCGGCAGCCGGGTAGAGTTCCAGGCTTTCGCCGATGTGGGCGGCGGCTCTTCTGTTCCCGAGAAGAAGAATTGTCTTGTTCATCTCAGGGCGAAGAATCTGCCAGATTTTCCTGAAAAGCTCCTTCTGCCCCGCCACTGTAGCCAAAGCGTCGGGTGACAGCCCCCTGACGGGAGCGCCTTCAAGCACCATGGTCAGCAGTCCGGCGGCCGCTTCCCTGTTGTCTCCAAGTTCCGGAAGGGAAAGGAGGTTTTCGTTGAGAATATGCCAGTCTATCTCTCCCCTGCTCCATTCCTCGGATGATAAATAATTCTGCACTCCTATTTTGCTGACGGCCTGCAAAAAGTCACGGCCGTATTTTTTATAAAGTTCCGGCAGTTTCTGCCCGAGACTTTTCGCGAGCAGCCTCAGGTCGTTTCTATCAGGGGCTGCCACGAGCATGGATTCAAAGACCTGGACCTGCCCCTGGGCCAGCAGTTGGCCAAACACGTCCCACAGGATACTCATCTTTTGGAGCACCGGCTCGAATTCGGATCCGTCTCTGATTTGTTTTGAAACATACTCCCTGACCTCTTCAGAAAAGGAAAGAATGTGGGCGCTCTGTATCATGGAGTCCGCTTCAGACCTGCAGATCCGCTCCCAGTTGTTCAGCAGGGATCCGATGTTCCGGTCCACTTCCTCCCGCATTGAAGTTCCGGAGCCGTTTTCCCCTTTCCACCACAGAGTCTCGGCACTGATCTCCGCCTTGTATTCTTCGAGGAAGGATTTTCTCATCTCCTCTTCAAGGCGGTCCCGGGCCCCTGCCATGTCGTACACTTCGAAGGCGAGCAGGGCCCATCCGATGACCGGCACGAGCTTTGAGAGAACTTTTCCGGCGATCTTGATAACGAGGAATTTCATGATTCTCGTGATAATTCTTCTGCCGAGAAGGACGAGGGCAACGCCCACAAGCCCCTTCAGCGGGATGGAACCTTCGGAGAGACCGTTTTTCTTTCCCGATGATCCATAGGACATGGCCGCCCTGTCGGTGTTCGGAATGGGGATAGTATTGTAGACCGGCAGGCGCTGCTTCAGGATGCCGAGAAATGGTTTCCGAATTTTTTCCATTGATTCGGTAAGATGAATCCCGGTTTCCTCTTCAAGGCTGTCAAGTATTTCCCTCTGGAATTTCTCGCTTACGGAGGAAAGCCTGGGCTGGAGGTCGGCAAAGAATAGTTCCACCAGTTTTTTCAGGTCGTCATGGCTGCCGGCCCCCGCTTTGGTCTGCTTCCACCAGACGCTGAACGTCCCTTCCTCCTGGGGAAGGTTCGTTGCCAGCAGGGCCCGTTCAACTTCCCTGTAATTTTGCTCCACGATTTTGGTCAGCCTGGTATTCGCCCACTGGTCGAGGGCGTTTTTGATCCGGGAACGCTCATCGTCCACGAGACTCGGAAGTTTTTCGATTTCTGCCTCAGCTGTTTTTGCGGCGACTTCGATTTCGAGCAGCATTTGGGCAAAGAGCCTGTCAGTTTCCTCCTGAGAAAGGGCGGCAAAGGAGGAGGCTGGGACGAAACAGAAAAGAAGAACGAGAAAAGAAAGCAGGATTTTCGGCAGAAAAGGTTTCATGACAAGCTATACCTCCCGGATTCATGGGCAGGACCATAGGCCCCTCACAGGCAACAAAAACTGCTGTGAGCAATGATGGGCAACAATTTCTTGCAATATCATCGCCTGATTGCTCCAGCAAGGATTGCGCTCCTGAGAACGATTACGGTCAGCATAATAGCATGAAGATACGATTTTTGCTCTCCTCTTGCCGACAGTAGTACAGGGGATCTGGTTTACGAAAGGGAATTGAGTGATTTTCAAACGTGACAAAGAGAGAGCTGAAGATGCCGGAAAAGGAAGGAAGAGAGCGGAGTGTTGCAGCATGATCAGGTTTCGGAAGAAAAATGGTGCCGGGGGGGGGACTCGAACCCCCACGTAGTCGCCCACGGCGGATTTTGAGTCCGCTGCGTCTACCATTCCGCCACCCCGGCCGGCACTGGTAATTTTTACCATACTCTCCATTGGATGTCCAGCGGGG
>VSSQ01000796.1_pt1 | contig 12163 bp, 10 predicted proteins | sample 4763081 | NCBI WGS metagenome assembly VSSQ01 (sample SAMN12137344, study PRJNA551015) | bioreactor metagenome | isolation source: SDC9 anaerobic chlorinated ethene degrading culture | place: USA: Knoxville, Tennesee | collected 2015-01-01
TAAAATATCTACAAATGAATATCCATCTTGAACGTCTATTATACCTATATCTTCTCCAGTTAGTTCTTCCAAATTACTTAAAGCTCCTAATATATCTATATTTCTTATTTTTTTCTTTTTACCAGCTGATAAGTGTATTTTTATTACTTCGCTATGAATATTTTTCTTTGTACTTATTTGGTTTCCATAATTATTTTTCTGATTCTCAAAAAATCTTTTTCTTCCATCTATTATTTCTTCATAAGAAGGTATTTTTATTTCTTCTATTTTATAATTAATGTACTCCTCTATCTCTTGTAAAAATCTATTTTCATTTTTTCCTACTAAAGATATAGCTAGCCCCTTTTTATTATCTCTTCCACTTCTCCCTATTCTATGTACATAACTTTCCTTTTCCATTGGAACTTCATAATTAAAAACATTTGTTATATGGTTTATATGTATTCCTCTTGCTGCTATATCAGTTGCTACTAATACCTTAAACTCCTTATTTTTAAAACTATCCATTGTTGATAATCTTTCTTTTTGCTCCATATCTCCATGTAATTCTCTTGCGTTAATTTTTTCTTTTTTTAATAATGTACTTAAGTTTTTAACTGAATCCTTTGTATTACAAAAAATTATTGCAGATTCATCTGTCCAGGCATATAAGGACTTTAATAAAAACTTAAATTTTTCTTCTTTATCTACACTTATATATTTCTCTATTATTTTATCTCTATTAAATACTTTTGATTTTATATTTAGAACTAGTGGATCATTCATATATTTAGAATATAACCCTTCTATTTCTTGTGGTATTGTTGCTGAGAATAAAGCAGTATTTTTTGAATTAGGTAATCTTTTTAATACTTCGGAAATTTGATCTATAAATCCCATATTAAGCATTTTATCCCCTTCATCTATTACTACAAATTCAATATTCTCTATATTTAAATTTCCTCTTTCTATATGATCTATTACTCTACCTGGAGTCCCACATACTATGTGTACTCTTTGTTTAAGTTCTCTTACTTGTTCATTAAAAGGTTGTTTTCCAAAGATAGCTGCACATCTAACTTTTTTTAGTCTTCCTATGTTAGATATATCTTCTTTTACTTGCATTGCAAGTTCTCTAGTTGGAACTAATATTAAAGCTTTCACCTTATTTTCTTCTATATTTACTAATTCACATAATGGAATGCCAAAACTTGCTGTTTTACCACTTCCAGTTTGAGATTTTACTACTAAATCTCTTTTTTTCAACATATATGGAATAACTTCTTGCTGAACTTCTGAAGGTTTTTCAAAGCCTAAATTTTTCAATGCCTTAAGAATTTCTTCACTTAATTTCATATTTTTAAAATTATCTATAACCATTAATTTACCTCACTTTTTTAAACTATTATTTATTTTACCCTATAGCACTAAATTTAACAATGACAGATATTATAATAAAAAGTAGAGACTACATTAATATAAACTTAGTCCCTACTCTATCTATTAAATATTTATATTTAATTGTTTTAAATCTTTCCTTAATTTCTCTGGTGCTTCAAATAATAAAGTCTTTATATTAAGTTTTTTTGCACCTTCTATATTTGCTCTTGTATCATCAATAAATATAGATTCTTCTGCAATCAAATTATATTTATCTAGAATTAAATTATATATAGCTTCTTCTGGTTTAATTAGTTTTTCTTCATAAGATACTACTCCTCCATCAAAAACTTTAAAGAAAGAGTTCCTTTTATTTACTTCCTTAAATGCTAAATCATGAAAATTAGATAGATAAAATACTTTATAATTATTATTTTTTAGATCTTTTAATATCTCTACAGTTTCTTCAATTGGCTTTAATAATCCATACCAATCTTTAAATGCTAATTCAATTTCAGTAGCATAAAAATTATTTCTTTGAATTATATTTTTTACTGCTTCTTCTTCTGTTATAGTTCCTCTATCTAACATAACCCATTCTTGACTTTCAAAAATGGCTTTATATATGTCTTCTAACTTTTGTTCTCCTATTTTTTCTCTTAAATATTCCTTTGGATTAAAACTTAGTAATACATTCCCAATATCAAAAATTATGTTCTTATACATTAATTTCTCCCCCATCACTTTCTAAATAAACCAATACCCAAAAGCATATCCTGCATATATAAATACCGCATTCCAAATAGCTATTCCTATTGTTGAATATATTGAAAATTTTATTATGTTCATTCTAAACATTCCAGCTACAAAAGGTATTAGAGTTCTTCCCACTGGAATTAACCTTGTTATTAAAACTCCTTTATCACCATAATTCTCTACATAAAAGCATACTTTATCAATAGATTTCCGAGATTTAGGAAATTTATTATACACTTTTGTTAATATAGGTCCTCCAAACCAATAAGATAGGGCAAATAAAATATAACTTGCTAAGGCTCCTGCTAAGATAGATATTCCTAAAGCTACAAAAAAATTTATTCCCGCCTTAGCAATTGCTATTCCTAGCGCAGGCATTATTATTGCTGCCCCTAATCCGGGGAAATTTAAATATTCTAAAAATATAACTACAAACAAAAATATTAATCCATATGTTGAGAAATATTCTATTATTATTTGTATCTTATCCATATTTATTTACACTCCAAATTTATATTTAATGAATGTTATTATACCCTATCTTTCTTAATATTAAATATAAAGATTCTTAATATTTACTTAACTCTATCTGTATATTTACTGAATTATATATCCAATAAGTAGTTTTATTGTATTTTCTAAAGCCTCATAGTGGGTTCTCTCCATTCCATGAGATGCATGAACTCCTGGTCCTATAAGTGCTCCTCTTATATCATTCCCACCTCTTAATGCAGCTCCAACATCTGAACCATAAAACGGATATATATCAACAGCATAACTTAATTTATTTTCTTTTGCTATATTTATCAAATTAGTTACTATATTATAGTCATAAGGTCCACCTGAATCCTTAGCACAAATTGATACATCATATTCTGTGCAAGTTAAATCATCACCAATACATCCCATATCTACAGCTATCATTTCAGTTATATCTTGTGGAATATATGATGAGCCATGACCAACCTCTTCATATGTTGAAATAAATATTTTAGTTTTATATTTAGGTATTACTTTTTCTCTGTTTAAGAATTCTAATAACCCCATCAATGCAGCTACGCTACCCTTATCATCTATAAATCTTGATTTTACAAATCCACTTTCTGTTATAGTTGTTTTTGTATCTATGAATATAAAATCTCCTGAACAAATTCCTAATTCTTCAACATCTTTTTTGCATAAAACTCTTTCATCTATTCTAACTTCCATATTTTCTGGATCACGCTTTTTGTCCTTACTATCTGCATAAACATGAGCAGCTGGACTTGTACTTAAAAATGTTCCTGTATATATCTTTCCTTCTCTTGTTCTTATTTTACAATACTCACTATCTAAAGTTGCAGGTATTGGACCTCCAAGCAATGTAAACTTCAAAGTCCCATTATTAGTTATGGATCTTACCATTGCACCTAAAGTATCAACATGAGCAGAAAGTCCTATAACTTTCCCTTCTTGTTGACCTTCAATAGTAATTATTCCACAACCTTTATTTGTTCTTTCAAATTTATACTCAAAGCTTGTAGCTATTTCCTCAATAATATTCATAATATCAAAACAAAATCCAGTTGGACTATCAAATTCTAATATTCTCTTTGCTGTATTTAATACATATTCCTTATTAATCTTAAAATTCATATATTTACTCCTCCTACATTAATTTTCTAAATCAATTTTATCATTATAATATTATTATTTCTATAACTTTAATATTTAATAAATCAATGTTATAAATGCGAAGCAAGATAGTGAAAAGAGCCTTTAATACAATATATTTTGTACTAAAAGCTCTTTTGCTCTCTAAAACTCTTCAACGTTAACTATATAAATTTCTCCAACTGTCAACTAACTAAACTGTTACTTTATCGAAGAAACTGTGCACTGTGAACCAACTAAACCTGTTCTCTTATTTAAAAGAAACTATATCTAATATAAGTTTTAGGCTAAATAAAATTTAATAACTCAAGTATTCCCTTGGCAATCTCTCTTTCTTCTCCTTTATATGGATATGAGTGAATATGAATAGCAGGATTAAAATTAAGCTCTATTATTGCATAATTTGAATTTTCATCTTTGTAGTCTTTTATCATCATATCAACACCACAAATATTAGCACCTACAGCTTTTGCTGAATTTACTGCTATATCCTTAAACTTTTTAGGTATTAAATCTGTATAGTCTATGCTATCTCCACCAGTACTAATATTAGAATTTTCTCTAAGATATACAATTTCATCCTTTTGAGGAATGTATTCAAAATCTTTATTTTCTTGCTTTAAAAATAACTTTACATTATTGTCTAAATTGATTTTTTCTAGTGGGGTTTTATATCCCTTACCTCTTAGTGAACTTTTATTCTTTTCTTCTACAAGTTTTGTTATAGTGCTTTTTCCATCTCCTATAACATTAGCTGGAACTCTGTGAAGTATTCCTGGAACTTCATCTCCAACAACTAAAAATCTATATTCTTTTCCCTCTATAAATTCTTCAACTAGAACTGTAGTATCATTTTCAAAAGCAATTTTAAAGGCTTCTTTAATATCTTCTTCTCCTGCTCCATCTTTAAATATAGATATTCCTATACCAAAATTTGTTGACTTAGGTTTAACAACTATTGATTTATTTACAAATTTATTAACACTTTCAAGTGCTTCATTTAGAGAAAAGAATTCAAAACCTGAAGGAACTTTAATATTATTTTTATTTAAGATTTCTTTTGTAACAACTTTATTTTCCATCATTAGAATTGTTATATAACTATCTTTAGAAGTTTTTGTTGCTTGTTTTACATATTCTATATGATTTCCTTTTTGTAATGAAATAAAATTTTCACTTCTATCTATTAAATCGACTTTTATACCTCTTTTTATGGCTTCTTTCATTAGTATTTGTGTTGATAATTCTAAATCCTCAAAACCTTCTAATTTAAACCTGTTTTTATAGGCATCTTCACGATATTCTTTTGCTAATTTAATATGTCCTTCTAAAAATCCTTCTTTCTTAACCATTTCTGAAAGTTTATATGCATAGGTTAATTTAGGATTTAATACCTTTTCTATCATGTTATCTACTACTTCTTCCTTACCTAAACATAACTCATTATTCATAACTCTGATTTCGCTTAATATCTCTAAAGCCCAGTCTTTCTTAGATATAGTCTTTCCATTTTTATTTAAAACCACATCCATTTGCCCATACATAGAAATTATATTTTGATTATTTTGAGCTTCTTGTTGCCAAGTTTCATAAGAACTTTCCTCTTTTATAAGTAAGTATATAGTGAATATATTTATAAAATTCAAGTCTTCTAAGGATATTCCAGCCTTACTAAATGGATTTATATCTATACTTCTTATTTCCAAGTAATTTATTCCATCATTTAATAAAGACTCTAAGAATTTTGTGTTATCTATTGCTTTTAATCTTATCTGTGTATATAACTCTTTATGACTATCTATAAGTTTATCATCTATAAATCTATTAACACTTGTAACATAATCTTTAACTGAACTGTAGTCTGGATATAAATCTATAGGATTTTTATATCCACATTCACTATTCCTATAAGATACTACTCCATCATTACTAAAACCATCTTTTGATACTTTATCTAAGTTCACTACACACTTATCACCAAAGCTTTCATGCATTATGGTAGTTCCACCTAATAAATATATAAGAAGCCATCTATATCTTAAATAGTTTCTAACTACTTTCAAGTATATATTATCTCTAAACTCTCTATAATCTTCTTCTTTCCCTAAAAGCTTATATAAGTCATTTATTAATTCTTCATTAAAGGAAAAATTATAATGTATTCCTGATATTAATTGTTTTTTCCCACCATATTTTTTTAGTAGCTTTTTTCTATAGTCACTTGCACCTTTCCCGTTACCACAATCTCCATAATCTGCAACTGGAATAAAATCATCTTCTGGAATACTGCATGGCATAGATTGAGGCCAAAGAAGTTCATCTTTTATTTCTAAAGCTGTAATATCATAAAGTAAATTTAAAAAACTATAGGTCTCTTCTACTGTATTTACGGTAGGAGTTATAAGCTCTATTTGACTTTCTGAAAAATCAGTTGTTATATATGGATGACTGATTTTACATTCAAATACTTTAGGATGCTTAGTTAATGCCAATTTCCCTTCTCTATCTATTCTCAGTGTTTCACGCTCTACCCCAAAATTTCCTTTTAATAATTTATTTTTATATTCAAGTGATTTGATCACATTTAACATCTTTGTACTCCTTCCATATTCTTAATTTATAAATCAAATAAGATATAACTCCTTTTAAAATACTTGAAATTGATATTGCTAGCCATATTCCATTTACATCAAAAAACCTTATTAGTATTAAAGCTATAGGTATCCTTAGTATTGTAAAAACTATACTTATTATTGCTGGGATTTTAGGTAATCCAAGGCCTGTAAAAACTCCATTCGATATCATTTCTATAGTTGAAAATATCTGAGATACTCCTATAATTCTTAGATAATTACTTGCAATATGAATAGTATTTTGTTCCCTAATAAATAATTTGACTAAAACTTCTGGAGTAAATATAAAAATTATTGTTATAAATAAAGAATATATAGCTCCAATACCTACTGATGTATTATATCCTTGATTTATTCTTCTAAATTGCTTTGCTCCATAATTTTGTCCTACAAAACTTGTTATGGCTCCATTTAATCCACCAATAACCATATAAATTATTGATTCTATTTGAAGTCCAATTTTTTGTGCAGCTATTGCCTCTGATCCAAATCCTCCAACTATCCTAGCTAAAATTATATTTATTAATGTAAATAAAATTCTTTGCATGGCCATTGGAGTCCCTAAAATTGTTATTTCTTTTATCTTTATTATATCTATTATATTTTCCTTATTTATTTTTAAAACTGTTTTTCCATTATATAAAAGTAATAGAAAAACTATTACTGTTCCTATTAAAGAAGCTATAGCAGCTCCACTTACTCCTAATTTTAAGCCATATATAAATATAGGATCTAAAATTATATTTACTACTATACCTATAATATTTATTATTAAAGCACTTTTATTATTTCCAAAACTATTAAAAATTCTAATAAATAAAGTATTAAAGAATGAAAAGAATAAAATTGGTCCATTTATAGCCAAATACTTATATGCTTCATTTTCCACTATAGGATTCCCTGTATTTAAAAATCCTATAAGATTTCTACCAAATATTAAAACTACAATACAATATATTGATGCAACAAACAAATTTAGAATTATGCCTGAAGATATATACTCCTTAACTTCATTTTCCTTTTTTTCACCTATTGCATGAGCTACCTTTATTCCTGTACCTATTACAACAAAAGAGTTAATAGAATTACCAAGTCCAATAAAAAAACTCGCCGAACCTATACTTGCTACTGCATCACTCCCAAGATTTCCAACCCATATCATATCAATTATATTATATGCAAATTGTAGAAATGAACTTGCCATTATAGGGATTGCTAAAGTTATTAAAACATTAAGAACTTTCCCTTTTGTAAGATCTATCTTTTTCATATTTTCTCCTACTCTAAATTTATTCTGACTTTTTATTTGCGCTACATATACATTTTTCTTTACTATTTAATATTATATTTAGAAATTTCATAAGATCATTACAAATTTCATTATCTAAGCTATAATATATCCAGGTTCCTTCTTTTCTACATTTTACTATTCCACAATCTATTAAAACTTTCATATGATGTGATAATGTTGGTTGAGTAAAATGAAAACTTTCTAATATTATGCAGGCACATTTTTCACCACTTGATAACATATCTATGATTTTTACTCTATTTATTTCTCCAAGAGCTTTAAATATTCTTATATTTTTTTCATAGTTTTTAATCATAGTAACCTCCTTATATAGATTGTTGTCTATATATTAATCTTAAAATATATAGACACATATCTATATATATCATACTTAAATATAGATTATTATCTATATTTAGTCAATATAATTTCATTAATTATATAATAAAATTATAAAATAAAAATGATATTATATCTTTATATAAAAATATAATATCACTTTACCTTGCTACTTTTTACTTAAACTTTTTAGTTTATCTAGCTCTTCTTTTTGCTCTTCTATAACTTTTAAAAATTCTTCCTCTTTGTTAAACCATTCTTTACTAAGATCATTAATTAAAGATGCCATTTCATCAGCACTTCCTACAATTCTGTTAAATAAAAGAAGATTTGATTTTAATATTTCCGGTATTTCTATATGTGAGTATCTTAATCTATGGTCTATTTCTCCATAGCCTTCTTCAAATATTGTTCTAACTTGAATTTCAGCTATAACTTTTTCGTTAGTTGGATAAAACTCAACTAAATAATGAACAGATCTATATCCTGATATTCTTGATCTTACTTCAATATCTAGTTCTTCAAACTTCTTAGTATTATCCCCTTCTCTTACATTTGCAGTAACCTCAATAACCTTCCAAGTCTTAGTAATAAATTCATGAATATCTTGCCATTGATCTTTAAATATGTGTATAACCCTAATCCCAATTAAATCATTTATTTCATTTTTGTAATTTTCTAAAGTGAATTGAAAGTCATCACCATATTTTAGTTTTCTATCTTGAGTTTTTCTTATAACTTTTTCGATTAACCTATCTGGATCCTTTATTCGTGATTTTACGGAATGGATTGCCGGCTGAGATCGTAAAATATTAGATATAAAATCTGCTTGATTGTCATAAGACATCTCATAAGCTACAAAATCATTATAAATATCCTTTAAAACTTCAATATCTATACTGTTTTCTTTAATTATTTTTTCTATATATGGATATTTTAATATAAATTCATCTATTCTAAAACTCTTTTTCATTTACTTATTCTCCTTTGGCTATAGGATTATTATATATTTCAATTTATCTTCCTTGTCTACTAATACTCTTGCTATTTCTTGGACTAGATTTTTTCCCTTTAAACCCATCATGTTTATCTCTAGTAGTTAATTTTCCATTTGAAGTAAGTTTATTTTCTTTTGCATTTGATTTTACTCCGGACCTTGAGGAAGAGCTTGATTTTGAGTTTAACTTAGAGTTTGATTTTCTTGATTTTGAATTTACTTTAGATATTGATTCTTCTTTTCTCATTTTAGAAATATATCTATCAGCTTTCGATTTTATTAAGCACTTAGGACCATTTCCTATTAAATCTTCTCTTCCTGCTTTAACTAGAGCATCATGAACTAAATTATAGTTCTTAGGATTTTTAAATTGAAGAAGTGCTCTTTGCATAGCCTTTTCTTCTCTTGTCTTAGGAACATAAACATCTTCGCCAGTTATAGGATTTATACCTGTATAAAACATAGCAGTTGATAAAGTTCCTGGAGTTGGATAGAAATCTTGAACTTGCTCTGGTTGATATTTGGTATCTCTTAAATATTCAGCTAGTTCTATTGCTTCGTTTAATCCACTACCTGGATGGCTTGACATCAAATATGGTATTAAATATTGTTCTTTTCCTAATTGCTTATTTATTTTAAAGAACTTTTCTCTAAACCTATCATAAGTATCACCCGATGGCTTACCCATATATTTTAAAGCATTAGGTGCAACATGTTCTGGTGCGACTTTTAACTGTCCACTAACATGATGCTCAACAAGTTCTCTAAAGAATGTATCGTCCCTATCTGCCATTATATAATCATATCTTAAGCCTGAACGAACAAAGGCCTTCTTTACTTTAGGAAGCTTTCTTATTTTTCTTAATAGTCCTAAGAATTCACTATGATCTACTATTAAATTTTTGCATGGCTTTGGAGTTAAACATTGTTTACTCTTACATGCACCTATAGTAAGCTGAGTTTTGCAAGCTGGCTTTCTAAAGTTTGCAGTTGGACCTCCAACATCATGTATATATCCCTTAAAGTCTTTAAGATTTGTTATTTCAACAGCTTCATCTAATATAGATGATTCACTTCTACTTTGCACTGCTCTTCCTTGATGAAATGTAATTGCACAAAATGAACAGTTACCAAAGCATCCTCTTGAGCTTACTATACTAAATTTAACTTCTTCTAAAGCTGCAATTCCTCCAAATTCATCATATATAGGATGACATTCTTTAGTATAAGGAAGAGAATAAACCTTGTCTAATTCTTCTCTTGTAAGTGGCATTTCTGGAGTATTACAAACTACATATCTATCACCATGCTTCTGCACAAGAACTTTTCCTCTTACCGGATCTTGCTCTTCATACTGTATTTTAAAAGCTTCAGCATATTTCATTTTATCCTTTGTAACTTCTTCTCTTGAAGGTAACAATTTATAGTCGCCATAAATTTCTTCTAATGAATCTATTGAATATGTAGTTCCATTTATATGTCTTATGTATTTTGCTTCAAATCCATCATTTAACGCATTTGCAACTTCTACAATTTGCTTTTCACTCATTCCATATATTAAAAGGTCAGCACCACTATCTATAAGTATTGAATTTCTTACATTATTATCCCAATAATCATAGTGAGCTAATCTTCTTAAACTTGCTTCTAACCCACCTATAACTATATCTATATTTTTATAAGCCTCTTTTATTTTATTACAATAGACTATTGTAGCTCTATCTGGTCTTGCACCCATTTTCCCACCTGGGGTATAAAGATCTTTATCTCTTTTTCTCTTACTTACAGTATAATGATTAACCATAGGGTCCATATTTCCACCATTAACTAAGAACGCAAGCCTTGGTCTTCCAAGTTTCATAAAGTCATCTGTACTATGCCAGTCTGGCTGTGGAATTATACCCACTTTGTATCCTGCGCTTTCTAAAACTCTCGAAATAATTGCTGTTCCAAAACTATGATGATCTATATAAGCATCACCTGTAACTATAATAAAATCACATTGTTCCCATCCACGTTCTTGCATATCTTCTTTACTGATTGGTAAAAATCTGTTATTTGACATTTAAACACCCACTTTTTTTAAATTGACAATTGATACCTAAAGTTTTCGTATTAATCTCTTACATATCAATATTAACATTACGTCTAATGATTATAACATTTAAAATCAATTTAGGCATTTATTTTTTATATTTTATTAGTCCACAAAAAAATAAATTGTGAATCATTTATAAATAAATAATAAAAAAAATAAAAAATGAAAGAATTAAGATTACTCTCCATAACTCTTTCATTTCTCATACATAATTTTATTTCACAAAATTTAAAATTAACTTCTATTTACTTACTGGAATCTTATCCTTATGGATATATCTAGAATCCTTATTTATTGCTAAAAACATAATTATTGCTGCTATTGATGCAAGTAGAACTAAAGATTGTATATACGGCATAAAGTTATAACTTCCTTTTTGCCAGAAATCAATAAAATCACCACATATATAAGTTGTTGGTAACAAATATGCAACTTTCATTAATAACTCTGGAAAATCTTTTGCTTGTACTCCAAACATTCCGCTTAAAATCATTATTGCAAAATAAAGTAACATTGTTATAGAATAAGTTGGTCCAAACTTCTTAAAAAATAAAGATATCCCATGAGCCAATGCAAAAAATATTATAGCAAGAAAATATAGTGAGCCTATTAAAACTAATGCTGAAGAAAATGATGGAACCTGTATTTTTAATGTTAAAAAAGATACTATTCCATAAATAATTATAGCTACTGTCATAAAAATTAAATAAGCTAATATTTTAGATATAATCAAATCTTTTTCACGATATCCAAACAATCTAAAACGAAGAGGAATTCCTTTTTCAAGTTCTTGTGAAAAAGTTGCTGAATATGATACAAACACAGTAGCTAATGGAATCATTAAACTATTACTTATAAATATACTAGTCATTATAACTTCTCTAAATTCTTCTGGAGATTTTGAAGAAATTATATTCCCTAAAAAAATAGACATGAATATTGGGAAAACAACTCCAAATATTATTGAAAATATATTTCCTACTAAATTTCTTAATTCATACTTAACTAAATTATATCTAACTAATTTTGCTTTCAAG
>VSSQ01001030.1_pt1 | contig 12157 bp, 11 predicted proteins | sample 4763081 | NCBI WGS metagenome assembly VSSQ01 (sample SAMN12137344, study PRJNA551015) | bioreactor metagenome | isolation source: SDC9 anaerobic chlorinated ethene degrading culture | place: USA: Knoxville, Tennesee | collected 2015-01-01
CTTCCCACGAAATTCTGTGCTCTTCGCCGTCCACCCGGATCCTGGCCTCTCCGCGGGAGGGAAGGTCCGGCCCGGACACAGGCAACGGGACAGGTTCCCCCGGAGCGGACCGCCACGCGGCCCTCAGGCGGCGGAGTTCGTCCTTTTTTCCCGCCTCTTCCCGGGCGAGGGCCAGGGCATCGTCCAGGGGTATTTTCTGAAAGCGGACCTTCTGCCCCGGAAGCCGCTGGGACAGGGCGGCGATGTCCACCGAGCAGACCACGCCGATCTTGGTGTATCCTCCCGTGGTCTGCCTGTCGGCCAGCATAACGATGGGCTGACCGTGGCCCGGCACCTGCACCGCGCCGAGAGGAATGGCGTCGGAGATGATGTCCGCCGCGCCGGTATGCTCGATTTCGGGCCCGTCCATGCGGTATCCCATCCTGTCGGCGCTGTTGGAGACGGTGTACTCCGACCCGTAAAAAGTGTCTTTTCCTTTTTCCGTAAAGAGGTCGTCCTGGGGCCCGGGGACAACCCGGAGAGGGGCCTCGGGCGGATAGACGGGCCGAAGTCCCTCCGGACATACAAGCCCTTCGCACTTTCTCCACAGGGACAGGGGTGCGCCGCAGCGGAGGGTGTCTCCCTTTTTCAGGGCACGGCCGAGAAAGCCCCCGACCCTGGCCCTGGTATAGGTGGACCGGCTCTCCATCACTGGAGGCACGTCCACTCCTCCTGAAAAACAAAGATAGGCGCGGCATCCGGACAGAGGGCCGGAGAAGGACAGAACATCCCCCGCGCCGACGGCCACGGCAGTCCACATGGGAGCCGGCCGGCCGTTGATCTGGAAGCCGAGGTCCGCTCCCGTCGCAGCGACCATCCCCTCCCCTTCAGCCACAAAGAGGGTTGGCCCGAGGAGGGTCACCTCGATGGCGCCGTCGTTCTCGTCATTGCCCGCAAGGATGTTTCCTCTCCTGAAGGACGGAAGGTCCATGGCTCCCGCCACGGGCATTCCCTTTCCCTGGTATCCCCACCTGCCGCCGTCCTGGACGGTGGTGAGCATGCCGGGAAGCCTGCATTCCAGTACAAGGGCACTCATGACGACCCCTCCTCTTCCCCGAGGATGACGGGCCGGTAGCTCCCCTTGAGTGACGCCGCCTCGATTTCGTCGAATTCCGCCTTTTCGATGGGACGGAACCGTATCCACATGCCCGCCTCGAGGAAAATGGGCGGATCCCTGTCGGGGTCGAACAGGCGCATGGGCGTCCTGCCGATGAGTCTCCAGCCCCCGGGACTCGCAATGGAATAGATGCCGGTCTGCTTTCCGCCGATGGCCACCGCTCCAGCGGGGATGGTCTCCCGGGGGTTCTTCAGCCGGGGCGTTTCAAGGGCCGGATCCATACCGCCGAGGTAGGGAAAGCCGGGGGTGAACCCCAGCATGAAACAGTAGCAGTCCAGGCCCGAATGGCGCCGGACGACCTCCTCCGGTGAAAAGCCTGTGTGTTCGGCCACGTCGTCGAGATCGGGGCCCCATTCTCCCCCATAGAGGGTGGGCACCACGATGGTCCGGCGCTTTTCATGGCCCGCGGCTGATTCTTCTTTCCCGCACAGCTCTTCCAGTCGTGAATAGAGCCGTTTCACATCCGTCGCTACCGGGTCGAAGTACACCGCCAGGGAGCGGTAGGTGGGAACGGCGTCAAGCACTCCGGGAAAACCGAGCCTCAAGATCTCGTTCCCGAGGGCTGCCGCCCGGGAGTTTATCTCCATGTCGATGGAGTCGCCGAATTCCGCCACTACGCATCCGTCGCCCGCGGTCAGAATCCGGGGATATTTTTTTTCTTCCAACCTTCAATCACCTCCATGAACGGCCGGAATCGCCCACCTCCTACTGGAACAGCTTCAGAATTCCCGCGAAGGAGTTGAAGCCCATCCAGGCGGTGAAGACCACGATGACCCAGCCCAGCAGCGTCATCCACATGGGGTGGACGTAATCCTTCACGACTTCCTTTTTGTAGGCGGCAAGGAGGACGCAGCCCAGGGACAGCGGGAGGATCAGTCCGTTGAGGGATCCGGCCACGATGAGCAGCTTCACGGGGCGCCCTATGAGGGTGAGGATTGACGTGGAGGCGATGATGAAACCGATGATCCAGAACCGGTAGTATTTGTCAACGACACCGAACAGCGTCCGGAGGAAGGAGACGGAGGTATAGGAGGCCCCGACCACGGAGGTGATGGCCGCCGCCCAGAGAACCACTCCGGCGATTCTGTACCCGAGGGGGCCGGCGCCGATCTGGAAGGCCGAGGCCACGGGGTTTTTCATGTCGATTTCGGTGCCGAGAAGAACAACACCGAGGAAGGCCAGGAACAGAAGGTAGCGCATGACGCCGGTGATGGCGATGCCGTTGATGGACCCCTTGCTGATCTGGCTGAGGTGTTCCTTTCCTGTGATCCCAGCGTCGATGATCCTGTGGGCGCCGGAGAAGGTGATGTAGCCGCCCACGGTTCCGCCCACGAGGGTGAGCACCACGAGCCACTTGTACTCTTTCAGGAGGTTCATGTCGGTAAAGGGCTTCACCATTTCATGCACCGTCTCCATGACGGGAGGCTTTGTGACGAACACCACGTAGAACACCAGGGCGAGCATGAGGAAGCCGAGAATCTGGGTGAACTTGTCCATGGCCTTGCCGAGGTCTTTCCAGAGGAAGATTGTGATGGCGATGGCCGCGCTGATGGACGCTCCGACAACCTGCTCGGAGCCGAAAAGCACCTCGAAGCCGAGGGCAGCTCCACCCACGTTGCCCACGTTGAAGGCCAGTCCGCCGAGGGCGACCGCGAAGGCGAGGAAGTAGCCAAGTCCCGGAAGAACCTTGTTGGCCACGTCCTGGGCCCTCATGCCCGAGACGGCGAGAATGCGCCATATGTTCAGCTGCACCACGATATCGATGAGAATGGAGAGGAGAATCGCGAAGGCAAAGGTTGCTTTCAGTTCATTGGTGAATGAAATCGTCTGGGTAAGGAACCCCGGCCCGATGGCCGAGGTGGCCATGAGGAACGCCGCTCCCAAAAGTACGCTGAGAGTCTCACTTCTGCTTCTTTCCTGCGTCTTGCCCAAATCTGTCATAGCGACACCTCCATGAGATATGTGATAAAAAAGCTTGATGCAGCAAGCTTATTATACGTGATTTTCTCGTAAGGGAAAGAAGAGTAGTTTTTCACGATTCGGACTGACCAAAAGATCACTTTTCCGGAAGAAAGAGGCAGATGGAATAAAACCGTTACACCGCCGTTGCATTTCTTTGCTACAATAACCCTGGAAACAGGTTCGGGAAGGGAGTCCTGACCATGATGCGCCGCGCCCTGTGGCTTTCGGGAGGAATCTGCTGGTTCGCCTACGTTCTGGCGCCTCTTGCCCTCATTCTTGTCGGATCGTTCGGCGAGAAGTGGTTCGGTACCCTGCTGCCCGACGGGTTCACCCTGAGGTGGTACGCCGATCTCTTCTCAAAGACCATGTACGTCCGGGCCATGGGGATGAGCCTCCTCGTCGCCTGCCTTACCGTTTTCATAAATGCCCTCGTGGGGATATGTTCCGTCTACGCCGTGTCCGTCCTCGGGAAGAAATGGCTCCGGCGGGCCTTCGAGTTCGTCATCCTGCTTCCCATCGCCATTCCTCCCGTGGTCATGGGGCTCGGCCTCGTCCAGGGATTCAACTGGCCTTCCTTTTCGCTGGTAGGCACCTGGCAGCTTCTCCTGGGCGCCCATCTCGTGTATACCCTTCCCTTCATGCTCCGCCCGCTCATGGCCAACATGGACATGCTGAACTGGACCGTGCTCGAGGAAGCGGGAACGTCCCTCGGCGCAACGCCTTTCTTCCTCGCGACCCGGGTCCTTGTGCCCAACCTCGTCCCCGGGCTGCTCTCCGGGGCCATTATGACCTTTGCCATGTCGCTGGGAGAGTTCCAGCTCGCGGTCATGGTCACCGGCTCGGCAAGCCAGACGTACCCGGTGGTCCTCTACCAGGCCTTTTACGTGAGCACGGGATTCGCCTGCGCGGCCACTACCCTGCTGGTCCTCTTCAGCATCCTGAGCCTCGGCGCCGTGATCTTCCTCGGGAGGCTGTTCGGCACCAGGAGCGCGGGAATGGCGGTATAAAATGACAATCACGGAAAGGAGCACATCCGGAATGGATCGAAGCCCCATCATTTCAGTCATCGGAACGTCCACCGCGTCTCCCGGGCTTTACGAACTGGCCCGGGAGGTGGGGCGGCTCCTCGCCCGGGCAGGATGCACCGTGGTATGCGGCGGAAGGGGCGGCGTCATGGAAGCCGTCTGCCGGGGTGTCTCCGAGGAAGGGGGGACATCCGTCGGCCTTCTTCCGGGAGACATCAGGGAAGCGAATCCCTATGTCACCATTCCCCTCTCCACCGGACTCGGGGAAGTGCGGAATTTCGCCGTGGCCTCCGCCGGAGAGGCGGTCATCTCCATCGGCGGCGCTTTCGGCACCCTGTCGGAGATAGGGTTCGCCCTCAGATCGGGAAAACCGGTTATCGCGTTGAAGTCGTGGCACATATCCGAAGGCGGGGAATCACCGTCGCCGATGATCGAGGCGACGACGGCCGAAGAAGCTGTCCGGCTGGCCCTTGAAAAAACAGGGAGGGAATCCCATGACAGGGGTTGAACTGAGATCTGTCAGCAAGCGATTCGGGAAGACCTACGCCGTCCGGAACGTTTCCCTCTCCGTGGGGAAGGGAGAGTTTCTCTCTCTTGTCGGCCCCTCAGGCTGCGGAAAAACCACCACCTTGAGGCTCGTGGCAGGATTTCTCGCCCCCGACGAGGGTGAAGTGCTCCTGAACGGAGAATCCATGGGCGGAGTGGGCGTCCGGCAGCGACAGGTGGGCATCGTCTTCCAGAACTACGCTCTTTTCCCCAACCTCACCGTGTTCGAAAACGTGGCCTTCGGACTCCGGACCAGGAACACGCCGGAGGACATTCTGCGGCCGAAGGTGGAACAGCTTCTTTCCATGGTGGGACTCGACCGGCGGGCCTCGGCCTGGCCACGGGAGCTTTCAGGCGGCCAGCAGCAGCGGGTTGCCCTTGCGCGGGCCCTTGCCATCACGCCGAAGGTCCTCCTCCTGGACGAACCTCTCTCCGCCCTCGACGCCAAGGTCCGGAACTCCCTCCGGTTCGAGATAAAGAGAATCCAGAGGGAGAGCGGCATCACCACGATCTACGTGACCCACGACCAGGAAGAAGCCCTCTCCATCTCGGACCGGGTGGCCCTGATGAACGAGGGCAGGATCGAGCAGACAGGCTCCCCCAGGGATATCTACCTTCGCCCCGCGAATTCCTTCGTCGCCGATTTCGTCGGGGTCAACAACCTGCTGGAGGGAGAATATCTCGGCGACGGCAGGTTCAGGTGGAGGGAAAGAATCCTCTCGGTGGAGAATGTTCCCCTTCCCCAGGGCCCCTGTTCACTCATGATACGGCCTGAGCGGATTTCCATCGCATCCCGGGATTCCGCCTCAGGGGACGGCAATATCCTTCCGGGGAGAGTGTCGGGAAAGGTGTTCCTCGGTCCCCTTCTCCGCCTTGCGGTAGACGTGGAAGGAGAGCAAATCCTCGTGGATCTGCTGAATACTGAAATTCAGCCTCCCGCGCTGGACGAGGAAATCCGGCTCCGTTTTTCGCCGGACGACGGACGGCCCGTGGCCGGGCGATAAGAAAATTCCGGGGTGACGGCCCTGAAAAGCGGGGCAGCCCCGATAAAACGGACGATAGAGAAAGAAAAGCACATATTTTTCAGGAGGGAAAAGCTATGAGAAAGCACGCAGGGAAAGCCTTACTGGCGCTGATCGCGGTTCTTCTCCTCGCGGGAGCCTGTTTCGGGGAAGAGCTTTATCCGGGAGAAAACGCCCTGGCCGAGGCTGCAAAGAAGGAAAAGGGGCTGAACAGCTACGATACCGGTCCCACCTGGGCGAACTGGCAGGCCCTCTTCGACGGCTTCGAGAAACGGTACGGCATCCAGATCACGTGGAACGATCTCGGCAGCGGTGCCACCGTGGTCCGGCTCGACAAGGAGCGGAACAACCCCCAGGGCGATACGGCGTACTACTTCATGCCCTCCGGGGATGCCGCCCGTGAAAGAGGAGTCACCGAGCCCTTCAAACCGGTGAATTTCGACCTCATTCCGGCTGAACTCAAGGACCCGGACGGGAACTGGTTCTGCATCCACAAGGCCACGGTAGTGTTCGTCATCAACAAGAACCTGGTGAAGGAAACCCCGAAAGGCTGGCAGGACCTTCTTGACCCGAAATACAGCAAGTCCGTTGTGTACCTCGATCCCCGAACAGCCGGCATAGGATACGCCATCGTCATCGCCACCACCTATGCCCACGGGGGTGACCTCGACCACCTGGACAAGGGCATCGACTACCTGGCCTCCCTGCAGAAATCGGGGAACGTCCGCATGATCGAAAAAACCACCGAGTTCGACAAGTTCGTCAAGGGCGAGATCCCCATCTGGATCACCTACGACATGAACGCCTACCGGGCCCGGTACATCGCCGGCCTCGGCGACGCCATCGACATCGTCATCCCCGGGGAGGGAACCATCACCGCCCCCTACGCCATCAGCCTCGTCAAGGGCGGCCCCAATCCCAACGCGGGAAAGCTCTGGCTGAACTACATCCTCTCATCGGAAGGGCAGGGGCTCTTTGCGAAAGGGTTCGTCCGGCCCATTCTCCCGGGGTTTGAGATGCCGGCGGACGTGGCGGACAAGTTCCTCCCGGCGTCGGACTACGGCCGGGCAAAGGACGTGGACTGGGTGAAGGCCCAGAAAGTGCAGAAAGAGGCCGCCTCTCTCTGGGGCAGCAAAGTGCTGGGGGAAAACTAGAGACCATGGAGCGCCGGAGCGGAACATGGCTTTTGCTGCTGCCTCTCGCGGCGGTGCTGGGGCTGTTTCTGCTCTGGCCTCTCGCGCTCGTTCTGTGGGAGAGCCTCTTCATCGAGGGGAGGTTCTCCCTTGACAACTACCTTAGCCTGTTCGTCAGGAAACTCTACCGGGAATCCCTGACCACGAGCCTCGTCCTCTCGGCGAGCACGGCCGTCCTCGGAACTGCCGTCGGGCTGCCGCTCTCCTACTTCGTCCACACGACCCGAGGCCGGGCGAAAAATATCCTCCTTGCCCTCACGGCTGTTCCCCTGACCCTGAGCGGTCTCGTAGTGGGCTTCGCTTTCATCGTGCTCCTGGGGACCAGCGGCTTCATTACCATTATTCTCAGGGAACTCTTCGGCATCAACCCCCTCGAGTTCTCCGCCTTCCTTTTCACATGGAGAGGGCTCGTCATCGCCTACCTTTACTTTCTCATCCCAAGGATGATCCTCACCATGACAGCGGCGTGGAGCAACGCCAACTGGAGCCTCGTGGAAGCCGCCGTATCCCTCGGCGCAGGGCCCGTGACGGTCCTCCGCAAAGTTCTCTTCCCCATGCTTGCCCCGGCCATCCTCGCCGGCTCGTCCCTGCTCTTCGCCGTGAGCATGGGAGCCTTCGGTACGGCCTTCGCCCTCACCGGGACGGCCGTGAAAATCCTTCCCCTCGTCATCTACACCCACGTTTCGGAACTGTCGGCGGACATAGCGAAAGCGGACGCCCTGGCCATCGTGCTGACCCTGGTGACCACCGGCGTCATTCTCGCCTACGAAAAATTCTTCACGTCCCCGTCGTCCCGGTAGCGGTCAGAACACCAGCCGAAGGGCGGCGACGAATGCCAGGACGAGGACGGCCCTGTTGAACTTCTCCTGGGAAATCCTGCTTATAATCCAGTATCCAAGAAGCGCCCCGACAGCGACCGACGGAATGGTGAGCAGATTGACCCGGAGGCTTTGCCCGCTGATGAGCCCGAGGTTGAGAAACAGCGGAACCTTCAGCAGGTTCATGGTGAAGAAAAACCATGCGGCGGTGGCGATGAAGGGCAGCTTGGGGAAACCCGCGATGAGGAAATAGAGGCTCATGATGGGGCCGGCGGAATTGGCCATCCCGGTCCCGAGCCCCCCGGCAAAGCCGAAAAGGACCTTCAGGAAGGGGTGAACCCGTCCATACCCTTCACCGGGTACTCCGGCGCCTTTGTTTTTCACCATCCGCGACACCTGGTGAACCCCCAGCATGAAAAGCACCACGGCCCCGATAATGGGCTTGAGCTGTTCATTGGTCACATGCCGCAGGATAAGATACCCGGCCCCGAGGCCCAGAAAGGCGAAGGGCATCAGGGTGAAAAGCTGCCGCCTGTCCGTGTGCTTCCAGAACTTACCCACGGCGAACACGTCGCCCAGGATGAGCATGGGGAGAAGCACACCGACGGACATTCGGGCGGGAAGAGCCATGGCCATGAGGACCACGACCAGGATAGCGCTTCCGGGAACGGCCGTCTTTGCTATCCCGATACCTGCCCCGGCGGTGAGCACAATGGTCCAGGCCCATCCGGGGAGATCGAGTCCTGTAAACGAAGCGAGAAAATCCATGGTATTCCTCCAAGTGTATGAAAATCAGGCAGCCTGTTGATTATATCCTACTTCCTGCCTCGGGAGGCCGGTCTTTCTCCGGAAAGAAGATGTCCCTTCTCCGCTGGGTTTTCCGTAGGGAGCCCCGGGAAAACCGGACCATGAGAAAAACTGAATGAGCACCCTGAAAAAAAACTCCCCGGACTGTTCGCAGAACAGCGGCCCGCCCTTCACCACGGAGGTGCGGCCACAGGAGACGGATTTTCAACAGAAGTCCGCGGCTTTGAGCGTGCTCTTTCCCCTTGTCCTTTCTCGCCGAAAAAAAGTACGACTAATTTGACAATAGCCGTTTCCATAGCCTATTATACATAGTATTTCTCGACGGCCCCCATATACGGTTGTTTCAAACCGTTGCCTGCAGAAAAAACACTACTCTTTTACTGCTCTATTCTGAACCAAGCTTGCAGTTTCCCTGCAAATCCATCAGGCGTATCCGGACGTCGCGCCGGAAAGGAAAACTCAATGGAGCACAAGCCTGCTTCATCTCAAAAAGGAATTATTCAATCAGTACGGGGAAGCGTGGTGGACATCCGCTTTGAAGAGGACATTCCCGGCATCTATACCATGCTTCGGACCGGAAACGAGGGAGAGGTCGTCATCGAGGTGCTCTCCCAGCGAAGCGGGAATGTCGTTCGGGGCATTTCCCTGACGCCTACGCAGGGACTCTCCCGGGGAATGCCCGTAGAGAATACAGGCAGGACTCTTCAGGCTCCTGTGGGAAAGGGAATCCTTTCCCGGATGTTTGATGTCCTCGGCAACACCATCGATCAGGAAGGGCCGCTTCCGGACGTTCAGTGGCGTTCGATTCACAATGATCCCCCACCCCTGGCCCGCCGTTCGACAAAGTCCGAGATTTTCGAGACGGGGATCAAGGCCATCGACGTCCTCGTTCCCCTGGAGCGGGGGGGGAAATCCGGTCTCTTCGGCGGTGCCGGAGTCGGGAAGACGGTCCTCCTCACGGAGCTCATCCACAATATGGTCGGGCGGGAGGAAGGTGTCAGCCTCTTCTGCGGAATCGGCGAACGGAGCAGGGAGGGAGAGGAACTCTACAGAGAGATGAAGGCGGCAGGAGTTCTTCCCGACATGGTGATGGTCTTCGGGCAGATGAACGAGCCCCCCGGGGCCCGGTTCCGGGTGGGTCATGCCGCCCTGACCATGGCGGAGTATTTTCGGGACGACGAGCATCGGGACGTGCTGCTCCTCATAGACAACATTTTCCGCTTTATCCAGGCGGGCTCAGAGGTCTCGGGGCTGCTCGGGCAGATGCCCTCCCGCCTGGGCTATCAGCCCACCCTCGGAACGGAGCTTTCCAAGCTCGAGGAGCGGATCGCCAACACCGACACGGGAGCCATCACCTCGATCCAGGCGGTCTATGTTCCGGCGGACGACTTCACCGACCCGGCCGCCGTCCACACGTTCTCCCATCTCTCTGCGTCCATTGTTCTCTCCAGGAAGCGGGCGGGCGAGGGGCTGTACCCCGCCATCGACCCCCTCCAGTCAAGTTCGAAGATGGCCACTCCCGGAATCGTGGGTGAGCGCCATTATCTTCTTGCCCAGGAGATACGGAAGACCCTTGCCCAGTATGCCCAGCTCAGGGATATCATCGCCATGCTCGGCATCGAGCAGCTTTCCGCCGAGGACCGGAATGTTGTGGCCCGGGCCCGCCGGATTGAGCGTTTCCTCACCCAGCCTTTCTTCACCACCGAACAGTTCACCGGTTTGAAGGGCAGGCTCGTGAGCCGGGAGGATGCGCTGACCGGCTGTGAGCGTATACTGAATGACGAATTCACAGAATATCCGGAAAATGCCCTCTACATGATCGGATCCGTGGATGAGGCAAAAGAAAAGAGGAAATCAAAACAATCTTCCGGGAAGAGTGTTCCTGCTCCTGAATAAAGAGAATCTGTCCGGAGTTCTTTTCCCCCGGACGGAAAGGAGGAGCCTATGAAGCAGACTGTCATGACCATGAAGATTCTTCTTCCCTTCCAGGTTTTCGAAGAAAGAACCGATGTGACGAATATCGTGGCGGAAACAAGCGCAGGTTCCTTCGGTATTCTTCCCCGGCGGCTCGACTGTGTCGCCTCTATCGTGCCGGGCATTCTGATCTACGAGACGGCAGGAGGAGAGGAAAAATATGCTGCCCTTGACGAAGGTGTCCTGGTGAAGACCGGGCTTGAGGTTTTTCTCTCAGTCCGGAGGGCCCACGGGGGAGACAGCCTCGAAGCCCTTCAGCGTGCTGTGGAGGAGGAGTTTCTCGATATGGATGAAAGTGAGAAGAGCGTGCGGAGGGTCCTTGCCCGGCTGGAAACGGGCATCATCCGCAAGTTCGTGACACTGGGCAATGAATGAATCCCGGCCCGGGAAAAAGACCGGAAAAGAAGAGGAGTTTGCCCGGCAGGTGGGGGAAAAGGCCCGGCGCAAACTCCATGCCCGGAGAAACCCCGCACCCGGGGTATGGTTCGGCCTGGGGATGATGGGCATTATCGGGTGGTCCGTCTCGGTCCCCACTCTTCTTGGCGCCGGCCTCGGAATATGGCTCGACAGCCGCCGAGGGGATGCCCGTTCGTGGACCCTCGCCCTTCTTGTGGCGGGGTTGTGTATCGGGTGCATGAATGCCTGGTTCTGGGTCTCCCGGGAGCGAAATGCCATGGAGGAGGAAGAGCGAAATGACGGGAACTGACGTCCTGGTGCTGATTCTTGTTTTCGCGGCCGGGGTGCTGCTGGGAGTGGTTTTCTTCGGAGGTTTGCGGTGGACTGTCCGGCGGGGAATCAGGTCTCCTCGTCCCGCACTGTGGTTTTTCTGCAGTTTTCTCATTCGGATGGTCTTTCTTCTTGCAGCGCTTTACTTCCTTTCGGGGGGCTCCCCGATTCGACTGCTCCTTCTCGGTGCGGGAATTCTTCTCGCCCGAAGCCTTGTTCTGCGATGGACACAATCCCCGGGGAAGAAAAGTCTCCCGGAACAGGAGGTACTTCATGCGCCTCAGCCCTGATGCCATCATTTTCTGGCAGTCCGGCTTTTTTAAAATCAACGCCACGCTGGTCTTCACGTGGGTCATCATGGCCGTGCTTACGGCGGGTTCCGTGCTGATCACCTCCCGTCTCTCCACCGGCCTGACCCGGTCCCGCTGGCAGAATGTCCTCGAGATGATCGTGACGGCCATCAAAGAACAGATCCGGGAGGTTGGCCTTGCCGATCCTGGAATCTACCTTCCCTTTCTCGGCACGATTTTTCTTTTCGTTGCCGCGTCGGCACTCTTCACCATTCTCCCCGGTTTTGAACCCCCGACGGGGTCACTCTCCACCACGGCCGCGCTCGCTCTGCTGGTTTTCACGGCGGTCCCCCTCTTCGGCATACGGAAACAGGGGATGAGGAGCTATCTGAAAACGTATATGGAGCCGACGGCTGTCATGCTGCCCTTCAACATTATCGGTGAAATATCCAGAACACTGGCCCTGGCAGTCCGGCTCTTCGGCAACATGATGAGCGGCGGGATGATCGCGGGAATTCTGCTGACCATAACACCCTTTTTTTTCCCGGCGGTCATGACCCTTCTCGGACTTCTTACGGGGATGGTTCAGGCCTATATTTTCACCATCCTGGCGGCGGTATATATCTCTGCCGCAACCC
>VSSQ01001031.1_pt1 | contig 12120 bp, 10 predicted proteins | sample 4763081 | NCBI WGS metagenome assembly VSSQ01 (sample SAMN12137344, study PRJNA551015) | bioreactor metagenome | isolation source: SDC9 anaerobic chlorinated ethene degrading culture | place: USA: Knoxville, Tennesee | collected 2015-01-01
TGCTAATGAACCACTGTTATCTCTTCCATGCATTGGGTTAGCACCTGGAGCAAATGGTTCTCCAGCTTTTCTACCATCAGGAGTAGTACCAGTCTTTTTACCAAAAACAACATTTGAAGTTATAGTTAGTACTGATTGAGTGTGATAAGCATTTCTATAAGTCTTATTTTGTCTGATCTTATTCATCATATTTTCAACTAAATAAACTGCTATATCATCAACTCTATCATCATCATTTCCGTATTTAGGGAAATCGCCTTCAACTTCAAAATCTATAGCAACACCTTCTTCATTTCTTATAGGTTTTACTTTAGCATATTTAATAGCAGATAGTGAGTCAGCACAAACTGAAAGTCCAGCTATACCACAAGCCATTGTTCTAAATACATCTCTATCATGAAGTGCCATTTGTAATTTTTCATATGAATATTTATCATGCATATAGTGGATAACATTTAAAGTATTAACATAAAGGTTAGCTAACCAATCTGTCATTATTTCAAATTTCTCCATTACTTCATCATAATTTAAATATTCGCTAGTTATTGGAGCTAATTTTGGGCCAACTTGCATTCCATATTTTTCATCTTTACCACCGTTTATAGCATAAAGTAAAGTTTTTGCTAAGTTAACTCTAGCACCAAAGAATTGCATTTGTTTACCAACTCTCATTGCAGATACACAACAAGCAATTGCATAATCATCTCCCCAGTAAGGAGCCATTAAATCATCATTTTCATATTGAACTGAACTTGTATCAATAGAAACTTTTGAGCAGAAATCCTTAAAGCCTTGAGGTAATCTTGTTGACCAAAGTACAGTTAAGTTAGGTTCTGGTGATGGTCCTAAAGTATATAGTGTATTAAGAATTCTGAAAGAGTTCTTAGTAACTAATGTTCTTCCATCTAATCCCATACCGCCGATTGATTCAGTAACCCAAGTTGGATCTCCTGAGAATAAATCATTGTACTCTGGAGTTCTTAAGAATTTAACAAGTCTTAATTTCATAACAAAATGGTCAACTAATTCTTGAGCATCCTCTTCTGTTATTAAACCAGCTTTTAAGTCTCTTTCTATATATATATCTAAGAAAGTAGATGTTCTACCAAGAGACATTGCAGCACCATTTTGATCTTTTATAGCTCCTAAGAAACCAAAATATAACCATTGGATTGCTTCTCTTGAATTAGTAGCAGGTTTTGAAATATCTAATCCATAAGTTTGAGCTAAGCCTTTTAATTCTTTTAAAGCGACAATTTGATCAGAAAGTTCTTCTCTTAATCTAATTACATCTTCATCTATAACTTTAACTTCTAAGCTTTTCTTTTGAGCAATTTTATCTTCTATTAGTCTATCCACCCCATATAGAGCAACTCTTCTATAATCACCTATTATTCTTCCTCTACCATAAGCATCAGGAAGCCCAGTTATAACACCAGATTTTCTTGCTAATCTCATTTCATCAGTATAAGCATCAAATACACCTTGATTATGGCTTTTTCTATATTTAGTAAATATTTCTGAAATTCTTGGACTTACTTCATAGCCATATGATTTAGCAGCATTTTCAGCCATTCTTACACCACCAAAAGGCATAACAGCTCTTTTTAGTGGAGCATCAGTTTGAACACCAACTATTTTTTCAAAAGCCTTATCAATATAACCGGCTTTGTATTCGTTAATTCCAGAGATAGTTTCAGTATCAATATCTAAAACACCATTTTCTCTTTCTTTTACAAATAATTCACTTACTTCATTCCATAGAGTTTTGGTAGCATCTGTTGCACCAACTAAAAAGCTGTCATTACCGTTGTATGGAGTGTAGTTTAATTGTATAAAGTTTCTAACATCAATAGATTTAGTCCATTGACCTTCTTTAAAATTAATCCATTCTTGATTCATATATTGCACCCCTTTTTCAAACAATTCAAAACATTCAGAATTTACTGGAAAAATATTATTAATAAAGAATGTTTCTCAAATAGATTTTATCATTAAAGTCAACTAGTTTCAACCGCTATAATTATAATTTTGATAATATAATTATAAAATTGATAAATTGATAAATAAGTGATTATAATCACAAAATATAAAAAAGTTTATATTTTTTAGTTTGTTGAAGGTATTTGACTTAAAAAATGAATGAAAGTGAATTTTTTTGAATGAAAATGCTTGAAAACATTTACTAAAAGGTGTATTATAAATTTGGAGGTGATATTTAGTGCTAACAGAAGAAAGACATAAAATTATATTAGAACAATTAAGTACCAATTCCGCTGTATATGTGAGCGAACTTGTAGAAATGCTAAATACCTCAGAATCTACTATAAGAAGAGATTTGAATTATTTACATAAAGAAGGAAAACTAAATAAGGTACATGGAGGGGCTACATTATTAGAGAAAGATTTTAATACACAAGATGATTTAGTATCAACAAGAGAAACATTAAATGTTAGTGATAAATCTATAATTGCAAAATATTCAGCAGGTCTTATAAAAAAAGGTGATTTTGTATATATAGATTCAGGTACAACAACAAATTTAATAATTGATTTTCTAAAAGAAAAAGATGCTATATATGTTACTAATGGAATAAATCAAGCTAAAAAGCTGATAAGTAATGGATTTACAACTTATATACTTGGTGGGGAAATAAAGATATCAACAGAGGCAGTAGTTGGAGTTGAAGCCATAAATAACTTAAAAAGATATAATTTTACTAAAGGCTTTTTTGGAACAAATGGAATATCAGAATATAGAGGATATACAACACCAGATATAAAAGAAGCATTAGTCAAAGAAGAAGCAATAAAAAGGACAAGAAATCCATATATATTGGCAGACAACACAAAGTTTAATTCAATTAGTTCAATAACTTTTGGAGAAATAGATGAAGCAGTTATAATAACAACATCATTAGAAGATACTAGTTATTATAAAAAGGCAGAAATAGTGGAGGTTTTAAAACTATGATTTATACTATAACTTTCAATCCAGCGTTAGATTATGTTGTGAGAGTTCATGATTTTAAGTTAGGAGAAGTAAATAGAACATCTTACGAAGAAGTTTATCCAGGAGGAAAAGGAATAAATGTTTCTATAGTATTAAAAAACTTAGATGAAAAAAATATAGCACTTGGATATATAGCAGGTTTTACAGGAGATGAAATAGAGAGGAAGGTAAAATCTTTTGGATGCAGTACAGATTTTATAAAGCTTAGTAATGGAATGTCTAGAATAAATGTTAAACTTAAATCCAAGGAAGAATCAGAAATAAATGGTCAAGGGCCTAGTATCTCTGATAAGGATTTAGAAGAATTATATAAAAAATTAGATTTATTAAAAGAAGGTGATATTTTAGTTTTGGCTGGAAGTATTCCTAAAACTCTTCCTAAAAATATATATGAAATAATAATGGATAGATTATCTGAAAAGGGAATTAAATTTATTGTTGATGCAACAGGAGAACTTTTATTAAATGTATTAAAATATAAGCCGTTTTTAATAAAACCTAATCATCATGAATTAGCAGAATTATTCAATGTTACTATATCAAATGAAGAAGACATAATAAAATATGCTAAAAGCCTTAAAGAAATGGGAGCAAGAAATGTTTTAATTTCTAGAGCTGGTAAGGGGGCTATATTTATAACTGAAAATAATGAAGTAATAAAATCTAGAGCTCCTAAAGGAAAAGTTATAAATTCTGTAGGTGCAGGAGATTCTATGGTGGCAGGATTCATATCTGGATATTTAAAAAATGAAAATTTAGATGAAGCATTTAAAATGGGAATAGCAACTGGAAGTGCAAGTGCATTTTCAGAAGGATTAGCAACAAAAGAAAAAGTTTATGAATTATTAAATGAAATATTATAGATCGGGGGGGGAATAAAATGAAAATAACAGATTTATTAAATAAAAAATCTATAGCAATAAATCCTAATAATGTTTCTTCAAAGGGAGAGGCTATTGATAAATTAGTTGATTTAATGAATTTATCAGGAAACTTAAATAATAAGGAAGAATATAAAAGGGAAGTTTTAAAAAGGGAAGAACTCAGCACAACTGGTATAGGAGACGGGATTGCTATACCACATGCTAAAACAAAAGCTGTTAAAGAAGCAGGTTTATCAGCAATGGTAGTATATGATGGAGTTGATTATGATTCTTTAGATGGTGAAAAAGCAAAGTTGTTTTTTATGATTGCAGCGCCAGATGGAGAAAATAATCTTCATTTAGAAGTCTTAGCAAGATTATCAACTATGTTAATGGATGAAAACTTTAGAAGTGCATTATTAAACGCTAAATCAGCAGAGCAATTTATAAAGTTAATAGATAATTTTGAAAGTAAAAAGTTAAACAAAGATAAAGAGGAAAGTAAAAATGGATATAAAGTTTTAGCTGTAACTGCGTGTCCTACAGGAATAGCTCACACTTATATGGCAGCAGAAAGTTTAGAAGAAAAAGCTAAGGAACTGGGGGTTTCAATTAAAGTAGAAACCAATGGTTCAGGTGGAGCTAAGAATGTGTTAACTTCAAAGGAAATAAAAGAAGCAGAATGTATAATAATTGCGGCTGATAAAAAAGTTGAAATGGCTAGATTTGATGGTAAAAAAGTTATCCAAACCAAGGTTTCAAATGGAATACACAAAGCAGAAGAATTAATAAATAAAGCTAAATCAGGAGATGCCCCAATTTATCATCACAATGGAGTAAAATCTTCAAATGAAGAAGTATCAGAAGAAAAAGAAAGTATAGGACATCAAATATATAAGCACCTTATGAATGGTGTATCTCATATGCTACCATTTGTTATAGGTGGAGGTATTTTAATAGCATTAGCATTCTTATTTGACGATTATAGTATAGATCCATCTAATTTTGGAAGCAATACTCCATTTGCAGCTTTCTTTAAAAATATAGGAGGAACAGCATTTGGATTTATGTTACCTATATTAGCAGGATATATAGCAATGAGTATAGGTGATAGACCAGCATTAGCAGTAGGTTTTGTAGGCGGAGCTATAGCTAATGCAGGAGGTTCAGGTTTCTTAGGAGCACTGTTATCAGGATTTATAGCAGGTTATTTAGTACTTTTCCTAAAGAAAATTTTTAAGGGATTACCAGATGCATTAGAAGGAATAAAACCTGTATTAATATATCCTTTACTTGGAATCTTATTGATAGGAGCAATAATTGTATTTGTAGTAAATCCACCTGTATCAGCATTAAATGATGCTATGAATAACTTCTTAAATGGAATGGGAAGTGGTAGTAAGATTTTATTAGGAGCAGTTTTAGGTGGAATGATGGCTGTTGATATGGGAGGTCCAATTAATAAGGCAGCATATGTATTTGGAACAGCATCATTAGCTAATGGACAATTTGAATTTATGGCAGCAGTTATGATTGGTGGTATGGTACCACCACTAGCAATAGCTTTATGCACCACTTTCTTTAAGAAGAAATTTACAGCTAAAGAAAGACAATCAGCAGTAACGAATTATATAATGGGATTATCATTTATAACAGAAGGAGCAATACCTTTTGCAGCAGCTGATCCATTAAGAGTAATACCAGCTTGTGTAGTAGGTTCAGCAACAGCAGGAGCATTATCAATGGCATTTGGATGTTCACTAAGAGCACCTCATGGTGGAATTTTTGTTCTTCCAGTTATAGAAAATCCATTGGGATATTTTGCAGCATTAGTTGTAGGCTCACTAGTAGGAATGATAGTATTATCTATATTAAAGAAAAATAAAACTAATATATAATGTAATTTTAGTATTTTTCGTTATGTGAAGTATTGAATTTATGAATATACTAATAAATATTAATCCTAAAAAATACGTAAAACTTTAAAGGAATAAACTATTAAATAGAAATATATATTCTTTAATTATTTGATAATAAAACATGTATGTAATATAATGGTAACGTATAGAAAAAATTATTATTTAGGAGAGTGTTAAAATGAAAAGTTTAAAAGGAACTAAAACAGCAGAAAACTTAATGAAATCTTTTGCTGGAGAATCACAAGCAAGAACAAGATATACTTATTATTCAAGCGTAGCAAGAAAACAAGGATATGTACAAATTGCGAACATATTCATGGAAACTGCAGAACAAGAAAAAGAACATGCAAAAAGATTCTATAAATTTTTACTAAATGATTTCCAAGGAGAACAAATTGAAATCAATGCAGCATATCCAGTAGCATTTTCTCAAGAAACTGCAGAAAATTTAAAATCTGCAGCAGCAGGAGAGCATGAGGAATGGGCTCATGATTATCCAGAATTCGCAAGAATTGCAAGAGAAGAAGGCTTCCCAGAAGTAGCAATAGCTTATGAAAGAATAACTGAAGTAGAGAATATGCATGAAAGAAGATACAATAAGCTATTAAAGAATTTAGAAGAAGGCAAAGTATTTAAGAAAGATGAAACAGTTTTATGGAAATGTACTAACTGTGGATATATATTTGAAGGTGAAGAAGCACCAAAAGTATGTCCAGCATGCTTACATCCACAAGGATATTTTGAAGTAGCAGCAGAAAATTATTAATAAAAATAAAAGCTTAAGGATTTTTCCTTAAGCTTTTATTTTTATATATGAATATATGAAAAGAATTTATTGAACTTTTAAGTTTGAATTGAGTATTTTAATTGAAATAAATTATGTAGATTATTAAATAAAACATATATATAATTAAGATAGAGTTAATATTTTAAGATAGAAGGTTAATTTTATGACTAATTCCTTAAAGAAAAAATTTACGACAATATATATAACTTTAGTAGTTATTATAATAATAGTAGGTATTGTATCTACTATTAATATGTACAAAATAAAGACATCCACAGATATTTTTATAGGAAATAATTACAAAAGTATAAATACAATTAATAATATGACTAATTGTATTTATAATCAAGATAAGGCTATATTAATATACCTACAGGGAAATAAAGAAGAGGCATTAAATTTATTTCACGTAAATGATGATGAATTTTATAAGTGGTTCTATATTGAAAAGGGTAATATAACTGAACCTGGGGAAATAGAATTAATAGATACAGTTAACTTACAATATATAGAATTTAGTAAATCATTTTCAAGTCTACAAGATTATAATAATGGACAAAACCATGAAGAATTAGTAAAAATTTATGAAAAAACAATAACCAATGATGTTGTGCTAATTAATAAAAGTTTACAAGAGTTAAAGCAATTAAATGAAGATGCTATGTTTAAAAAGCAACAAATGCTTAAGGCTAATGGAAATTAATCAATATATTTCGTTATGTTTGTTTCTATAATTGGAGCCATAATTGGAGGATCTATAGCTATGTTTTTAACTAATAGATACTTTAATCCAATACATTTATTAATAAATGCTGTGAAGTCAGTAAAAGAAGGTAATTTAAATAAACAAGCTCCAGTAATATATCAAGATGAAATTGGACTATTAGCAAAGGAATTTAATAATATGACTAATAGATTGCATGACTTTGAAAAGAATGCTGAAGATTATTTAATGGCAGAGAAGAATAAATCTTTGAGTATAATTAAAAGTATATCCGATCCGATAATATTATTAGACAATGAATATAAAGTTCAATTTATAAATGATGAAGGACAAAATTTCTTTGATATTAACGAAAAGAAATTTACCAATAAAGCTTTACTAGAAATCATAAATTTACCAGAGGTCTATGAATATATTAGATGTGAAACTAATTTAAAGTATGAGGATAAAGAAAAAATAATTGAAATAAAAAGAAATAATAAAAAGTATTTTTTTAATTTGACACTAACAATAATTAAAGGCCCAGAAGAAAAAGTTAATGGAGTAGTAGTATTATTTAAAAATATCACTAGTCTAAAAGAATTAGAAATTGTTAAAGCAAACTTTATAGGCACTATATCTCATGAGCTAAAGACCCCATTAACATCTATAATGATGGGAATTGGATTAATAAATAATAGTAGTATAGGAGTACTAAATGAAAAACAACAAAATATAGTAGAAACTATTAAAGAAGATACACAAAAATTGAATGAATTAGTATCTAACCTTTTAAAGATATCTCAAATACACTCAAATTCAACTACATTTAATATGAAAATAAGCAATGTAAATGAATTAATAGAGAGCTGTGCAACAAATTTTAAGACTCAAGCAATAGATAAGGGTTTAGATATCATGTTAGATTTGGAAAAAGAATTACCAGAGGCTAAAATAGATGAAGAAAAAATAAAATGGGTATTAAATAACTTAGTATCTAATGCAATAAGATATACAGAAAGGGGGTCAGTTAAATTAAAGACGTATGTTAAGAATAAAAAGATATATATATGTGTAATAGATACTGGTAGAGGGATACCTAATAATTATTTAGAAAAAGTGTTTGAAAAATTTGTTAGAGTAGAAGGTTTTGAAATACCTGAAGAAAGTACAGGACTAGGACTTTCTATAGCCAAAGAAGTTGTAGAGATGCATGAAGGAAAGATATGGTGTGAAAGTGAATTGGGATTTGGAAGTAAATTTATATTTACTATTCCATTATCATGAAGCTAGTAGGAGATGAGTATATGAAAAGAGTTTTAGTTATTGATGATACTAAAAATATAAGAATATTATTAAGTACTTGTTTAGAATTAAGAGGTTATAAAGTAGTTACTGCAGATAATGGTATAGAGGCATTAAATATAATAAATGATAAAAGTGAAAAAATAGATTTAATATTTTTAGATATAAGAATGCCTGGAATAAGTGGCACTGAAGTGTTAAAAGGAATTAAAGAAGTTAGAAGTACTTGCCCTGTTGTTATAATGACTGCTTTTGCAACAGTAAAAAATGCAATAGAATGTACAAAATTAGGAGCACTTATATATCTTCAAAAACCTTTTTCACCTGACAGAATAAATCTAGTATTAGATGAAATTGAAAGAAAAAATAATGATAATATAGAATTTAGAGTTGATGAAATACTAAAGATATCTAAGGAACTTCTAAATATAGATGATATAGAAAAAATATATGAAGCGCATGAATTATTAAAAAAAGCATTATCGATAAATCCATATAATAAAGAAATATATTTATTGATAAGTGAAGTTAATAAATTGACTGGAAATATAGAGGAAGAAAAAAGATTTAAAGATATATATAAATTGTTTAATTAATAGTAATATAATAAATATAAGAAATTTTTAAATAGGGGGATACGAATATGTTTTTGAAAGAATTAAATAAAGAAGAAGGTATTGCTTTTATAAACCTAGTTTCAATTTTTGCAGATGTAGATAATGAGTTTGCGAAGGAAGAAAAAGTACTTTTAAAGGAATATAAAGAGGAATTAGAAATAGAAGATAAGGAAATTTATAATCTTAAATATGAGGACATAATAGAAGTAATAAGAAAGTCCAGTGATAGATCTAAGAGGATTATATATTTTGAATTAGTAGGATTATCTTTAGTTGATGGTGAGTATGAAGATAAAGAAGTAGATTTTTTAGAAAATTTAGCTAGTGAATTAAAAATTACTAGAGCCACAAAAATAGCAATTGCAAATTATTTTTATAACTTTACAGATGTTTATAATTTTACAACTGTAGATGCAGAAAATAATATTAAATTATTAAAAGAACAGGCTGAAAAAATTTTAGGGTAAAAAGGATAATGAAAATTATCCTTTTTATTCTTATACAAGTTATAAAAAGTTTATCATATGGATAACTATTTATAACTTTTTCCTCTAGCTTTTGAAAGGTTATATGTAAGTTTACGGTGACTTGGAGTGGAAGGATTGAATAAGAAAATTTTGGTTTAAAAATAAAAAGTATTAAAGAATTTTTAATGGATAAAATAAAAGTATAATTAATAGGAGGTGTTATTATGAAGGAAAAAAATGAAATGATTGGAGACCTTCCAAGAAATATAAATAAGGATGTTCCAACACCAAATAATGATGCACAATCAATAAGAGCAATAATTAAGAATTCTGGGGAAATAGTTGGATATGAACTTTCAAATGGAAAAAGGATAAATAAAGAAGAAGGGGTGCAAATGGCTAAAAATGGTCAAATAGCAGGAGTTGCAGTTGGAGTTTCTAGAAAAGGAGAGGAATATTTAAGAAGTCTTCCAGATGAAAATGAAAATAATAATTTAAGTTCATTACCAGTAATTAAATAATAGTTTTTAAGAAAGCTAACTAATATTTTGATTACTTAGCTTTCTTAAAATATTTATTAACAAATTAATTAAAATAAGACTTTTTAGGAATAAAATAAGGTCATTTATAGTGGAAAAGTGTTAAAACTGTGGAAAGTTATCCACAAAATGTGGACAAGTTGAAAAAACTGTTGAAAACTTTTCTAAAGGGTATTGACACAATATATATGTAAAGAATATATGTTTGTAACAATATGATGATTATTGATGAATAAGATTAGTATATGTAGTAAGATGCAACAAGGAAAAAAGTATTTATATTTTTAAGAAATAGAGTTATCCACGGTTTGTACAAAATGTGGATAAAAACTGTGGATAATGTTACAATAATACTATAAATATAGATAAAATGGTGATATTTTATAAATTCACCTGTGGACAACTTGCTAGGATTTATTACCTGTGGATAAAATTAATGTAAAAAATTGTAGGAAATATAGGACAATGCTGAAATTAAGGAGAAATATATGAAATATAATAAAAATATATATGAAGGAATATTTAAAAAAAGACCCAATAGGTTTAATGCAAATGTTATATTGAATGGAGAAGAAATTGTTGTTCATGTACCTAATACAGGAAGATGTAGAGAAATACTTAAAGAAGGAACAAAGGTTTTTTTAAGAGAAGAATTAAATCCCACTAGAAAAACTAAATATGATTTAATAGCAGCTATGAAAGAAGATATATTGATCAATATAGATTCCCAAATACCAAATAAAGTAGTTAATGAGGCCTTAATAAATAAGAAAATTGATTCTTTAAGGAAATATGAAAAAATTGAAAGAGAAAAAACTTTTGGAAAGAGTAGATTTGATTTTAAGTTATCTACAGAAAAAGATAATAATATATATTATCTTGAAGTTAAGGGAGTAACTTTAGAAGAAAATGGTCATTGTAGATTTCCAGATGCACCAACTGAAAGAGGTGCAAGACACATATTAGAATTAATAGAAGCTAAAAAGCAAGGATTTGGAGCTGGAATTTTATTTTTGATACAGCTAGATAATGTAAAAACTTTTTCACCTAATGATTTGACAGATCCAGGATTCGGTGAAGCCTTAAGACTTGCAAAGAAAAGCAATGTTGATATAATGGCATATAATTGTATAGTTTATGAAGAGGGAATTGAAATAAATGATATTGTTGATATAATATTATAAATAACATAGAAGTTGTAATAAAGATTTATTTAGAGAATTAAGAGGTGTAATATGAAGTACAAGTTTTGTCCTTTATGTGGAAGAGAGTTAGAGGAAAAATATAGTTGGGATGAAGGGGGTGTGCCTTATTGCTTACATGATGATTTGATGTTTTTTGACACACCAAAACCATGTATAATGGTAGCTATAATTAAGGAAGATGAAATATTATTATTAAAACAAAGCTACATATACGAGAATTCTAAGGTATTACTATCTGGATATGTTGGAAATAATGAAACCGCAGAAGAAGCAGTTTATAGAGAGGTAAAAGAAGAAGCAGGAATTGAAATAAATAATATAACTTATCTTGGGTCTGATTATGTTAAAGATAAAGAAATTCTAATGATAACATTTGTTGCAGATTTTGTATCAGGACAAATAAAAAAATCTAATGAGGTTGAAGGAATGGGATGGAGCAAACTTTCAAATGCTCTAAATGAAATGAAGGAAGATATAATAGGAACAAAAGTTGTTGAAAAGGTATTAAACGTTAAATCAAGAAGATAAATTAAGTTATTACTCATAACTTTATATTAACAAATTGAAATAGAATACATATAATTTTAATATATCAATAAGTTTGGGGTAATAATGAGGAAGAAATTAAGAAGCTTAAAAGACAAGCTTTTAAACCGACAATTTAAAATTAATGAAGTTGAATATAATTGGGCAACTCCATTA
>VSSQ01001032.1_pt1 | contig 12119 bp, 10 predicted proteins | sample 4763081 | NCBI WGS metagenome assembly VSSQ01 (sample SAMN12137344, study PRJNA551015) | bioreactor metagenome | isolation source: SDC9 anaerobic chlorinated ethene degrading culture | place: USA: Knoxville, Tennesee | collected 2015-01-01
GAGAAAAATCATTCTAGACCATACCGAGAGAAAACGCGCCGATAAATAGGACCTGCTTTAAGGTGAACTGAATAACATGCAACACTTTCAATACCTGAAGTATATTCATGTAAAACGGTATTGCAAATGCAGATAATTTCATTGGCATGGTCAAAGACCCATGCATTTCAGTTTTATTACTGCAACAGCGAAATTTCCGATGCGAATATTTGCATCCATTCATTGGATAAAGCGGATTACTATAAGTGTCTGTCAGTCTGATGCACGCTCAACCCGAAGTATTACTATACATCTTCGTCTTGTTGCCTCGAAGCTGACTCACCTCAGACTTTTTCAGCAGGCCCTGAATAATCCGGACTGTATTCGGAATCTGTTACGCTTTCGTTCCTGATGTCTTTACAGGAATTGCTTTTTTGTAAAAAGTTTGTTTGCATTTGAGTCCCGGGAGCTAATCAATTTCATGAAACGACAGCTGTTCAACTGATAAACGCTTCCAGTTCCTGATAAAGCATCCTTGTTGGCAGGCCCATGACATTGAACCAGGAGCCTTCAATACGCTCAATAGCTACATATCCGATCCACTCCTGAACACCATAGGATCCGGCTTTGTCGAATGGTTTGCATGTGTCTGTGTAAAATTCAATTTCCTCAATACTTAACGGGCGAAACCAAACCGCAGAGCGGCTGCAGAATGAATGTGATCGTGTTTTCGAACGCAATGTAACTCCGGTAAAAACTTCGTGTTCCGACCCCGAAAGACTTTTCAGCATTTCGATGGCGTGATTGCGATCAACCGGCTTTTCCAATGCCCGGTTATTTTGCCAGACGATGGTGTCGGCGGTAATGATTATTGTATTGTCCCCGATTTCATTTTCGGGAAAGGCTGCGGATTTTTTTCTGCTGACAAATTCAGCTATTTCAGCTCCTTTCAGGTGGTTGGGATAGGATTCATCAATATCCGGTTTGCGAACCGTAAAATCTATACCCATTCCTTTCATCAGTTCCATTCTTCTGGGACTTCCTGATGCAAGAATAATATTGAAGTTTTTGATTTTATCGTTAAGTATCATCGCCATTGATTGCTCATGTGAAGTAACTGCAGAGAGAAAATGCCTGCGATCATATAGATTTTGAGCATTGTTGCAAGGTCTTTAAAGTCCTTTTTTTCTTTGGCAATCCAAAGACTGCGCATGATGAAAATCCAATACGGTATCAGCAGAATCACGATGAAATACATAAGGTATGATTTGCTCAGCTGAAATGAGTAGAAAGCAAAATATGTCAAGGCTGCGAGGAAAACAACTGATAGACTCAGCAGAATAATCTTTGTATTCTTCACACCAAGTTTTATCGGCAGATTATTACACTCAAATTCCTTGTCTCCCTCCATATCAGGGATGTCCTTTACTACCTCACGGATGAAGGTAATGTAAAATGCAAATGATGTGAAAATGATCACTGTCGTGTTGATATACGGCATCATGATAACAGGGATTGTTCCAACTTTTACAAAAGCCATGATGTAGTAAATGTAAATAATACCAACATTAAAGGCTGCCATCAACGACACCACAAGATTTCCGGAAAGAAATTCCCTTTTGTATTTTGTGCTATAAAACCAATACATTGCGGCAAGGAAAACAGGCATAAAATACAGGGTCGTTGACTTCAACATGAATGCAAGGATAAATCCGACAACAAGACCGGCTGCCGTGAGGATGAAAAACCAGTTTAATCCAGCCGACAAAGGCAGTTTGTCACGAAGAACCGTTTTGCCGGGGTTGTTTATTTCATCCATCCCGATGTCGAAATAATCATTCAGCGAATATCCACCCGCACCAAACAGAACAAACATTCCTACCAGCATGGCAAACTGAAGCTCTGTCAACGGAGAAACAATGTTTTCGAAAGCAAGTGCTGAATCAAAAAGAAAAAAGCGGACAAAATACATGATCAGCGCCATGATGAGCAGATTCACAACCCGGAAAAGACGAAAATAGGCCATTGCAATTTGTTTTTTAGTAATAACTTTTTTGTTTCTGTTTTATTTCACTCACTTTTCATCGGTCTGCTTTATCAATACTGTCATCCTGAGCCCCGCCCGCTGTCACATTGAGCCCTGCGTCCCGCAGGATGAACTCCGTCGAAGACTCGACAGCGGGATAACCTCCGGCGAAGAGTCAACTGCAGGACCTACCAGTGAAAAGCATCATCATTCATCCACATACCCTGAATTTTCAAAACCTGTTCAATCACATCCCGGACACAGCCTTTGCCACCCTGGATCGGCGAAATATACTCACTGACCTGTTTGATTTCCTCGCAGGCATCGGCCGGACAACAAGGAATACCGGCCATTTTCATGATCGGATAATCCGGCAGATCGTCTCCCATAAACAATATTTCTTCCGGTTTCAGATTGTAGGTTTCAAGATAATCTTCAAAAACCTTCTTCTTGTCCGATACACCAAGATATACTTGTTCAATATTGAGAAAATTGCAGCGTTTCTCAATTCCCCTGTCGTGCGAACCCGTGATAACTGCAATATGAAAGCCTTTCTTGCGCGCCAGCTGCAATGCATATCCGTCGCGAACATTGCCTTGTCTCAGCTGCATTCCCGAATCAGTCAGATACACATTTCCGTTGGTCAGCACACCATCGTAATCAAAAACAAAAGCCTTCACATTTTTCAGCTTCTCACGGTAATTCTTCATGGCCATATTGTTTCAGTAATGCATTGGTCAGATATCTGTAAATCTGCTGCAGATCAGAATTATCATTCAGCAGTGCCAGATGCTTGTCAATCGTTTCGCGGTCGTTGCGAATGGCCGGGCCGGTCTGCAATTCGGAAGGTTGCTTGTATTGCAGTCTCAGTGCCGTTTCCTGAATAAGCGGCAACAAAAGTTCAGGGGCGTTGAATTTCTTCATTTCAGCCACATCCCAGCCGGCCCGATACATCAGGTTGGTGAAATTCGAAACAAAAACACCGGCTGTGTGAATACCCGCCCTGATATCGGCGGTTGCATCCAATACAGTTGATGAAATCAATCCGGCAATATTATTCAGTTCGCTTAAGGCTTCATCGTCAGAAGCCTCAATGAGAACCGGAAAATCTTTTACTGTCAGCGGAATTTCCTTGCGAAATGATTGAAACGGATAAAAAACACCTCGTTTCTGAAATTTCGAAATCGGCTCCAATCCAATGCTTCCGGAAGTATGTGCAACAATTCCTTCCACTGCCGGCAAAGCAGCAGCGACTTCCGGGATCACAGAATCTTTCAGCGCAAGCAGATAAAGATCTGCAACGGGAGGAATGCTCTGCATGGGCACAAGCTGAACGGAACTGTTCAGATATTTTGCAGCGGAAACGCTATCACGACAGGCAACGGTCACATCAACACCATGCTCTCTGAAAAGCATTGCCAGATGCATTCCGACATTTCCGGCTCCGATGATGACTACTGATTTATTTGCTGTGTTCATAGCACCGCAAAAGTAAGCATTTTTGGTTTTCCGGTTGAATGCCGAAAAGACACATCCTGTTTTTCTGCCACCATGCCTCGAAGACACTTTTAATATTTGCCATTAAGGCAACAATATTTTCCCCCGACATTTCATCGTCCGCCAGTAGGGGATAATCGCTTGCAATCGCGGGCTTGGAATCGTTGGTTAGAAGAAATATTGCCACGGAGACACCAAGCCACTAATAGATTGAAATTCCTTTTGTTCACAGATGAAAAACCTGCCTGACTGAATCATGCAGACAAGGATTTGCGCAGATGGAATGTAATTGCTGAGCTCAGGCAGATTCACACAGACCCGCTGGCACCAGCCACTATCGTGACATGATGGGCGGACAAGTGCGAAACCTGCCTTCACCTGTCTGCAACTGGCATATCTGTGATGAAGTCTGTTTCGAAGTCGAAACTTAGTTCCCGGCCTGAGCCGGAATCAAAAGCGGTCAGTGAGGATGCCAAGGGATCAACATCTTTCCCCGACATTTCATCGTCCGCCAGTAGGGGATAATCGCTTGCAATCGCGGGCTTGGAATCGTTGGTTAGAAAGAAATATTGCCACGGAGGCACAAAATTTCGCTAATAGTTTTCATCCACAAGCTGAATTCTTTGCATAAATCAACCTTTGAGCGGATATTCAAGAAATTTTTTCTGAAAAAACTGGTATATTTGTGATACAACAGACCATAACAATTCTTCTTGGAAAACACGGTGAAAAAATATTTTTCATACTAGTCTTCTGGTACTCACAGGCTTCATTTAGTCAAACTGACAGTGTTTATTCCATTCAGATCAAAGGGATAAATGTAATTCATCTGACAAAAACAAAACAAATTTCGCCATCAGATTCGATAATCCTTAGTAATTATGGATTGGATTTTTCATCTCTTCAAGCAAAATTGCCGGAAAACTGGACAATTCAGTCAATAACAGCTTTTGACAGCCTAGATAACAGCTGTGATTATTATTTAATTCCGGCGCCAAAAATTAAAATCCACTTCGCTATTAAAGAAAAGCAAATTGACCGTAGTTGTATTAACGAGGTGTCTGTATGGTTTTTCAACACCGGTAGGGCTCAGGATGTTTCAAATGGAACGACTGAAACAATGATCTTCAGATCAGATCTTTATCCACCCATGCCAGATGAATACTACAATGACAAATATCTGGTTTTATACTGGGACTGTTATTGTAAAAATAATAGTTCTGATATCGATCGCAATTGTAGTGTGTTGAAAGATTTTTTGATTAAACATTTTAATTTGATATGAAATTCGAGCAGCAAGGGCTTTGAAGGTTTTGGAAGAGATCCCGGGTCCACGTAAAACGTGGCACTGCGCGTGAGCTCTGTTAATTATAATGCTGATTCCTACTTGCCCGGGAACTAAATGCGCCATTTTGAAACAGCTTTCATCGCAGATCCGCCAATGGGCGGACACGTTTCGGCTGTTTCCAATCTGTGCAAATAAGACCTGCTGAGGCGTCTGTGTAAATCTCTGCCTGCATGATTCAGTCAGGCAGTATCATCTGCGGACAAAGAATAATCTTCAATTAACTTAGTGCCTTTGAGCCTTGGTGGCAATCAAAGTCAGTGCCTTTGAGGTCTACTGGTTTTTCTTCTCATTCAGTTTTTTAATCACTGCTTCCTGAATGGCGGCAGGCAATGCCTGATAGTTGAAGAATTCCATAGAATAGTTTGCACGGCCGCTGGAGAGGTTTCGCAGTGTTGTGGCATAGCCAAACATTTCGGAAAGCGGCACAAATCCATTGAGTTTCTGCGATCCCTTGCGATAGCGGCGCATGGCTTCGATGCGGCCGCGGCGCTTGTTCAGGTCGCCGGTAACAGCTCCGATATAATCATCCGGGGTGTTGACTTCGAGTTTCATGATTGGTTCAAGCAGTTTCGGACCGGCTTTCATGAAGCCCTGTTTGAAGCACATTGCAGCACAAAGCTGGAATGCCATATCACTTGAGTCAACCGGATGGAAACCGCCGTCAACCAGTACTGCTTTTACATCAACAACCGGAGAACCGACCAGCGGCCCTTTATCCATAGCTTTACGAAGACCTTTTTCCACCGAAGTGATGAATTCGGCTGGAATTGCTCCACCCTTGATCTTGTCAACAAATTCAAAACCTTTTCCTTCGTTGGGCTCAAAACGGATGACCGTGTGTGCAAACTGACCTTTACCACCCGACTGTTTCACATGACGGTAATTGCTTTCCACTTCTGACGACAGAGCTTCACGATATGAAACCGCCGGTTCGCCAACTTCCACATCGACTTTGAATTCCTCTTTGATGCGATCCATAATGATTTCAAGATGCAATTCGCCCATACCTGAAACAATGGTTTCTTCGGTTTCCTGATCGAAATGAGCGCGGAAAGAAGGATCTTCGTTGCACAGACGTGCCAGGGCTTCGCTGAGTTTATCACGGTCTTTGCGGATAGCCGGATTTATTTTGAGGTCGATAACTGCCGGTGGAATATGAATGGATTCCAGCAGAATTTTGTTGTTTGGATCGCAAAGAGTATCTCCGGTGCGGGTAAGTTTGAGACCAACAAGAGCGACAATTTCGCCGGGCCCTGCTTCAGAAACTTCGACGCGGTCTTTTGCATGAATTCTTAAAATGCGGCCGGCACGCTCAGGCTTGCCTTTTGTTGAATTGAAAAAAGCCATTCCGCTTGAAAGCGTACCTGAAAAAATTCTTAAAAATGTCTGCTGGCCAACATAGGGATCATTGATAAGTTTAAAAGCCAGAGCTGAAAAGGGTTCTTTTGAAGAAGGCCCGCGGGTCAGCATTTTTTCAGCATTATCGACATCACTTCCGACCACGGCACCAATGTCGACCGGGGAGGGCAGAAAGTCAATAACGGCATCAAGCACCAGTTGAATACCTTTGTTTTTATAAGCAGCTCCGCAGAAAACCGGAGTGATAAGCAATTTTATTGTAGCTGCACGGGCAGCTTTCATCAGCAATTCATCAGAAACTTCCTTTTCGTTCAGGAACAGATCTCCGATTGTGTCATCATAATCAGCAAGAACTTCAACTATCTGCTGACGACCGGCCTTCGCTGCATCAACAAACTCAGCAGGAACATCTTTCTCAACCCGCTGATCGTTTTCAAAGAAATAGGCTTTCTGGTGAATGAGATCGATCATTCCTGCAAATTCATCTTCTGCTCCCATGGGAAGCTGAAATGGAACAGCTGACGCATCGAGATATTTATTCATCTGCTCTACCACAGCCTGAAAATCGGCACCGGTACGATCCATTTTGTTTACAAATGCGATGCGGGGAACGCGATAACGATCGGCCTGATTCCACACAGTTTCGCTTTGAGGTTCAACACCACCAACTGCACAGAAAACCGCCAGCATTCCGTCAATTACACGTAATGAGCGTTCCACTTCAATGGTGAAATCAACGTGGCCCGGAGTGTCGATCAGATTGATCTGATGTTCTTTCCAGAAAGCGGTGATTGCTGCAGAAGCGATTGTAATTCCTCTTTCCTGCTCCTGTTTCATAAAATCCATAGTAGCTGCGCCATCGTGGGTTTCACCGACTTTTCGGTTAACACCTGTGTAAAACAGGATACGCTCACTGACAGTTGTTTTACCGGCATCGATATGTGCTGCAATACCGATATTCCTTAGTTTTGAAATGTTGCTCATCTGTAAATGCTGATTATTATTGAGTTTTGCGTCAATTCACCGAATACCGGAAAATTGAGCGTGCAAAGGTACGACAAATTATCGGAGGGACAAAGTGCTGTAATACAGAAAATAGACAAAAACCATGAATTTAAGATTTCAGAGCAGTATGATCGGGGCTTTTTCCTGAGTATCGTTGCAAGGTTTATTCGTTACAGACGTTACACGTGGAATTTATTTTGCTGAAAGCGGAGGTCGTTAAAAATGTTACAATCGTTACGTGATACAGGTGATACAGTGGAAGCAGGGGACAATGCATTCGTGCATCAATACAAAAAAACTCAGTACTTTTTACATTTTCAATTCTCAATATTCCATGTTTCATGGAAGATCCAGTTCAAAAGCAGGTGTTTCAATAATATTGCTTTGATTGAGTGCCCGGTCAACCATGTAAGCTTTCATTTTGATGGTATCACTTGAAAGTACCAGTGAAAGGATATTCAGATCAATTTCAATGGTAATATCACCGATGAGATCTTTATCAATGTGATTGGGATTTACATCCGGAATGCGGCTGTTGTAGGGCGTGGTGATTTCCTGGAATTCACCATTTATGCTCTGATAAAAAGTGATAAAAAAATTGTAATAATAGTCACTGCCGGGGTTATATGGAGGTAATGTGTCAGTCTGATCAAGGCCTACATCTCCGTCTCCATCTGTGAATTCAATAGTAAGAAACCCGAGACTGTCGTGACCCGCCACACTTTTCTGAGTCGCAAATTCCTTGAAAGTAATAGCTGGCTCAATAGGATACTCACGTTGTTCAATGCAGCTGAACAAAGCCGTTGCTGCAAAAATCACCAGCAGAAAATATTGTACCTTTGAACGCACGTCAGGAAAATTTGCACTAAAGTACGAAAAATAACGATGACCGACCCGGAAAAATTGTCTGCAGAAATTTTTAACATCAGCTCCCGGGTTGAATTTGAGGAAATTGCCCTTGAGGTATTTGAATGGGTTTATGCAAACAATTCTATTTACAGAACTTTCTGCGACAATTTAAAAAGGACTCCTGACACGGTCAGCTCAACGGATATGATTCCTTTCGTTCCGGTAAACCTTTTCAGATACAATAAGCTCCTTGCAGATGGGTATAAGGCGCAGCTACACTTTGAAACAAGTGGAACAACTGCAAATGAAACTGGCCGGCACTATATTGCAGACCCATCATTGTATATCACATCAGCAATGAACTGTTTCGGCAATTTTTATGGAAATATTGAAGACTACACAATTTTAGCATTATTACCCGGATATCTGGAGAGGCAGCATTCTTCGTTGGTTTACATGGTAGATCACTGGATTAAAAACAGCAAAAACCCGGAGTCGGGATTTTATCTGTATGAACATGAAAAGCTGTTTAACACTCTTAATTCGTTGCAAAGCCGGAATCAGAAAACAATTCTGATCGGTGTAACCCATGCGCTCGTTGATTTTTCCGAAAAATACACATTGAATTTTCCGGAGCTTATAGTGATGGAAACAGGCGGTATGAAAGGACGCCGAATGGAACTTCCCCGGACTGAGCTGCATTCGCTGCTGAAAAAATCATTTGGGGTCCCCTCAATTCACAGCGAATACGGAATGACCGAATTGCTCAGTCAGGCTTATTCGAAAGCTGCCGGAATTTTTCATTGTCCTCCCTGGATGCGTGTTTTGCTGCGCGATATCAATGATCCTTTGGCGCCGCCACAAAACAAGGTCTCAGGAGCCATCAACATTATTGATCTGGCAAATATTTATTCCTGTCCTTTTATTGCCACCGATGACAGCGGCATTCTTCATGATGATGGGTCGTTTGAAATCACAGGAAGGATTGATTTCAGTGTGATCAGAGGGTGCAGTACTATGATTTGAGAAATTATTCCAATTCCTGTGTTTTTTCTACTTTTGCCGTATCAAATGAATTTCCTATGACCCCCGAAGAATTCAAAAATGCAATCCTGGCCGGCATTCCCAACGAATTGCCTGCTCCGAAAACGTATAATCCCAATGCCAATCACGCCCCAAAGCGGAAAGACATTCTTACAAAAAAAGAAAAACAGTTAGCCATCCGCAATGCGCTGAGATATTTCCCCGAAAGCTGGCATTCAACGCTGGCTCCGGAATTTGCCGATGAGCTGAAAAAATACGGTCGCATTTACATGTACAGATTCAAACCGGACTATGAAATGTTTGCCCGCCCAATTGATGCTTATCCTGCAAAATCGCGTCAGGCTGCAGCCATTATGCTGATGATTCAGAACAACCTGGATCCGGCTGTGGCTCAGCATCCCGAAGAATTGATCACCTATGGTGGCAACGGTGCTGTATTTCAGAACTGGGCGCAGTATCTGCTTACCATGCAGTATCTGGCCAATATGACAGATGAACAGACATTGTCGATGTACAGTGGCCACCCGATGGGTGTTTATCCAAGCCACAAAGATGCACCCCGCGTGGTTGTCACCAATGGAATGGTGATTCCCAACTACAGCTCACGCGATGACTACGAACGTATGAATGCCATTGGTGTTTCCCAATACGGTCAAATGACAGCAGGCTCTTATATGTACATAGGGCCACAAGGGATTGTTCACGGAACTACAATCACCGTACTGAATGCTGGCCGCATGAAGGCTGCCAAAGGTGAAGGTCTTGGCGGAATGATATTCGTCAGTTCAGGACTCGGTGGCATGTCGGGTGCTCAGCCCAAAGCAGCAAAAATAGCCGGTGTTGTAGGTATAGTGGCCGAAGTAAATCCCGCCGCTGCACACAAACGATATGATCAGGGCTGGGTTGATGAAATTTTTTCCGATCTCAACGCACTCACCAAACGCGCTGCTGAAGCGGTGAAGAGCAAAGATGCGCTTTCCATTGCATACGTTGGAAACATTGTTGATTTGTGGGAACATCTGTATAAGGAAAATATTTTTGTTCACATCGGATCTGACCAGACATCGCTGCACAACCCGTTTGCAGGTGGTTACTATCCTGCCGGAATGAGCTTCGAAGAATCGAATATTATGATGGCCGAACAGCCCGAATTGTTCAAGGAAAAAGTATATGAAAGTCTGCGTCGTCAGGCTGCCATTATTAATAAACACAGCGAACGCGGAACGTATTTCTTCGATTACGGTAACGCATTTCTGCTCGAGGCCTCGCGTGCAGGTGCAGACATCATGAAAGAAGATGGCGCATTCCGTTATCCGAGCTACGTTCAGGATATCATGGGTCCAATGTGTTTCGACTTCGGATTCGGCCCTTTCCGCTGGGTATGTACTTCCGGAAAACCGGAAGATCTGGAATTATCGGACAATATTGCGGCGGATGTTCTTGAAAAAATGGCCGCCAATTCACCCGACGAAATCAGTCAGCAGATGCGCGACAACATTCACTGGATCCGCGAAGCTCAGAAAAACAAACTGGTTGTTGGCTCACAGGCCCGCATTCTGTATGCCGATGCTGATGGCCGTATTAAAATTGCAGAAGCTTTCAACAACGCTATTAAAGAAGGAAAAATCTCTGCCCCGATTGTGCTCGGTCGTGACCATCACGATGTATCCGGCACTGACAGCCCGTTCCGCGAAACCTCCAATATTTATGACGGTTCGAGTTTCACCGCCGATATGGCTGTGCAGAATTTCGCCGGCGACGGATTCCGGGGCGCCACCTGGATTTCGCTGCACAACGGCGGAGGCGTGGGCTGGGGAGAAGTGATCAACGGTGGATTCGGAATGGTACTCGATGGCAGTGCCGATGCTGATCGCAGACTGAAAAACATGCTTTTCTGGGATGTGAACAACGGTATTTCGCGCCGCAACTGGGCCCGCAATCCGAACGCTACATTTGCCATAAAACGAGCCATGGAAGCCAATCCGGGATTAAAAGTTACTCTGCCGAACCTTGTCAGTGACGAGCTGTTGGGCACACTGGATATTTAGACGCGGATAGACGCTGATTTTTATTTACCACTGATTTCAACTGATGCTGAGCTTCAGATCGTAGTTATTGACAGTGCTTTTGCATAGGTCAGGGTTTTTACTAAAAACGCCCAGCTATCACTCCTCGGTATTCGCATATCAGTACATTTTTAAGATAAGAATTTCTATCAGCCTGACTATGATATGCAAATCATTACCTTAGATGAATGCAGTATTGTAATAATCATCCAAATTCTATAATTAATGAACACAAACAACGTCTAATCAATGATGATATAATTGAAAATTTCGTTTCTTTGACACTTGAAACGGGTAATTTTTATCATTCACAATCTCTGGAAAAATTCTTCAGTATTCAACTTCATTTCGTAATGACATCCCCTCAAAAAATGAAAAGATTATTCAAAATAAATTTATTGTTTTCAATATTTTTCTTCTTTATTGTAATTGTCTTAATGATGAATGGGAACCTAACATATGGTGGATGCCTTGCTGATTTAATCCCGTTCTATTTGCAAACGATATGGTTATTCATATTATTACTGATATATTTCTTTGTTTCAAAAAGAAAGACTATATCAAAATTGTTCATGATTGTTTTTTCTATTGTAGTCATTTTCTCTGTTATTTACTCATTAAGAGGTTTCACAATTGGCAGAGGAAATTGCTATCGGTGGAATGGACATGTCTTTGTTAATTATCAGAATCACTAAAACTCATTCCAAACAACCATGCAATGACTGCTTTGAAATAATTGAGGGTTAATGAAAGCGAATCATTAACCCTCAACTGAATTATCAATATTAATCAGAACTACTTCTCTAATCCGAAAAAATTCAAAACTCTGTCTTCAGACAAAGTCATAAAATTATCCCGATCTTCAATGCTATCGCCGTTGACATAAAAAATTACAGGCAGATTCTGGCCGCTGACACTAAAAAACTCATTGTTTTCAATGATGGCT
>VSSQ01001033.1_pt1 | contig 12108 bp, 8 predicted proteins | sample 4763081 | NCBI WGS metagenome assembly VSSQ01 (sample SAMN12137344, study PRJNA551015) | bioreactor metagenome | isolation source: SDC9 anaerobic chlorinated ethene degrading culture | place: USA: Knoxville, Tennesee | collected 2015-01-01
CACCTGATACCATTGTGTGTCATTCTCATCTGCCGACCATCTGCTAACTCTATCGCCATCTATTCCTAAAGATGCAGATGTAAGTTCCGAGGATGCGGACGCAGGTTTATTCAGCGCCAGGTTGCTATTCTCAACTATGTCGGGTTTAATATAGATGAAACCGTTCAAGAACATCGTTCCTTTGTGGTTAGTGACACTTACAGTGCCGCTGGCCCCATAAGTACTCACTACGGCTTTAAGAATAGTGTCGGAGAGAATTTCGAAAGAGTCGGCATTACGGCCTCCAAAGGTAACGGTGGTAGCAGATGTAAAATTAATCCCTTCAACGGTGATGGTATCGCCAGGTTTTCCTTCTGCAGGAAAAAATGAGTTTATTTTTGGCATTTGTGATACCGTCTTCGGAGTGTTTGGATCGAAGGGATTAGCTCCAAATTCTTGTTCGCTGCATGAAACTGCGAACAGGATCATAAATAGTGGTAACAAGATTTTTAATTTTTTTGTGATTGTCATCATTGTAATAAATGTTATATAAGGTTATTAAATAATTGGTTTCAAGTGTTTAATCAGAGTTTACTTAATATATTCCAACATTGAAACAATCCTCTTGGCACATGAAAACATCCTTTCCATTTACCTCCTTTCAGGTTGAGGAGAACTTCTCCCTGACGGTTCAAATACCCCCACCACTCAGGATGTGCTGGATCTTTGAAATGACTCCACGTGTAATTGTGGACTTTCTCAAACCAATCCAGACATTTTTTTGAACCTGTTAACTGGTAACCTTTTAATAAGGCAATTAAAGTTTCAATATGAACCCACCAAAGTTTTTGATCCCATTCCAACTGCTGTGGGGGAAATCCTTTTCTGTCCATGAAATAGAAGATGCCACCATATTGTTTATCCCACCCATATTCAAGCATAGTAAGTGTCGTTTCTACGGCCTTTTTAATAAGCTCAGGACGATTCAGTCGTTTTCCTAGGTCCATCATGAACCACATGGCTTCAATCGAGTGCCCCGGATTTATCAGTCTACCCTCGAATGTGTCTGAAAGACTCCCATCCAATTCCACGCTCTCAACTATAATTCCACCTAGTTCAGGACGCAGAAACACCTCCATCACTTCGTGTATACTTTTTTCAATTACCGTGTTAAGTGTTTTTTTTTCAATTAAATGCTCGATTTCTAATGCCAGGTTGCTTATTATCATCGGTAGCGCGAAGTTTTTTAAATTTCGTGTGCCCGGATGCGATTTATTCCATTTCCCTTTCGGGTTATCATTCTTTGAAAGGATAATGTCGAATGTTTTTTTAGCTATTTGCTCATATTCGTGATTCCCGGTAGCAATACTGAGTTGCCCAAAAGCCATGGTTGCAAATGTATAAGAAAAAATATTGTAAGGTTCTATTAATGGGTTTCCATTCTTATCAAGTGAAAAATACCAGTTCAGATTACCATCGTGTCCGTATTTTTTCATAAACTCGCCACCCTGAACAGCGCAGTCCAACCATTCTTCCCGTTTTTCCAGTTTGTTGTAAAATGTAGAAAACATCCAGATTTCTCGACCTTGTAACCAGATGAACTTATCGGTATCATAAACATTTCCTTCTCTGTCAAGACAAGTGAAATACCCTCCATTTGTTTTGTCTTGTGATTTCTCGAGCCAAAAAGGGATAACGTTGTTGAGAAGTTCGTCTTGATACTGTAATGCCAATGCTTTAAAATCCATTTTGTCTTAAAATTATATAGTGTTTATTTTGTGTTTACTTTGTTTGCCTTTCCAGAATCGTTCAATATCTTCGAGTGATTTCCCAGCCGTTTCCGGCATTAATTTCCATACGATTAAAATATAGGGAATACACATCAATGCAAACATGCAGAAAGTTCCCGCCGGTGTTAATGTCGCTAATAACCATGGTGTGAGTTGCCCTATAAGAAAGGTCCCAATCCAGAGGGATAGACCTGCGATGCTCATCGCTAATCCCCGTGCTTTAGTTGGATACATTTCAGATAAGAATACAAAAATTACAGCACTGATGGATCCGGCGCAGAAGAAGATGTATAAAAGGAAAGAAGCAAGAAGAAATTCATTGGGTAACCCTATTTGTTGCCCCCTGAAGAAATAGAATCCAATCATAAGCAAAGTTATAATCATTCCTGTGACTCCTATGTAGACAAGTTTTTTTCGTCCCACCTTATCAATAATAAACAGAGCTAATATCGTTGTAAGCATGTTTACAACGCCAATTAATGATTGATAAAATAAGGAATCTCCACTTGATAATCCACTGTTTTCAAAAATAGTTGGACCATAGTAAAGTACAGCATTGACACCCATGAATTGTCCCAAGATGGCAATCGCAGCACCTATTAAGACTGCTTTCATAATCCAGGGATCAAATAACATTTTCCATTCTGATTTAATTTCACCTTCTAACATGGCTTTCGTTTCACTAACCTGAAAATCAACCATTCCCTTGTTCCTGTAGATGTTTTCAAGTGTAATCAAAGCTTTCTTTTCCTGTGAATGTATGATTAGCCATCTCGGGCTTTCTGGAATAATGAAAATTATCAACATAAAGATTAATGCAGGTATAGTTTCTGCTCCCAACATGGCACGCCAAACTTCACTGTGGAAAATTTTACTGATTAATTCGCTGTTTGACTGGAAAGTGTAAGATGTTTCCAATAAATAGTAATTCATTAGATAAGCGCCTAAAAACCCGATGGTTATAGCTAATTGATACAAGGAAACCATTCTGCCTCTATATGCAGTAACAGATATTTCTGAGATATAAAGAGGACAAACAATTGAAACAATGCCAATGCCGATGCCTCCTATGATACGACTGATTACCAGGATGTCAAAATTAGATGCTACGGCACAGCCTAATGCAGATAATAGAAATAATGCAGCCGAAATCATCATAGTAGGTTTTCTGCCAAATTTATCGCTTAGTGTTCCGGCAACCGATACGCCTAAAATAGAACCAACTAATGCACAGCCTACATACCAGCCACTTTCAATGGTTGTTAAATTAAATTGTGAACTGACTTGGATAACTGTCCCTGAAATTACGGCTGTGTCGTATCCGAATAAGAAACCTCCTAATGCAGCAACAAAAGATAAAAAGGCAACGTAACGTATATTTTCAGTTTTTCTCATAAAATATTTGATTCGCTTTTACAAAGACAATTATATCTGGAGAATCTTTTTTATTTTAATAACACTGCAAACATAAATAAAATATTTTAATAAATAGCATGTTTTTTGAAAATAATTTGCGAATATGTTGTAAAACATATCTTATGTTGATTGAAAAATATTGATATGTCTTCGTTTGTTGTGTTTGTATTTTATAAATGAATTGTTGATTAGCAAAAATATTGTATATATTTGCAGGTCAATTGAAATTTTTTTTATTATGAAACATTCGCTGATAGAGGAAATTGAACTGGGTTCAAAAAATGCTTTAATGAAGATCAATATTATCCGGCATTATATATTGAACGGTGAAAATACACTGGCCGAGATTAGTAAAGAGATGGATGTGAGTGTGCCTACTATTACCAAATTAGTCGGTGAATTAATAGAGGAAGGTTTTGTAATTGATTTTGGAAAACAGGAAACTAATGGGGGGAGAAGACCTAATATATATGGTGTAAACCCTGATTCGGGATACTTTGTTGGAGTAGATGTTAAAAAATTCCGGATCAATATTGCCTTGATAAACTTTAAGGGGGATATTATAGAATCAAAATACAATATCCCTTTCATGTATGATAATACACAGGTTAGTTTTGATGCGCTGTGTAAAACAATCAATGATTTTATCAGTGGTCTTGCGATTCCTAAATCCAAGATATTGAGTGTGGGCGTGAATATGTCCGGACGTGTGAATACAAATACCGGTCAGAGCTATAGTTTGTATTTTTTCAGTGAGACACCTCTGACTGAGATATTGCAGGAAAAACTGGGAATACATGTTACTATTGACAATGACTCCCGTTCAATGGCTTATGGTGAGTATATGAGTGGTGTGGTTGATAGTGAGAAAAATATTTTATTTGTAAATGTAAGCTGGGGGCTTGGTCTCGGTATTATCACCGACGGGAAGCTGTATTATGGTAAATCCGGTTTTTCCGGTGAATTCGGGCATGTTAATACTTTTGATAATGAAGTGATATGTCACTGTGGGAAAAAGGGTTGTCTGGAAACTGAAGCTTCCGGTTCTTATATATACAGGCGATTTATGGAAAAAATTGCAGAAGGTAATACTTCAATTCTGGATAAGAAAATAAAAAAAGGAGAAGTGATTATTCAGGAAGATATTCTCAACGCAGCTCTGAAAGATGATATGCTGGCTATCGAGTTGATTGAGGAAGTTGGCAATACTCTGGGTAAACATATTGCCGGTCTGATCAATCTTTTTAATCCGGAATTGGTTGTTATAGGAGGAGCTGTCGCCGCGGCCGGCGATTATTTATTGCTTCCGATAAAAAGCGCAATCAAAAAATACTCCCTCAATCTGGTTAGTAATGATACCCTCATTAAGCTCAGTAAGTTGGGAGATGAGGCCGGAGTGATTGGCGCCTGTATGTTGACACGTAGTAAGCTTCTTGGTTTGATATAATTATTTTCAACCCGCTTCACCCATTTGTTTTCTAAATATCTTTGCCGCTTTGCTGTAATCAATTTTACCGCACGGACCCGAAATGCACCCTCCTTCGCAGGCCATTACTTCAATGAAGTTGCCCGGAGCTTTTCCTTTGGCGTAGGCGCGCAGCAATGCTACGTTCTTTTTGTGCAGGTCTGAAACTTGTACGGGTTTTACAGCCAAATTGGGATACATTTGTTGTACGGCTGATATAACTCCGCCAGCGCGGGCAAAGCCTCTTCCGGTAAGGGGAGCTGTTGTTCCTGTACTTGCTGTGGTTTCGATATTGATGTCTAGTCCTGTGAGCAAACAGTCGATTTCCTCAAATGTCAGTGCATAGTCGATGTTGGGATTATCCATTACCTCTTTACGTTTGCTGACACACGGGCCGATAAATACAATTTTTGCATCCGGATAGGTTGATTTGACCAGTTCTACCGTATAATACATGGGTGAAGCAGTGTGTGAAACAAATGGTCTCATCTCCGGAATGTGCTTGTTGACAAGTTCAACATAGCTTGTACAACAAGAAGTAGTCATGAATTGCTGACCGCTTTCCAGTTTCTCCTGTAGTTCCTGTCCTTCTCTTTTGGTGGTTTCCATGGCGCCGTATGCCACTTCTATGGCTTCGGTGAAACCTGTTTTCCTGATTGCTTGGGCTATGTCGTGGATGGAATGGTCGAATTGTGACATGATTGAGGGAGCCATAATAGCCACAATTTGTTCTCCTCTTTTGATCGAAGAAAGTACGTCGAACAATTGTGATACCTCATAAATTGAACCGAACGGACACGCATTTACACATTTTCCGCAGTAGATGCATTTGTCCTCATCGATATGTTCAATCCCGTTTTCATCTTTTTGTATAGCCTTAACAGGGCAGGATTCTTCACATGGAACCGGAATGTAAACGATGGAGTGATAGGGACAGGCTTCCTTGCATATTCCACAATTGATACATTTTGTATGGTCGATGTGCGCTTGTCCGTTTTCAAGAAAAGAAACTGCGCCCTTGGGACAGTTCATGTAGCAGGGACGTCCCACGCAACCTTTACAAAGGTTGGTCACAACATAATTTGTCTTAACGCAGGCGGTACAGGCTTCATCTACTACTGTCAGAATAGTTCTCTTGGTTTCTGTGCGTTCCAGCGCGCCTTTTGCATAAGCTGAAAGTGGTGTGAGTTCGTCGTCTTCTTCGTTTATAGCATAACCCAGGATAGGGAGCATTTTATATTTCAAAATTGCTCTTTCTTTGTAAATACAGCATCTGCCACGTGCTTTGGCATTTTTTGGCTTCATGTCAACCGGCAGCCTGTCAATGTCGTCAACCAACCTGTTTTCTTTAAAAAGGGTGATTAATTTCGCCATCAGTTCCCGCCGGATAATCATCGTGTTGTTAACAAATGCCATAGTTTCTTGTTTTAATTTGGAGGGGCAAAATTACAACAATGTTTTTGATTAAAGAAATATTTCCGTAATTAATTTAGAAGAATAAATAGTTGAAAGAGTTATAGGAAAAGGGTAGATCGAGAAATGTTTAGGATTTAATGCGTTATGGATGTGTCCCGTAATTATATGCCATCATCCTGTTTTTTCGAAAAAATATTTATCTTTGTTCCATACTATATCATAAAAATACAATCAGATGGAAACATTACATTTTGCAGAGTTAATACATGTTCAGGCAAAGAAATACGGAGAGAAAATTGCATTGAATCATCGGGAAAATCTGACCGACGAATGGAGTCGGATTACCTGGACGTCATTCTCTGAGCAGGTAATGGCTATTTCTAAAGCTTTGTATGAGTTAGGTGTGAACGAGGGTGACAGAGTGGGGCAATTCTCGAATAATATGGCTGAAAATCTGATTGTGGATTATGGGCTTTTCTCAAACCGCGCTATAGTGGTGCCGATGTATGCTACTTCAACCGCACCTCAAATTGAATTTATTGTTAATGATTCTGAAATTGCCATTCTGTTCGTGGGGGATCAGTTGCAGTATGACATTGCTTTTGAAGTTAAGGAGCGTAGCCGTTTTCTTAAGAAGATTATTGTATTCGACCGGAAAGTCTTGCTGAAAGATGATAGTTCAATGTATTTTGAAGATTTGCTCAGACAGGGTAAGGCTTCAAATCGCCATTTTGAAATACAGAGCAGGATGCAGGATGCTGTGGATACGGATTTGGCATGTATTCTTTACACTTCGGGTACAACCGGAAATCCCAAAGGTGTAATGATGCCGCATTCCTGTTTAAATGAAGCAGTGCGTGTGCATACCGTTCGTATACCGGAGATAACTGATCAGCAGACGTCTATTGCTTTCCTTCCCCTTTCACATGTCTTTGAGCGTATGTGGTGTTATCTCTGTGTTGCCAGAGGTGTCGAGATTTACATTAATCTACGTCCCATTGAAATTACGGAAGCTATAAAACAGGTGCGTCCTACCATGATGTGTGCGGTGCCCCGTTTCTGGGAAAAGGTTTATGCCGCGGTGCAAGATAATATTTCGAAAATGACTCCGTTCAAACAAGGTATAGTAACCTGGGCTTTGGCAACAGGGAAGAAATATAATATCGATTATCTCCGGTTAGGTAAGGTTCCTCCTGCAACTTTGAAGCTAAAATACTTTATCGCCGATAAACTGATTTATTCGAAAGTAAAGAAAACTATCGGCATTGAGCAGTCAGTGTTATTTCCTGTGGCCGGAGCAAAATTATCCGACGATATCAATATCTTTCTGCGCAGTATGGGTATTCCGGTTGTATATGGTTACGGGCTGACAGAAACCACGGCTTCGGTGAGTTTTTTCGATCATACGGGCTACGAGTTCGGTACGGTTGGAAAGATTATCCCGGATCTGGAAGTGAAAATCGGTCCGGATAATGAGATTATGGTGAAAGGTAAGACTGTTTTTCCGGGATATTATAAAAATCCGGAAGCCAATGAGGCTGCTTTTACTGAAGATGGATTCTTTAAAACGGGAGATGCCGGCTACGTCAGAGGTGAGAGTATTATCCTGACAGACCGTATCAAGGATTTGTTTAAAACTTCTTATGGGAAATATATAGCTCCTCAGGAAATTGAAACCCGGTTGATCCTGGATAAATGTATAGAACAGGTGGCGGTTATAGGAGATGAAAAGCCTTACGTGACTGCAATTATTGCACCGTCTATCCCTGATTTGGAATTGTATGCCGAAAAAAATAACATCAAATACAATGATGTGGATGCGTTATTGTCGCATCCCGAAATATACAAATACATGGAGCAGCGTATTTTGCGTATGCAGGCTGGTATGGCTAATCACGAGTTGATTAAAAAGTTCGCGCTCATTACGAAGCCTTTCAGCATACAGGGAGGCGAACTGACCAATACTCTCAAGTTGAAAAGAGCAGTGATATTACAGCGTTATAAAGTACAGATTGATGAGATGTATGTTTAATAGCATGTATTTTTGATTTTTGTCTCAAAACAGACGGCATTTGTGTTGTGAAACATATTTTATTATCTTTGTGCCGAAAATGAAGGACTTACAGTCCGGATAAAAAATAATAACTTATGAAAAAAGAAACAATTGGCAACAATGCCGGTCTGGTATGGCAGGCATTGCAAAACGGCGAAATGGAAGTAAAGGCCGTGAAAAAGGCGACTAAACTTACTGAGAAAGATCTGAACCTGGCACTCGGTTGGTTGGCGCGCGAAGGAAAAGTGAACTTCAAAGAAGTTGAGAAGGAGCTGTTCGTTAGCCTGGCTTAACGAAAAGAAGAAATTGAAAAAGAGAGCGGAAAAACATATCTTTCCGCTCTCTTTTTGTTTAATATTGAATCAGTAGAGCAAAGTATCAGACTAGTCGATGATGATTATTCTGTTTGCTTTTGTATATATTTCTTTTTCGATTGTTTTTATTCTGGCGCGATAGAAGTAGATGCCGGAAATAACTCTTTGTCCCCCGTTGGTTGTTAAATCCCATGTTATTCTATTTTGTCCAGAAACTGAAACGGAGCAAACATCTCTTCCTGATACATCAAAAATGTCAATTGTGCAATTCACAATTTCATTATCCGTGTTAATGACAAAGCATGTCTGTTCCTTTGCCGGGTTGGGGTGATTTGCCACGGTGATTTCTGATGACAGATTATCGGCATCGGGCGTAATAACTGCCGAGGTATTGTCAATTCCACCGATAATAAATTCTTCAAAGTAACCTTGCGCTTCGTAGTCATTTGCGTTGTCATGAGCATAGAAGTTAATCCTGCCGTACCCGTATTCTTCATGAATATCTTTTGGCAGGATGAAAGAACAGGAGAAATCTCCGTTTACAACAGGGATAGCTTCAGAGTGCAAAACAACGGGACGGTCGTTGTACACGAACGCTTTTTCATTTTGGAAATTGCTGTTTCTTAAAGTAGTGATAGTTTGTGTTTTGCCGTAAACGCTAATATACACCGTCCCGTTAAAACCAGTTATCTTGTTGGAGTTTTCATCTGCAATGTAGCCTTCAATCGTATTTGTTGTGTTTGCTTTTAAAGTATCGGTGCCTAAATTCCCGTTTTTGTTGATGCTGCTTGTGATAATTTGATAATTATCACCATAGTTTAGTTTTATGGCGGGGTCGCCCAAATAAATAAAGGATAATTTGTTGATCTCATGTCCAAGGTTGTTTTTTGCTTTTCTGATGGCATCACCGACCCGTATATGTTGCCCGTTTTCTTTGGCAAATAAATGCTGAATCAGGCCGTTGTTTAAGTTGAAATTCTGAGAGGCATAGCTGGGTCGTGTTGCTGAAAATACGCCAATACCACCTCCGTTAGGGTTCAGAAGTACGCTTTCTCCCGCGGAAACAAACCTTGAATCAAATTTAACGAAATCTGTGGTTGCTCCTATCCAGAGGGGTAAATGTTGGTTTTTCAGGGTGTTAATATCGTTATTTTTCAGGATTTGTTCATTTGCCAAAAAATCTCTACCACCATGACCTGTATAATTTAGGAGAAGCAGTCCATTCTCTAAGGCAATAAGCAGACTGTCTTTGACTGATGGATACCTGCCCTCGATCTCAAGGCTGTCTTTTTTGAATGCATCCAGGTAGATTTTGTTGGTATGATACGATTTGTAATTATTGCTCATGTAAGATGCAAGGCTGTCGGCCATTGTCATGTGGGTATTATAGTCGCCATCATCTCCCACAAAATAAAGTTCGTTTTTCCATCTTCCTTTGTTGCTGTTGTTCATGTAGTTGATGGTTTTGTTTACCACATCTGTAGCCTGCTGAACGGTTGTAACGGGGAATCTTCCTACGGCAACATCCATGGAGTGATAATGTGCTTGCAATCCTTCATTGTCTTCCAGAAAGGTGAAATAGTCGTCTGTGGTATAGGCGAGCGTTTCAATTAATGAATTGTCGGCTTGATAAGTAAGTACCAGATTGTCACCTGAATCAGTTAGTATTTTTCTGTTGTCGAAACTCCCTTTCCCGAAGAGTAACAAATATTTAGGTGGATAGATGGTATTGCCCGAGGTGATGGCACGATCATAGAACATTTTCATGACCCGTCGATAAGCTGTTGCATCCGGTGTGCCCGATGAGAATTCATTGTAAACCTGTTCGGTCGTTACAACTGTTACCGACATATTGTCCTTTTGCCGATGTGCCTGTGCCAACGTTTCGGCATGTGTCAGGAAGTTGGGATGAGTGATAATAACCATGTCTGCTTGTGCAATGGCATGTATATTTTGATTGGGTATCGTTTGTATGATTTCTGGTTTTGGAAATGCAGGACCGGCTGTAGGATCAATTGCCAGATAATGCCTGATGTCGTTTCCTGAATCTACGAAACTCATTTCTCCATCGGCATTCCCGGTGATGATGCGGTATATGTCCTGTTTATCGGTGATGTCCCATATCTGCACGTTCGGATTGCTGTTGGTCAACAGATACTGATTGAATGTGTTTTGTCCTAAGTAATCAATATTTTGAAATTGCATTACCGGTCCGCTCATAATCAGCTGGCGACGGGCGTTGACCTCCAGGTAATTCAGATATCCTTTTGAGGTTGGAGTTGGCATGGAATAGGTTAGATTAAACTCGAACAGGTCGTTCTGCGGGGTGAAATTGAAAATACCCGCGTTTCTTTTTGCCCTCTCGTAAAGATCGAAAGAGTTATGCGCAGCAACTGTTAAAGATTTATATTGGGTGCTGTTTAAATTAAGAATAAATGTTGATGCAGAAAGGGAAGTGGCTGCAACATCCAGATTTGCAGCCATGCTATTTTCACTTAATACCGGATTTGGAAAACTGAATATGAATTTATTGTTAGCTCCGCTAATAAAAGTCTCACCATAAAATTCCTTACCGGCATTCACTAAGTTGATAAGATCTCTTTCGTGCACCTGATAATCGGTAAATTCACTGACCGGATTGATGGTAGGGTTTGATGGTAATGTGATGGATTTCTCCTGTATCTTCTTTCCGGGTCCGGCATCAGATGTTATAAAGTAATACCCGGCATCAGCATAAATATTGCTTGTGTGCGTGAACATCGATTTGCTTTTATTGTACTGCCAGCGGGTAGTCCCCTGTGCGTAAAATAAAATATAATCACCGGTATTAAAGATGCCATCATTCCCTTTCTCCATCCAAACGGGAGTTTCCGGTAAATCATCTATAATAGGGAGTGAAAAGTCCTGCTCAAGCATCGCACCGCCATAGCCAAAAACACGAACATGCTCCGGGTTTAATCCTATCGAAGTTAAATCTTCGTAAGTGAGTTTGTAAACTCCGCTGTCAGTAATTCTGATTTTATGAAATGTACCCTGCGATAGAACAGAGTTTGTCGTGTAGGAATGCAATGGTGCTGATTTTGTTTCTCTGGTCTGGTTGTCTGTGGTGGCTGTAACTTCCTGGGTGCAGAATATGTATGCAACAAGGAAAATAAAAGACATGATGGCAATTTTTCTTTTCATTCTGCTTTGGCTGTTTTAAATTGTTCGGATACTTAACGGCAAACTTCATTGTATATTGTTGATTCTATATGCAATAATTGTTATCTAATTTCTTTCGTTTATATGTTCTGTGTCGATGCCGTTGATAATCAGTGGCGTTATGAGAATGGGTTGGTCGTATTTTGCTTGATTAATATCTGTTGTGGTTTTTTTGAACAAACATTTCGATAAATAAAAAAAACTTGCTATATTTGCAGCCGCTTTGACAAAGGTCAGTAAAGCGAATAGCTAATAACTAATAGCGAATAACCATTGCAGCAAAACTACTTGTGCGACTAATGTGGTAAAATAAAATGCGAAAATAGCTCAGTTTCATTAATGCGAAAATAGCTCAGTTGCCAGAAAATAGGCACGATGGTGCTCTACCAACTGAGATAAGTTTAGCAAAAAGATTATATAATGCGAAAATAGCTCAGTTGGTAGAGCATAACCTTGCCAAGGTTAGGGTCGCGG
>VSSQ01001034.1_pt1 | contig 12106 bp, 12 predicted proteins | sample 4763081 | NCBI WGS metagenome assembly VSSQ01 (sample SAMN12137344, study PRJNA551015) | bioreactor metagenome | isolation source: SDC9 anaerobic chlorinated ethene degrading culture | place: USA: Knoxville, Tennesee | collected 2015-01-01
GATCGTCGCCACCCCATGGGCCTTCGCCGTCCTCTTCGGCCTGGTCATCGGCGCCGGGCTCTTCATCGAGCGGTTCTGGTGCCGCTATCTCTGCCCCCTCGGCGCCGCCCTGGCCATCTTCCAGAAACTGAGCTTCACGAAGGTGGTCCGGAACAGGGAAACGTGCATCAGCTGCGGAAAGTGCAACCGCGCCTGCCCCATGGGACTCGCCCCTCTGGCTGCCGAAAAGGTCACCGATGCGGACTGCATCGCCTGCGGCCGGTGCACCGAGAGCTGCCCCGTGGAGAAGACCCTGGTCTTTTCCTTCGGCGGCCGGAAAATGCTTTCCGCCCTGGCGGTGGGCGTCATGGGCGTGCTGCTTTTCTTCGGCGCCTACGGCACGGCAAAGCTCACGGGGTACTGGCAGACCTTCGCTTCGACCTCGGTGGAAGCCCTGAAGGATCCGGTGGAGGGAGTCTTCGGATGGATGAACATCGACCAGGTGGCGAAACAGGTGAAACTGTCCCCGGAGAAGGTGCTGGAAATCGCGAAGCTGCCTGCCGAAACTCCCAGGGATGTGTCGATCAAGAAAATCGAGGGCGTGAACGATGAAATCCTGAAGGAAGACCTGACGACCTACTTCGCCGCAAACCCGGCACAGGCTCCTGCCCCGGTCAAAGATGTGCCGGCGAACCCGGACGAACTCAAGGGGAGCTTCACCCTGGACGAGGTGGCCGCAGGGTACGGCCTGGACGGGGCCGAGATTCTGAAGGAGGCGGGCTGGCCCGCCGATACCCCCCGCAGCATCTCTCTCAAGGAGGCGGGAACGCCCCTGGGGAGGGAGCCTTCGGACATCCGGACGGCAGTGAAGGAACTGCTGAAGAGAAAACAGTAGAGTATCGAAGGGGGCTCCCGGAGGAGCCCCCTTTTCGTCCTGTCAGTACCCTCTCTTCTCCAGGTGGTCCAGTAACGCTTCTGCCAGGGCCACCCTGGATGCTGAATATCCGTGGTCATCGTCCAACATGACGTCGCGGACGACGGCTCTGCCGTCTTTCCGGAGGGCCTCCAGCAGGGACGAGTGATGCACATCGGGCGGGGTGATGGCATCCCTCGAGGCGCCGACGAGGAGGACGTTCCGGCCCGCAAAGGCAGCGGCTGAATTGAGAAGGTCGAAGTCCTCCCTTTTGTCTATTATCTCGTTCCACAGGGCATCGGCCTCCGTTCCCGCCAGGGGCGGAGCGCACTCCTCCAAAAGCCCCCGCAGCTTCTGCCCGAGGGACGGGTCGGCGGAGGCCCGTTTTCCGTCAAGCCCCACGTTCCAGCCCGAGAGAAAGAGAATGTCCTTCACGAAAGGACATTCCTCCGCCGCCTTGACTGCGGCGAAGCCCCCCATGCTGTGCCCTGCCGCGATGATGCGGTCCCTGTCCACGGCGAAGGTTTCCCGCGCCTCCGGACTGCGGAGAAAGCGGAGGACGTTCCTGCCGTCCTCGACCACATGGGAGAAGGAGAAGCTCCCCTGGCTGCCCCACGCACCCCGGTAGGAGAAAACAATAGTGTTGAAGCCCGCCCTGCGGAACACCTGGGCGAGATCGCCGTTCTTCTCCGTGCCGGGGAAGCCGTGGAAGAGCACCATGGTGGGGTGGGGGCCTTTCCCCGCCGGGTGGTACATGACGCCGTAGAGGTCGCACCCCTCCGAGCGGAGCGTCAGGGCGCTCCAGGAGGGCGGAAAGTACCGGTCTTCCACCGGGGGATCCGAAAAGATGCAGTACCTGAACATGGCGGACCTACAGGTCGAACACGGCCACCACGGGCGTGTGGTCCGAGGGCTTCTCCCAGCTCCTGGGCTCCCTGTCGATCCAGCAGTCCAGGGCGAGCTTTTCGAGGGCCGGCGTGACGAGAACGTGGTCGATCCTCCAGCCTATGTTTTTCTCCAGGGAGTTCTTTACCCTGTAGTCAAAGAAGGAGAACTCTCCCGGTTCGGGTCTGTACCTGCGGAACAGGTCGGCGAAGCCCCAGCGTTTCACGTCTTCGAAGTGCTCCTGGATGTCCGGGGCAAAGCAGGGATGGTCCCGCTTCTTTTCGGGGCTGGTTACGTCCATGTCCGTGGGAGCCACGTTCATGTCTCCCACCCAGACGATCTTCTCGGACACGAGGTACTCCCTCTCGAAAAGAGATTTCATGCGGTCGAGGAAACGGTGCTTGTACCGGTAATCCGGGTGGTCGATGGCCTTTCCCTGGGGGATGTAGGTGTTCACCATGCAGAAGTCCCCGATCCGGGCCCGCAGAAGGCGGGTTTCCCCCTCAGGCTCCTCGCCGTCTCCGAAACCGACGGCAAATCCGTCAAGGGGGGCCTTCGTGAGGATGGCCACACCGTTGTAGGATTTCTCTCCCCTGTAGAGGCTGCGAAACCCCAGAGCCTTGAAGTCGGCCTCGGGGAAGTCGTCGTTCACCACCTTGGTCTCCTGGAGGCACAGGGCATCCACGGGATGATCGGAAAGCCACTTCTGCAGAACGGGCATCCGGCTGCGGACAGAATTTACGTTGAACGTTGCTATGGTGAAGCGAGCCATGACAGTCTCCCTCTCATTCCATATAGTCTTCGCGGCGGATGAGCCCGCCGAATTTCTCTCCTTTGAAAAAAGCGGCCGCGTTTTCAGCAGCGGCCAGGGCTGCCATTTCCATGTCCCGCTCGCACCGGTTCGAATTGTGGGGCGAACCGGCTACGTTGGGAAGCTCGAGGAAGGGGAAGTCGAGGGCAAAATCTCCTCCTCCCCAGGTGGGTTCCTTCCACCACACGTCCAGGCCTGCCTGGAAGTCGGGGTTCTCCTTCAGGTGGAGGTAGAGATCCTCCTCCACAACCAGGGGAGCCCGGGCCACGTTGAGCAGTATGGCGTTCTTTTTCATGAGGGAGAGCTCCTTCTTCCCTATGACACCCCGAGTGTGCCTGTTCAGGGGCAGGGAGATAAGCAGCACGTCAGTATCGGGGAGGACCGTTTCAAGGTCCTTCAGGGTTCCCATGAAGTCCACGTCACCGTCGGTCTTTCCGCTGGTGTTCAGCGCCCTGATTTTCATGCCGAACCCCCGGGCAAGGTCTGCGGTCATGCGCCCGATGCCGCCGTAGCCCGCCACGGTGAGTATTTTTCCCCGAAGGCTCATGGGAGAATAGCCGTTGCGGTTAAAGACACCCTTCATAAGGTCGTTGTGAAGAGGAACGATCCTTCTCGCAAGCGCGAGCAGAAGGGCCATGGTGTGTTCGGCGATCTGGGGGGCCCATCCTCCGGCGTTGCAGGCAAGAACGGGTTTTTCGGGCATCTTGTCGAAGGGAAGGTAGTCGAGGCCCGTGGAAATGGCCTGGAAGAGTTCCAGGTTTTCCAGAAGAGGATATTCTTCCTCCCGTATTTCTTTGTTGAAGAAGAAGGACAGAAGCCCGTGGGCGGAGGAAAGGACCTCCGCCCTTTTTTCCGGGGCGGCGTCCTCAAGGTAGAAAATGTCGGCGTTGCCGGCAACCCCCTCCTCCACGGCAGCCCGAACGGCTGCGGGAGCGGAGCAGGTCACCACGAGTGATTTTTTCATGTCGGCAGTTCTCCTTTCGCTGGTATTTCCCTGCATTGTATTGTACCCTATGAAACGTTCCGTACAAACAGGGAATACATTCTCCGGAAGGAGGAGCATCATGGAATCAACCATCTACCTGGTCCGCCACGGGCGGCCGGCGCTGCCGGACTACGAAATGCGCTTTCTCGGAAGGACGGACCTGCCTCTCTCTCCCGAAGGAGAAGAGCAGGCCATGGCCCTGAATCAGGCCTTCGCGGGAATCCACCTCGACAGGGTCTTCCACAGCGGCCTGAAGCGGGCGTCAGAGACAGCCCGAATCGTCGCAGGGGATCGGAATCTGCCCTTCGCCATCGTCCCGGAACTCCAGGAGATCGCCTTCGGCGAGTGGGAGGTCAGGTCCATGAAGGAAATCATGGCGTCGGACCCCGAAGCCTTCGAGGCCAGGGGACAGGATTTCGCCGGTTTCCGCCCGCCGGGAGGAGAAAACTTCCTTGACGTCCAAAAGCGGGTCTGGCCGGCCTTCACCAACCTTTTGGACCGGTGGGAGGGCAATCTCCTCATCACCGCCCACGCAGGGGTCTTCAAAACAATCATCTTCACTCTGCTGGACATTCCCTGGCAGAAGCTCTTTTCCCTGCGGCAGGACTACTGCGGGGTGCACGTCCTCACCCGGTTCGACGGACATCTGACAGTGAGGCAGCTCAACTGGATGCCTCAAATGGGCGGACCAACACCGTAAGAACCGGCTCTTCACACCGAGAGGATCTTATGGCCCGACTGGATTTTTTCTGTCAGGTACTGCCCGGTGTAAAAAACCTTCACGCCGAGGTTCTCGAGCTTCTCCGCCGCACCGAGGTTTTCGGCGCATTTTTTGCATGCAATCACCTCCACCCCCGCTTCCTGAAGAGTGCTGAGGTACGTTTGTATTTCACCGTCTTCGGCAAGGAGCCCTGTCGAGGCTCCCCACACGAGCAGCGTTACCTCATCCCACCATCCCTTCAGCTTCGAGTTCAGGCAGTAGAGCATGACCATGTTCATCGCAGTTATCTTCTCTCCGCTCGTCCACAGGACAACCAGTTTTTTCCCGGCATGATGTTCCACGGTATCCCTCCTTTTTCTCTTTGAGCAACTGGGTTTGTACCCCTAACCCCTGCTTCTGGAGCGGTCGCCGTCAATGAACCATTCCAGGGCGATGGGCAGGTACAGCCTGTCCGGGACGACCGCCGGCCACGGCAGTCCTCCGGTGAAAGCTTCACGCCCATTGATCAGGAACAGAAGAATCAGAACGAAACTTTTTCTCATCCTCTCCCCCTCCCTGTTTACCGCGCCGGCTCATTTCCGTAAAACGGGAGACTGTATGTTTTTCCGTCTCTCTCAAGGACTATCGATCCTTTCACCTGCTCTCCCGAGAGACTGGCGCTCCACCTTCCGGCTGCGCTGCCGCCGCCTGTCCAGAAAAAATTCTCCTGCGTTCCCCGGCAGGTTCCCGACAGGCGCGTCCCGTCGAATGCCCCCTCAAGGAAAAGTTCCAGGCCCATGGGTTTCATACCTCCGGGCACCTGAGGTATAAACCTGAGCCTGGCGCTTCCCCGGACATTTCCGTCAAACGGAGAAATAGAGAGAGACAGTTGATTGATCCTGGTTCCTTCGGGATAATTCGCCATGGAGAAATTCATCCTCCCTGCGAAGGTTCTTCCATGATCCATTTCCGGAGCGGCGCCGCCGGTCGTGAAGGAAAGGTTCACATACCCCAAATCGGGAGTCTGCCGGAACAGACCCGCAACCTCAGCAATGCACTGGAAAGAATCCCCTGAACGAAAATCCCAGAAAAATTCTCCGGCTCCCTGGGGCGGTACAGGACGGGGAAGCGTAACCGTCTCTCTCACAATCCATCGTCCGTCTTTTCTGTACAACAGCCGCGCCCCGGCACCCGCAAATTCTTCCAGTGGATTCGTATTGCGCACCGTGCAGAAAACCCTGTATCCTCCCCCAGTGAGATCTTCCTGCCGCCAGGATGCCCGGAGGGATGTCATGGAAGCCCTGTAAAGGGTATACACGGCACGGACGGCATTCTGTATCCCCTGGTCCGGACTGGACAGAATGGCCGGGATGTTTTGCCGGGTTCGTGACGCGCATGCGGCAGCGTATTCTGCCGCAGCGGCAGCCTGGGCTCTCCAGAAAACGGTTCCCATTTCGGATTTCCGGTTTTTCCACAACGGGTCGTACCCGGGCGCGGGCAGGCTTTTTTTCACGACTTGCTTTACCCTGAACCATTCCCATGCCTGGTACTCCCAGAATCCGTGGCTGCCCGTGGCGATGCCGGGAGCAGTCGCTCCGCCCCATCCGTTGAAATACCACGGATCGAACCAGTCCACTCCCTCGTCGTTCTCAGGCGGGTATTCATTAAAAAACAGCTCCAGGGCTGAAGAAAAGTCTCCTCCTTCTCCCCATCCCGCCGGCGGCGGACTCTTCATCGAATACAGTTCCGCCGGCCCCGTCTCCTTTTCCCCAAGCGGCGTTCCCGCCATGAAGGATTGCCATGCCTCCTCTTCCGGCATTCCCGTCACATGGTACGGAACGAACATGTCGGCGAGGAAATGAGCCGCCCAGGCGGCTTCTCTGGCCTGAGATTCTCCCCTGACCCGTTTGTGCATCATGACGCTGAAAAAATCCGCCACTTTCTTCGGGGCAAGGCCTTTCTCTGTCCTCGGGTTGTAATAATGCCACGAATAAGGTGAGGCCCCGTCCACATCAGGGCCGGGACCGGATTTCCCAAGGGCTGTCACGAGGACATAATCATGGTTTACGAGTTCTTCCGCAGAAGGAAACTTCTGCACAAACGCCGGATCGGAAGCTGCCAGTTTCATCGCTTCCCTGAGAATGTACTGGTGTGTTTCAGCGTACTCTTTAAGGGCACCCCACGGAACGCCTTCCGAAGGGAAGGCGAGGAGAAATACCATTGTCAGAAATAACCTGCACGGAAATCCTGTTCCGCCGTTTGCCATGGGCTATCAACCTCCCTGCCGGGAGCTTCTTCAGAAAAAGCCATATAGACTGACTGTTCCGTTTTTATAGCATAGATGGTGTGAAAATGCAGGTCATTTTTTTCCTGAAAAACATCTCTTTCCCGGAAATAGCGCATCACTGGAGGTTATTGGTTCAACCACAGGTTTTACTCGGGACACGGTCACATTGTCCGCTGTTTCCACCGGGGATGATCAGGGGAGGCCGATCGTTCCACGTGATATACAAAACGCTTCCTGCTGCCGGGATGCAGAGATTTCTGGCCGAACACGTACCCGCCGAAGGCCGGTATGGAGTCCACGATGTGAAACGTTCTGAAAGCGGTGAGATACTGTTCCGCCCAGGCTTTCCCGCAGCGTCGGTGGTGTTCCAGATTGTCAGGGTAATTCACGACCTGAAGGTAAAAATCCCCCCTGGTTTCTTCCCTCGGGCTGCCTTCTGCATTGATGGCGCCGGTAAAAATGTTCACCCTGCTCTCAGGCTCGAACCATGTTCCGTCCGGGCGAAGGATTCTTCTCTTCGTGAACCCGAACCTGAAGGAGTCAGGCTCAGGGGGAACCGTTCCGGGCAAACCTCTGAAGGGCTGGGAGGAGATGAGCTGGCCCATGGCAAAAACACTGTCGCTCTCGCTCATTTCCCAGAAAGTCTCGCTTTTTGACGGGCGGCCGCTGCAGGAGGCGTCCCGAAAATACCTGTGCGCGGAGCGCCACGCCGCGCCGCGCACAAAGGCAAAAACAGTCCCCTTCAGCTCTCCTCCGTATTCAGCGGCGACTTCAGCCTCGGCAGGATAGGCCTTTGCCGCATCGTATTCGACCATCGTTATCCAGGCCCATTCCACGCCATTGGTATCAGGCAGGTCCACAAATGCCTTGATGGTAAAATGCCAGTAGGTTTTTGATTCGGCGGCAGAGGACCCGAAACCGAAAAAGGACAGAATAACGAAAACCGCAATTACCCATCCGGGACGTTTTTTCTTCATTGCCCGTTCCTCCTTTGCCCTCTCTTATTCGCACCCATCAGTTTTCAATGCTTCTTCCACATCCGGATAACATTTGAAAAAGGGAGCATCCGCCGGATACCTGCACAGGCGGATGCTCCCTTTTCTTCAGAAGGCATCGCCCTCTCAGAAAATTATTTCCTCATGTACTGGAAACTCGCGTTCGGCCTGCCCACAAAGCACGATCGGGTGAAACCGTACTTCTTGATGATGGCGAGGGCCTGGCGGGCCTCGTCTTCCTTGCTGCCGAAACTGAACATCCAGTGAGACCCGTCCACGATCTTCCAGTCGTTGCTTATTTTTTTCACCTCGGCGGTATTGGGGTTGAAGGAAACGCAGTCCTCGCCCGCCATGGCCCCGGAGGGGGCCGCTCCCGACCGCAGGAGATACTGGAAGGACGGACCCGGCCGCCCGACGAAACACGACTGGTTCACCCTGTAATGCTTGATCACCCGGAGAGCCTGCTCCGCTTCAGTCTTCTTGTTCCCGAAGCTGAACATCCAGTGATTCCCGTCCACGATCTTCCAGTCATTGTTCAGAAACTTGACCTGGGCGGTTGCCGGATTGAAGGCTATGCAGTCTTCTGTCAGGGGATGGGTTGTCCCGGGTATGTCGGCGGTCCTGCAGAGGCTCCGCGGGTCTACGTTGATCACGCCCGAAAGGTTGTTGTCCTCCCGGAGTTCATCCACGAGCTTCAGGGGGTCTGCAATGGCCCGGAATGGATGGGGCGCCGCCCCTGTGATGTGGCCGGGGTCATTCTTGAGATAGTAGACCGGTATCACTACCGTCTGGTGACCTCCGGGGGGAATGGCGTTGAGGACAACTCCGTTGCCCCAGCCGTTGCCGTGCTGGTCCATGGCCTGGACCATTGCCTTGCCCGGAACGGCCGGTGACGGAGCTGAGCCGATGTTGGCCACCGTCACCTGGAAGGTGAAGATGACGTGGTTCGGCTCGCATTTTCCCCATTCCTTGAGGCCGAATGAACGGATGACAAGATCGGGCTTCCTGGGAGGCTCAGCCTGGCAGGCGACGCTGAAGTTCGCCCTGTTGGACTCCGCCTCCTGGGGATAGAGGATCTTGATGGACTGCCATCCTGAGTAAGAGGACAGTGAAGGGCCTCCAAGGGTCCATGTGGTGCTCACGTTTTTCGACCCGTTGCCGTCGAAGACGATGGTCGATATGGGCGACAGGGCACCGTCGCTCCTCAGGAACCTGTACTGGACTCTCAGCGGGGGACGGGTATTGTTCCTGACCATTATCACCCCGTCAAAGCGTATCTTTGCGGGGCATCTTCCGGAAAAATTCTCCGGGACCGCCCGGAGTCTCGCCGTAATCACCGGCTGGGCGAAGGCCGCCTCCAGGCCGGACCACAAGATCAGAACTCCCGCCAAAAAAAGTGCCGCCGCAAGGACTGTCCTGTTCCTCCTCATGGATCTCACAGCCTTTCTGCTCCCGCCGGAGCCCCTGACCAGCCCCGGCACAATGGACACCACTCCACTCTCCCTCTGTCTTCCCGGTAGAAGAAGCACATCTGCTCCTCTTCATCACCTTCTTTTTTACGTACTTTGGTCTTCAGGGGAACGGCGAACGGCGAAGAAATCGGGAAGAAAGAACTATGATTCCATTATTTTAATATTTTTTGCAGATTTTACAATCCCACAGACTCCATGTCTTCCGGGCCTATGGGACCATCTTTCCTGTTCCGGGGCGATCTTCGGGGGAAAGTGCGGGAGGCTTCCCCTGGATATTGTTCCGCCGTGAAAGGACGTTACCGGAGAGCGGCGAAAAGACAGAGGGAGAGTATTTCCGACAGCTCGCACACCGCCCCGTAGGAATCACCTGTGAGTCCCCCCAGGAGGGAGGCCAGCCACCGGGAAAAGAGCAGGGCAAAGAGGGGGACAAGAGGCAGAAGCATGATGCCGGTCATGCCTCCCGACGCTGCGGCCAGAAGGACTGCGGCCGCTGTTCCGGTGTAGAGGCAGCGGTTCGTGCAGCCTTTCCGGAACAGGTCTCCCATGCCGCCCGGGCGGGCGGAGGGGAAGAAACGCATGGCAAAGAGAATCGCCCACCGGCCCAGAACGGGGGCGAGGAAAAGGGCCTGCAGGGCCGCCGTCCTTTCCGTTCCGGCAAGGAGTGAAACTTTCATCAGAAGGGCTGAGGCCACAGCGATTCCGCCGAAGGTACCGAGCCGGCTGTCTTTCATTATGGCCAGCCGGGATTTCCGGCAGTACCCTCCCCCGATGCCGTCAAAGGTGTCGGCCAGGCCGTCCAGGTGCAGCCCCCGGGTGAGAAACGCCCAGAGAACCGCCGCGAAGGAAGCCGCCGCCAGGGGGGGAAGAAGAAGGGCAAGTCCCGCGTGTGCGGCGGCCAACAGTACCCCCAGCAGGGCCCCGGCGAGGGGGAACCATCCGGAGGACCTTCCGAGGTCCTCCGGGGTGCTCTCATACCGCGGGCAGGGCAGAATCGTCAGAAAGCCAAGAGCCCGGAGAAAATCCACGGTTTTCTACGCTCCCGGCGCGCCCGATCCGGGTTCGACCGGCCCGGAGACACCGGCGCTCTCGAAGGTGGCCATTTCATTGAGCACCTTTGCGGCGCCCTCTGCCAGGGACATGGCCAGGGCGGCTCCGGTCCCCTCCCCGAGACGCATGTCCAGGTCGAGCAGCGGCTCCGCCTCCAGGAAGCGAAGAAGGTGTTCGTGGCCAATTTCCACCGACTTGTGGGAACAGATCATGTAATCCCTGCAGGCAGGGCATACCAGGACGGCAATCACCGCTGCCGCCGTGGAGATGAAGCCGTCCACCGCCACGGGGATGCCCAGGGACGCCGCACCGATGACAGCGCCGGCGATGCCCCCGATCTCGAACCCGCCCACTTTTGACAGGATGCCGATGCCGTCCCGGGGATCCGGCGAATGGAGGGCCAGGGCTCCCTCGATGACGGCGATCTTTCTTTTGAGCCCCTCGTCGGTGAGACCTGCTCCCCGGCCTGTGGCCAGGGGAACGGGAACGCCGGTGACGGCGCAGGCGATGGCCGTGGACGGTGTGGTGTTTCCGATGCCCATCTCACCGGTGCCGAGGATGTCCATGCCCTTCGCCGCTTCCTCCTCCACTGCGGCGATGCCTTCTTCCAGGGAACGGACTGCCTGCTCCGCGGTCATGGCCGGACCGCGGAAGAGGTTCGCCGTTCCCCTGGCAATCTTCCGAACCTGGAGTCCTTCCCTGGGCTCGAAGTCGTGGGCCACCCCCATGTCCACCAGGACGACCCTGGCACCCACGTGACGGGCCAGGACGTTCACTCCCCCGCCGCCTCCCAGAAAGTTGAGCACCTGCTGGACGGTAACCTCCCGGGGGTAGAGGGCGACTCCCTCGTCCACCACCCCGTGATCCCCCGCCATAGTGAGGATGACCTTGTGCCGTATCACGGGACGGGCTGTGCGCTGTATTCCGGCGAGCTGGACCGAAAGGTCCTCGAGCTTCCCGAGGCTCCCCTTCGGCTTGGTGAGGGAGTCCTGCCGCCGTCTCGCCTCCTCCATGGAAGAGGTGCAGAGCGGGCGGATCCGGGCGATTGCCTGTTCTAGTGTCGTCATGATGCCTCCTGGTTTTCCCGATGAAGGGTTGGATGAACGGCCGCCGTGGACCGCCTGGAACGTATTCTCTATTTTATTTTCAGAGGCAGTCCGGCCACCACGAGCCAGGCTTCCCCTGCAGAGCGTGCGGCCGCCTGGTTGGCCAGTCCAAGGAGATCCCGGTAGATCCTTCCGAGCGGGGCGGGGGGAACCACCCCCATGCCTGTTTCGCTGGAGACAGCCACCACGTCGGCGGCGGAGGCGGATGCGGCCCGGCAGAACGCCTCCGCTCTCCTGAGAATCTCCTCCTCTTTCCCTTCCTGCTGTTCCGGCAGGGAGAAGAGAAGGTTCGAGACCCAGAGGCCGAGGCAGTCCACCAGGGCCACGGTACCGCTTTCAAGCCCCAGAAGGGTCTCTTCGAGGGCCAGGGGCTCCTCCTCGGTTCTCCACGATGACGGCCGACGCTTCCTGTGCCGGTCGATCCGCTCCGCCATCTCCCGGTCTTCGGGCCTGGATTCGCAGGTGGCAATGTAGACCACCTTTTTCCCCGCGCACTCGGCCTCCCGGACCAGATTCTCGGCGAATTCGCTCTTGCCGCTCCTGCTTCCTCCGAGGACAAGGGTCAGCCTGCCCATCAGGACGCCTCCTTCCGGTACGCAGCCAGGCACTCCACGAGCCGCCGGTTCTCCTCCCCGCTCTTCACGCCCACCCGGACGTATCCGGAAAGGCCGAAGGAGGAGCAGTCCCTCGCGAGAATGCGCCGTTCCCACAGAAAGTCCCGGAGCCGCCCGGTATTCCCGGCCCGGAAGAGAAGAAAATTGCCCGAGGACGGAAGAGGGGGGAAACCGGCCTCTGCAAGGTCCCGGGCCAGAGCTGCGGCAAGCTTCCGGAGACCGGCCCACTGGGCCTCTTAGTACCCCCGGGCGCGCAGGGCCGCAAGACCGGCGGCCTGGGCGCATGCGTTCACGCTCCAGGGAGGCTGAATG